>Ga0255347_1006834_pt1 | contig 12187 bp, 10 predicted proteins | sample wastewater_treat_2_FD_192479 | JGI IMG/M metagenome (GOLD analysis project Ga0255347, IMG submission 192479) | Wastewater microbial communities from Lulu Island WWTP, Vancouver, Canada - plant24 | ecosystem: Engineered > WWTP > Wastewater > Unclassified | place: Canada: Vancouver, British...
GTTCTCCACGTTTACCGTAATCAAGCATCCATGGAACACAACTGACAGATGTAGTTATTGGCAGGCAGCCCCACCACATTGCCTCACTGACAGCCTTAGGCCAACCCTCAGAGCGGGATATGAAAATCAGGAAATGTGAATCTATAAGTACTTCCTTCACCTTCTCAGCGCTAACATTACCAAGTAATGAAACATTATCCTTCAGACCGTATTCTGAAATTTTCTGTTCCAGGATTATTCTCTGCGGTCCCTCGCCACAAAATGTGAGGTTAGCGTCGATGCCTTTATCCCTTAATTCGCGCAAAACCTCCAAACTGGTTAGAGGTGATTTGTTTTCAGTAAGGGTTCCGACAAAAGCAAGTCTTATACCCTCTGAGAATGGCTGTTTTGAGACGGGTATTCGCTCCCTCTCAGAATAGGAGGCTGTAAAAAATGGCTTTATGTTCTTGGTTTTGTCCGGCCATTCACCGTAAACAAGAGTGTTCATATTCCTGGTAAGAAAAGTATTTCGCAGGATACGCCGTTGAAGCCTGTAGCTCCAGGGTTGTTTGCTGTTCCAGTCCCAATTGCTCGCGTATTTTGCAGTTTTACGCTTATATGGGAAAAGGATTTGCACAATACATCCGATCAATCCTGCATTTCCGGGGCAACGAAGATGAATATGATCTGCCATTATCATTCCCCTTAATACACTAAAAATGATAAGCGGCAAAAGAAATAAAGTCTTTATTATTGAGCTTAGGTTGAGGATGTCAAACTGGGGAATTCTCAGAAGTTTTATTTCGTTATGGTCATAAGTAATATCAATTGGGCTGGGTTCTTTTTTGTTATCAACAGGGGCTACTATAACTATTTCATCAGCATATTTTATCCAAATATTCATTTCTCTTACATAAGGCCCATAAGCACAAAAATGACCTTTTGATTCTATATGAACAACATGTGAAATAATCAGGAGGGTCATTCTTCTAAAAGGTTTTGATAAAATTTAATGTTCTGTGCTAAAATCTTATCAATCGAAAATCGGGTCTCAACATCTCTCCGCGCTTCATGACCAAGTTTTAGTCTTAAATTAGAATTTTGCAAAACCTTAATCGTCTTATCGGCAATATCTCGCGGATTCAGAGGATCACACAACAGGCCGGTTTCCAAATCTCTAATAATTTCTGGGCCAGGTCCTGTATTACTTGCCACAAACGCCTTACCCATTGCCAAGACCTCTAACCATGCCAATGGCATTGCCTCCATATGTGAAGGAAAGACACAAACTTCAGATGATTCGATCAGCTCTGGCATTTGATCGTTCTCCACAGGTCCTAAAAAAGTAATATATTCTTTGTCTATCTCATTAATGTATCCTTTAACATGGGTGATATATGAAGATCCGTCTGGAAATTTCCAGTCACGGCCAGCAATTACTAAATGAGCTTCAGGGACTGCCTTTCGAATCTTCGGCAAGGCCATGATTAGTTGACGAACACCCTTCTTCTCGCATACTGTCCCGGCAAATAAAACTCTTCCCTTGATTGCCTTTTGGGGGTCCGAAAAATAAAATCGTCCTAAATCAACAGGATTATAAATTGCCGGTCCTCTCTTTTCTGTAAATTCCAAATATTTTGAAGTATGATCAATAACGTAATTACTGACTCCAATAATTCTGTCAGCCTTTCTAAAACTCCTTTTTTCCTGATAGGCTTTCCACGGATTAGTATTGCGATTCTCTGATTCAGCAAAAAAATGATGCCCGCCATGTAACCTGATTGTATATTTTATGCCCCTTATTTTGGTTATGAAAGCCAAACCGAGCTCAGTTCCTTCTATTACATCTATCGGATCTCTTTGATGCAGATCCTCGATCTTTTTATTAATTATTCTACTATTTATATACCATGTCAGACCTTTAAGGATCTTTGGTGCCAGCCTGTAAACCATTACACCACTGTCGTTTCCCTCCTCGTCAGTGTTAATATAATTTATGCCCACAACAGAAACCTTAATACCCTCCTTCACCAAGTTATGACTTAGAGTTCTGACAAAAGTTCCAACTCCTCCATGAGGATGACCTTCTTTTGGATATTCATGGGTAAGAAAACAAATATGCATTACGAAAGTATATTTTCTAAAGCCTTGATAATCCTGTCGCTCGCATTTCCCAGTGGATGCATGGCAATCTTTGAATGCCACGTATGACAATCTGATATAACATCTTTATTCAGATAAGCTTCTTTAATCCGTGTGATCCATTCCTCTTTTGAGTTAATCCAGATAACCGGATTCAGGCCTTCCATGCTTCTAAAATGTGTGAATCGATATATCTTATGGATATCCCAATCCTTATTATCAATGGCATTATAGTTAATAAAGAGAGCTGGTTTGTTAAATATATTAAAATCGAATGCCATAGTGCTACCCACGTTGATGACCATATCAGAATGTAATGAAGTATTTACCAGAAGAGCTATGTCTTCCTTCCGGGGAATGATTTTGTCCCAACCGGCATCATGATTTATAGGCTCCCAGAGCGGATCAATAGCAGTTATCATGTCAGAGTATTGTTCCAAAATTTTATCAAACCGAATGGTTTTATCTGTTGGACAGCGCCTGAAGATTATATGAATATTTCTTTTATTAATATTCGTACTTCTAACAGCCTCTGCAAGATGGCCAAGATAAACAGGATCGTAAGGGGACGTCCTAGTATCATCACCTGAATAACAAATCCAGGAATCTTCTGGATTTAGTCTATAAAGGTGTGCAAATTCTTCTCTGCCAAGTTGTAATGATCCATCAAAATAAGGTGTAAACTGTGGAGTTCCTGTTACATGAATATTTCTTTCATTGATTTCAGAGTGATATGAAATAAGCTCTCCTTTCATATGCTCACTCCATACCAAGTAACTATCGGCATCGACAAACATAGTTGCCTTAGGCAAATTGTCCCAGGAGTAAATAAAGCATGCCGTACGGATATTTAGACTTCGTGCTGCCATTAATGGAGCTATAGCATTTATTGCACGCTGGTGTGTGCAAAATAAAATGTCAGGTCTGATATCCTTCAGTTGCTCAAGGCATACATTGTAATAAGGTAACCGGACTATTCTATCAATATACTTCTTTTTAATGCTTTTAAGACGCTTATATGATGTTGACCCCATTAAGAAAATTGATGATAAGAGATCCTTCGCTCTACTACTAAATTTACCGGATCTTGATTTCTGAATATATTTCAGATATATATCATCTTTAAATTCTTTTGCCTGATATTTCAGCATACCTTTCTGCCATACTTGGCGTAATGCTTCAGACCATTTGTCTGTATATCGAGAATCAGGAAGGGCTACTTTTCCCACAGAAATGGTATCTATCAGGCTCAGAATATCATGTTCTGCCCAGATCACGATCTCATGACCAGCGCTGAGACTTTTATCAATAAAGTCAGTATATAAGAAATTTCGAACCCCAACGCCGTCAGGGAGAAGAAGGAGAATTTTCACTTTATAAACGAACTTTTTCTATCAAACAACTGCTTTTCTTCACGAATTAACTCGTTCATTTTAATTCGCCAATTTTCGAGATCGTATAGTTTATCTAATTCATCTCGGCTAAATTCTATTTGAGGAAGCTTATTATCAGCAAGTAAATCGAGAACATCATTCCAACTATCGGGATTATGAGGCTTAGGAATAAGATGCCCATATTCTCCATGCATCAATATTTCAGGTAATGGTTCTAGCTCTGAGGCAATGACAGTACATCCTGATTTCAATGCCTCAGTCAGTGATAAACTAAATCCTTCATGAACAAGAGAAGTAAACATGTAGAAATCTGAAATCTGGTACCATTCGGGCAACTGGTCATTGGGGATTTTTCCTTTATAATGGATGTTCCCCAGTATTTCATTATTCGAAGTTCCAATAATAATAAGAACAAAATCATTTAAATTACGAAGCTTTGATTTATGCCATGCTTCAAGGAGAATATGTAACCCCTTTTTAGGCCTTTCTTGCGAGAGCCACAGACATATCTTTTTCCCTTTATACCCAAGTTGTTCTTTCTTGATATTTTTTTCTTCCTTCGAAAGTTTATAGAATTTTTGTGAATTCACTCCATTCGGTAAAATTGAAATCTTAGAAGTTATATAGGAATATCTTCCGACTTCGAATTCATATGATTGTTTAGTCAATAAGATCAGATGGTCCGCCATTTCATAAAATTGAACACCTTCTTTCGAAGAAAAGAAATAAGAATAACCATGTTGTGAAAAAACAATTCTGCAACGATTACGAAGCCCTTTGTTAAGAAGAAACCCATGCAAGTCTTTAAGTAATCTGACATTATCAATGACCTTAAGAATAAGCTTATCTTCCTTTATTAAAATTGAATCTACAATCTTTAGATAATTTATATACCGATATTTATAGAAATACTTCGTCCATCCTCTGCGATTCCCAAATTTCAGATATATATATTTAATGTGTTTATATTCATTATGATGCCCGGCTGGTTGAGGACTTATCAAATAATCTACCTGACTGGACTGTGACAACAGATAGTCATATCTATTTGTCCAACTTCCGATTAAATGATAAGGTAATGGAAATGTAGACAGTAAAACACACTTAGCCATAACAATACTCTGGAGGGTTTAAGACATTAAAAATTTATTTCGTGCGATTTCTTTCAGTTTGTTCATTTGTACTATAAAAAGTCTTATGCCATCTGTTTTAATTAGATAATTTAATGCGAAATAGACACAGAAAAATGCTATTGTAATTAATATAAAGTTAACATACTGCAACCTGAAGTTTATGTGTACTATTTCAACGATCAGTGAAGATATTATACCAAGCAGAACATAAGGTAATATGGGCAACAGTTGATGGCCGATTGAAATATTTAGTGAACGGCTTGTAAAAAGCATATTCAATAATACAGAGATCATGCCGGTAATAATGAGGCTTATCAGATAACCTTTTAACCCAAACATAAATCCAATTGATAAGCCAATCAGTCCAATTATCTTTTTTATTACTTCAACCTTTAAAAACGATTTAGAATCTCCGGAAGCCTTCAACATATTAAGTGAAGCTGAACTAACTGGATAGACAAACCCGCTTAGGCACAGTAATCTGAAAATTTGCACAGATGCCTCCCATTTCTGCCCCAAAAGAGTAAGTATCAGTGATTCTGATGATACAAAAAGCCAGCCAAGTAGGCAAAAAGTTATAAATGCAATAAAAACTTCAGCTTTTAAGCCTGTCTCAATTAATCGGGTACGTTCATTCTTAATTTTTGACAACGCAGGAAATGTAATTACATCGATACTTTGTGATGAGTATTTAACTGCAAATTGATTCAGGGATTTTGCCTTGGAGAATAAACCAAGATCCGTAGTAGTAAAAATGCGTGCAATTATGACAGTATCCAACTGCCGGTAAATAGTATCAATAATACCAGCGATGAGCAGACTTAGGCTATAGCTCCATAATTCCCTGATTGCCTTGAAATGAAATTGGAGCTTTGGCTTCCAAGAACTTACTACCCAGTAATAAACTGTGGGCACAAACCTGCCAATAATGGTTTGCGTAACAAGGCTCCACACCCCAAATCCACTTAGAGCCATAGAAATTCCGGTCGCACCGCTTAAACCCGCTCCAATGATTTTTGCTTTAGCTAAAGTTTTAAATCTCATGTCCTTTCTTAGCATCGCTTCCTGAACTGTAGAAAAGCTTGTTATCAATAGACTTAACGATAAAACCCTTATTAGACTTATTATCGAAGCATTGTTGAAAAACTTGGCTATTAAGGGAGCAGCTAAGATGAAAATACTGGTTAAAATAGCAGCTGAACCAATATTTAAAAAGAATGAAGATGAATAATGTATTTCTTCAGGGTTTGTTCTTTGTATTAAGGCAGAAGCTAAACCAAGATTAGTAAAAAGGCCAGACATAGCAATAAAAACCATCGACATGCCTACTAACCCAAACTCGGCAGGGGTAAGAATACGAGCAAGTACAATACCAACTATAACGCTTACAATCTGACTGGTTATGCGGCCTATAAAATCCCAAGCGAAAGAGTTTATCATTTTGCCAAGCTTCCAAGATTCGTTGTATGTTTTCTTTTATTTATGGTGGCTGAATTTTGAGGGAGATTGCACATTCATATTCAATTATAATAACATATTAAGATTTATCCATTGCCAGATGAAAAAACTATTATCATTCTTACCGCTCAGATAGCTTTCCCATATTTTTTTGACTTCTGGTTGAATAACAAAGTCATTTTTAGAAAATGATCCGATAACGTTCTCGGTATAATCTTTGAGATCTCCTGACAGCCACTCTCGCTGAGGGGTCTGAAGCGCACGTTTTGGAGCAAGGGCAATGTCACTTCCCAACAGGTCTTTCACGATATCTCGCAACATCCATTTGCTAATGCCATCCCGTATCTTGATATTATAAGGCTGTGAAAATGCTAATTCTACAAGGCGATAATCCAGAAACGGTTCTCGCAACTCTGTTCCATGCATCATGCTGACACGGTCATTGAACCTGAGCGCCCTAGGAATCTTGGTATAAAAAAGATCTCTGTATTGCAGGTTCACCAGGTTATCTTCAAATGGGGCAGGATAAGCATCCTTGTCAGCCAGCTGCCTGAACTCAGGCTCAAGCACCTCTGGTCTTACCGGCGAGGTTGCAGTACCTTGAACCGTATACCCGGAATCATTCTGATAATAATCGTAACCGGCCCACGCCTCATCCATCCCCTGCCCGTCAAGAAGAACAATAATCCCCTTTCGCCTTGCGAGTTCAAATATCTTGCTGTAAGCCAGGGTCGGAAAACCTCCGAATGGTTCGTCCTGAAAGTAACTCACCTTTTCAATAAGTCGCGGCACATCAGCGCTAGTCATCAGAACCTCGTTCAGGAGCTTCCCGGTGAGAGATATTAACTTTTCAGCCCAGGGCAGTTCATCATAGTCAGGATGACCCGTATAGAAAGTAAACGCTTCAATAGAGTTGTTATCAGGATACTCATTGTTTATAATGGCCAGAAGGGTCGAAGAATCCAATCCGCCGCTGATATTGAAACCAACCGGCACGTCTGAACGAAACCTGTACCTGATACTTTCTTTCAAAAGTCCCATGTATTTATCTCGCAGGGAAGTAGAATCCAAATGCTCGATCTCTCTTATCCGGGATGCAAAATCATACCATTTCACAGGTTTGATACCATTGACAGAGAGCGAATCCTCTGCACCAATTTCGAGCCAGTGACCTGCAGGTAACTGAAAAACATTTTCCCAGAATGTTTCTTCAGGCATTCCGTATGAACCGTAAACGAGATACTTTGCCCATACGGTAAGATTCTTTTCGCGGGGCATTCCTGCTGCCCAAAAAGTCTTTATCTCGCTTGCAAAAATAAAACTGCCTTTTGAAACGGAATAATAAAAGGGCTTCACACCAAACCGGTCACGCGCTGCAAACAGTTTTCTGCTATCCTTATCCCAGATTGCAAAAGAGAACATACCGTTTAATTTATACAGCATCTCCCTGCCCCAACGGTTCCAGGCAGCCAGTACAACCTCAGTGTCTGACTCTGTCCTGAAGTTGTAATCTTTAAGCTCATTTTTAAGTTCCCTGTAATTATAAATCTCACCGTTCAGAACGATAACATACTTTCCGCAATTGCTGATCATTGGCTGATTTGCCTTTTCGCTCAAATCAATGATACTAAGCCGGTTATGACCCAGGGCAATGAAATTATCAGACCACCTGCCAGTAAAGTCAGGCCCCCTGTGTGCCTGAGCCACAAGCATTTTTTCAAGTCTTTCAGATCTCTCAGGAAATAATCCGATTATTCCGGCAATGCCGCACACAAACGTTTAGCTTTTAAAAAGATATTCAAATTCTTTGGGGTTCCCTTTTTGAAGCACAATCGCAGTCTCTTCTGCCTTAAGCCAGTCTTCCGAATTATCAATATTCACATGATACATCTGGTCAGATACAACGTAACCTATTGAACGTCCGTAAAGAGAATGCATTTCTTTTATAACACTGATTCGGGTCAAGTATATTGATCCGTCACGATAGTAAGCAGGAGGAAGATCCTGTCTACGTTTTATAATTTTATCTTCTCCTGTTGCAAGCCTCAATGAATCAGTGCTGCTAATCTCAAAAATCCAGTGTGGATTAAATTTTTCAGGAAGGGGAAGGACTGTAATCAGGGAGTCAGACCCGGACTTTATAAATTTCTTAACAGCCTTATCAATAAATCCATCAGGTCTGAACGGACTAGTCGGCTGTAAGAGACAGATAGCATCATAATCCCTTCCAGTATCATGTAAAAAGTCAACTGCATGAATAACCAGATCAATAGTGGCTGAATCGTCTGTTGCCAAATAATCAGGTCGAATAAATGGCACCTCTGCTCCTGCTTTTTCAGAAATTCGGGCAATATCAGCACTGTCTGTAGAGACAACAACATTGGTGAGCAGTTTAGAGTTTAGTGCTGCTGCGATTGTGTACTCAATAAGTGGTATGCCAGCGAGAGGCTTAATATTTTTACCAGGAACTCCTTTAGAGCCTCCGCGAGCAGGAATTAATCCCAGTATCTTCATCAGAATGTTATTGTCTTGTGGAACCTGAGTGGTACTATTGCGAGCAAATCTGCTATCATTTTACCTGCATCTCCCTTTCCGTAAATATCAGAAGGCTCTGCCTTGCCATTTTTCAGACAGGTCAATACTGCCTGACGGATCTGATCCTTATCATAGTCAACATCTTTTACATTCGTACCCCTCTCTCGCCTGTTCTGCCTGCTCCCAATATTTATTGCGGGTACGCCGAGCCATGCACACTCGCGAATTCCTACACTGGAATTACCTACTATACATTTTGAATTAACGAGAAGCCTCAGAAAATCCTCTCCATCCATGTTCTTGAAAAAATGCATGTGGTGCGGCTGATATGTTTCCCTGAAAGCCCTAATTCCCGCAGAAGTTCCGTCGGATCCGGCATCAACGTTAGGCCAGAACCATAAAACGGATTCTCCAATGTCTTTAAGTGCACAAAGAGTCTCTTCTATATGTGCCCTGCTTTCCCTGTATTCATTAGTGACAGGATGCTGCATTACTACTATATAGCCGTTACCTAGTGATGGTCTGGCTCCCACCCCGCCATACTTCTCAAAGGGATCAAAATTCAGTTCAGGGTTTCCTGCAACCCTGGCTGCTAAGTCTATTGAAGGGCAACCAGTATTGAATACGAAGTCAGGGTTCTCTCCAAGTCTCAAAACCCTCTCCATGGCACCAGCGGAGGCAACAAAATGGTAATCTGCGAGTTTCGTTATACTGTGCCTGACTTTTTCGTCAATGCTTCCAGTGACTTCTCCACCCTGGATGTGGGCAAGGGGTATATTCATGTAAGTTGCGGCTACAGCAGTTGCCATTGTCTCAAAACGGTCGGCCACAGTTACGACTATATCAGGTTTAAGGTTGTTAAAGACAGTTGACAACTCAAGGATGCCAATACCGGTTGTCTTCGCCGCAGACATAAGATTTTCGCCCTCAAGTACATTAAAGACACGGCTTGCGATTTCAAATCCGTCTTTCTCAATGAAATCAACCGCTGTGCCGTAACGGTCCAGAAGTGCAGATCCTGAAACGATCAGCTGCAATTCAAGATCCGGATGATCCTTGATTGCCTGCAATACCGTCTTTACCCTGCTATAACTCGGGCGTGCAGTTATAACAACACATATTTTCCTTTTACTCATAAGAGGTCTTCCGGTTTTAAAAATGACCATGCTTTAAGATCAGCCTTCAACTTTCTGCCTATAACTGTCTTGTATTCTGATGCCGGGATGCCAAAACCTTTTGGTTTCTTTGCCTCGAGAACTTCTGGTGTTATTTCTGTTTTAGCCTTTAAATCCCTGTTCACCGCCAATGATTTTTCAAACATCCCTTTCAGAGCAGAAAAGTGAGTGATCTCGTCCTTTATCACACTGTTATTCATAGCTATAGTAATCTGCCTTACGCCATCAACCAAGACTTTTGTCTGGTTAATTGTCAACGATGCTGGTGAATCAGGTCCGAACATCATTTTGTCAAAGGTTACGTGAAATTCTAAGATCTCTGCACCAAGAGTTGTCGCTGCAAGGCAGGCATAAATGTCACCTGAATGGTCACTGAAGCCAATAGGTACGCCATACCGGTCCTTAAGCTCGTGTATGACATTCAGTCCCCATTGTTCCGGTTTTGTTGGATAAGCAGTTGTGCACTGGAGTATTGAATATTCACAATTATATGCCCTTAACAACTCAATCGCTCTGTCAAGTTCGGTAAAGGAACTCATGCCCGAGGATAGTATTACAGGTTTACCTAGACCAGCAATTTTGTCGAGCAACAGTAGGTTTGACACTTCCCCTGACCCGATTTTATATCTTTTGACACCTATCTTTTCAAGCTGGTCAACAGCGGCATTACTGAACACAGATGCCATGAATTCCATGCCGCACTCTTCGCAGTGCTTTTTGAGTCCGGACCATTGATCATGAGTAAATTCCACACGCTTCCAGTAATCATAGCGTGTGGCATCTTCGTAGCTGAATTTCACCCTGAAAGGTTCATGAATACTGCTCTCTGCCTCTGCAATATGAACCTGGAATTTTACGGCATCAACGCCTGTATCCTTAAGGGCATCGATGAATGAATGTGCTATACCCAGGCTACCGTCGTGTGCCTGTGCAATTTCAGCAACTATGAAAACATCGTTGGTTTTCATAACTATTGATTTAAATGAATATCTATCTTTAGTCCTTAAGGAGAAGGGACTTGACTTGTAATGAGGTTTGGCTTAACTTTATGGGTGTGAAAGTTAAACTAATACCAACATGTCATGAAGTCAAAATTTCTCACTCTCGACTGGAAGGATTTTTCGAGGGGTCTTCTGATTGCTTTTCTAACAGCTGTCCTGACAGGTGTCATTAATCTACTTGATACCGGGGCTGTTTTCACGTGGAGCACTATCAAGCCGGTGTTGATTGCCGGAATCTCAGCTGCGTTATCATACCTTTTGAAATGCCTTGCGACCAACTCGCAGGACCAGCTGCTGAAACGTGAGCCACAACTTGCCTGAAGGCAGAGGTTCCGGGTTCCCGAATCAAAATTCAGCCTTATTCCACAACTGTCAAGTATTCCCTGACAGTTGACTCTATGCTTTATAATTTTTATACTTTACGTGCTTATTCAAAAGCTTGTTGACCATTTCTACATCAAATAGCTTCGGGTCAAATTCTTCACCGATCCACTCAAGGGTCTCTTCATGCTGCTCATGACTCGAGTCTTTCAATGCCTCAAGCATCTGCGCATAGCCCCAGATACCTCCGCAGTCCTCCGGCGGACAGGCCAGTTCTCCGCCAATACAGACAGGTGACTTCATGGTATCATCTGCGGGAAGGATCTTTTCCAGCCTGATCTCATGAACCCAGCCATCTCCAAAATCATATTCATATTCGATCTTGTCCTTCTCTTTTGTAAGAAGGTCTGAAACGTGCATTTCAGAATAATCAATGTTATGTGCGTCGTCCCATGTCCAGTCTTCCTCAAGCCTTTCTGAATAGAATTTCCTGTCTTTTATGAACTGGTGCAGGTGACTGTTATCCCATCCCATGGCTATCTGGATGGCCAGATGAAAATCGGACAGCGGGAGGTCTGGCTTTACAAGCAGCCGGCGCCATATTTTGGGGCGGTAGCGTGCCAGTTCAATGCGAATCTGGAAAATGTTAGTCATACTGATCTGTTGCGATATATTTACAATCCAAATCTCCCGGTGTCAATCCATTTCATATCCAGGATTGACCAGAAGTCGAGGGCGAGGCCGTAAAGTACATAGTCATAGGGCAGCCAGCCGTAGCCGTTGTCGCCCCATTGTTTTCCCCATGAGTTGCGTATAAGCAGCGCGCCCTTGGTTGACAGGTTGCATTTCAGATTGGTGATCTTATGATCGTCATCATAACCGACAGCCATGACGGCATGACCCCACTGTGCCTTTTCTCCCTTGCAGGGATAGGGTATATCACCCGGTGCAGCTGACTCCTCAAACGACTCGAATCCCCAGAAGCCGAACATGGATGGTATGCCGGCTGTCAGGTAGCTCTTTACCGATGCCAGAACATCAGCAGACTG
>Ga0255347_1006839_pt1 | contig 12182 bp, 9 predicted proteins | sample wastewater_treat_2_FD_192479 | JGI IMG/M metagenome (GOLD analysis project Ga0255347, IMG submission 192479) | Wastewater microbial communities from Lulu Island WWTP, Vancouver, Canada - plant24 | ecosystem: Engineered > WWTP > Wastewater > Unclassified | place: Canada: Vancouver, British...
TTTCCTGTCCCAGGGGGGCCATAGAGAATATTATTTAGCGACATACTTTTACTTGTTTTAGGTACTTTCGGTTTGACTGGTATTTGAGTACCTGTAATTTTCCCATACTCCTGTGTTAATGTATCAACATGATTGTAAATACTGTTGATAAGAGTAGTCCAGTCTTGTGGGAAATCCTGATTAACCGGAATCCGCAATCTGGTCTCATCTCTTCTTTTTACCCTATCGGCTCTAAATGGATTGTCCTCAATTTTTTCATCAACATCTATTTCGACATCGAAGGCAGGATTATTATTTAGTGTATGAAAGGCAAGTTTAATGAACAACTTGCCATCAGGATGAACACCATTAGGTGAAAAGCCTGTGAGGACATAATTCTTCAGGTTCCCCCCCTGTGTATTGGGTCTTTCTTTGTAATTGATTGTGAAATTTCTCTTTAGCTTATCACTCAACAATATTACCAGGTATTCAAGTTTATTGCGGGTGTCATAAAACCATGATACTGCAGGACTGCTTCCATCATATTTTGATCCGAAATACTGAGTATAATCTTCAAACCCTTTTAAATTGAAATAACTCCTGGCCACCAATTCATCGAATTTCTTGCCGCCTTCATCGGTACCTATTAAATAATGCATCATTGCATCCACCCGAAAGAAATTTTCAATCGCTGGATATTTTTCCAAAAGCTTCTTTTCTGCTGCCAGGATGGCATCGTATTGACTTTTCAGGTTTGCTGAAGGTATTTTGTAACCAAGCTTTTTTAATCCATCAATGCTTTTATTGTTAACTACTACATATTTATGTTTATTTACCCGGTTGAGGTAAATCGTTGCCAATCCTTTCCCAAAGAATGGGAAACTTTCACACCACTGAAGCCATGACTCCAGATTAAAGCCAGATGTAAGTGGTTCAATAATTTTTCCCCGGAATTCTTCATATTTTTTGTTCACATTTTCAATCAATTGCGGAGCAGTCCTGTATCCGCCTGATTGGATTTTTCCTCCTTCTCTGGCAAACTCATTAATGAATTCAATGAATTCATCCTTTGATAATTGGTTCAGTTTGTCAATGGTGATTTGATCTGCATAGAAATCCTCTATTCTGGAATGATTATCATTCCTGAACCATTCGAGAAAAGTTTTTATAAATTCATCCATAGCTACTTTATGAGGTTTTATTTTTTCTCCCGTGCTGCCCTTTTTCAGCCAGTGTTAAATGCCTGTCATTATCTCGTATCTCACCCCATGGTGTTCCTTTTGGATTTTTCCCCCTGTCAATACCCCATTTAATATTAGGTTTCTTGCGCAGGACATCTGCTTCAATAAATGGCCTGATATTTAAACGAACACCATCGTTCAGATCCGGATCCCAGCCTATGGGTTGTTCTTCCAGCGTTTTCCATCTTACAAATATGTCATAGGGTGCTTCTCCTTCAAGGATCAGTTCCAGCTTCTCTTTCAGTTTTTGTGCTGCACTCAGCAATCCTTCCGCACCGCTTTCCATGGCTTTTTTCTTTATTTCACACATCCGTATCCAATCGCCCAGGTAGGTATAGATCAGCTTGGTAAGATTTTCTTTGTTGAGTTTGTGGTAATTCACCAAGGCAGAAAAACCATCATTTCGCCCATCCCAGATGTGCCAGATAAAAGGACGGTTATGGAATACCTTGCAATGCTGAATGAAAAATTCATTGCGTAGCCAACTTTCAAGACTGGAAGACTTTGCATTTTCTTTTTCAAGCAGTTGCTGAATTGTATTATTAGTCCATTCCTCTCCAAAAATCTCCTTCAGATAATCACGCAGCCTATTGGCTGCAGTTTCTTCTTTGTTGACGGAAGGGATACAGATAATCCCATCATTGTCTGATAAATGGTCAAATTTTTTTATCTCCTTGATTAATGCTCTGGCTTCATCCGCTAATTCCATTTCGGTGTCGGACTCTGCAGGCCAACGGTATCCGAGTAAACGGGACAATGCAATTTGCAAAGGTTGATCTGATTTAGTAGGATTTCCATGGAAGAGCCATTGTGTGGGGTCATCACTGTATGGTTTAGGAAGACCTTTGGGGTATTTTTCGGCTGCTACCTTTTGCCAGTGGACAAGGTCGAATGGGGCATCCGCAAGTGTTCCAGGTGCAACACCTAATTTAGCGTCAATTTTTCTAATTTCCTTTGAATATATTCCTGAACTAAGGAAACACCAAATTGGCAATAGATGCTTTTCATCAAAAGGTACAAAAACAGCTCCATTTTGATCAACTAATTCCCCTAAATGAATTGTGACTGGTAAATCACCCATCCGATGTATTAATATACCAATATCTTTTCTCAAATCGACATTTCGCAACACTGCTCCTGGTTCCTTTCCAAGCGGTCCTTTACCATCTAAATAGAATACAACTTGATACGCACCATCATATTCCTTTGTTTTTTCTGCAGTTCTTTGAAATAGGTCAAATTCACTACTTTGATCTACTTCCCAAAAAGTAAAAACATATCTCTCGTTATCACCAGTCTGTAATCCAGTCTTAACAACGCCATATTTAGAAAGCCTTGAAGAAACATTAACCTCTTCAAGTACAACTTTTGAATCTGGATTTTTTAATTGATCTTTTTGTTTAGTTTTTTTAAGATCGGTTGTTTTGAGGGCAGCATCTTTGGCAGCGGCATTAGGAGAATCGGAAACATCTATACCAAAAATCTCCTGGTTATCATCTGGTCGAGCGTGAGAAATTGAAACAAGAATAGCATTTACTACCTCTCCAGAAATTTGACTGAATGCTCCGGAACCTAATCTTATAATAAAATTCCAAGTTTCAGTTTTGAGAAGTCTTTCCCTGAATTTTTTATAAGAAGTTAGAAAGAGCCAATTTTGAGGAATAACTATACTTATAACTCCTTTGATCATTGATGTTTTTAATAAGCGGTTTAAAAATATATTGGCTAAATCCGCTTTTGCATCGGGATAATTCTTCAATGCATAATTGGCTAATACATTATCTTGTTTGCCTCTCGCTAAGTAAGGCACATTAGTAATTTGCAGGGTATATTTTTTTGACAGTAAATATCCTGCCCTGGCTATTCCGGCAGCCATTACCCCCCTTTCAACAAGGTCCTTATCAGTTCCATTTATTAGTGCTTTTTTCAGCACCGGTTGAAGTTGTTCAAAACTGGCTGTATGCAGGTCGGCTTTTATAGTGGATGGATCAAGTAGACTTCCTAACTCAGGTGCCATTTGAAAGTGATCATAAAGCATTGCCATTCCATTTTCCATCCTTACTTTATCATCTTCCCGGTCAACCTTACCTACCAGTTTTATCCAATCTTCCCTTTTCCCTTTTGGGGCAATGCCGCTACAGGCCAGATTCATTTCAGGAAGGTCTTTATATCTTCCGCAGAACTTCCATGAAGTTAATGCCAGATTAAAAGCTGCGATTTGAGTACAACGTTGATCTATTTCAAGTCCATGAAGATTTTCCTTTATTACCCTGTCTGTTGCTTCTTCTTTAGTTAATCCTTCATCATACATCCGAAGGTTCACCAATACATTAAACAATGAAACCACAAAATGACCAGACCCCATACAGGGATCCAATACAGTTATTTCTCCTGTCCTGTCAGGCCATCCTTCAAATTTACCGGCAGCCGGTGTGCCATCTTCAAGAACCCTTAAATACTCGAACTTCATCGGTGGTTTTACTCCGGGATTTCTGCTTACCCACCAGGCACCTATTGTATTATCAATGAGGAAATGAACCATGTATGGTTCTGTGAATAGCTGTGTCACTGCTGGTAGTTTCTTGCCATCAATTTTATCGCCACTTTTGTTTATGGCATCCTTGGCTTCACTTTGCCAGAACTGGTACACCCAACCTAAAGAATCATCAGCAGTAAAAATATAGTTGTCAAGTCCTTCAAGTATTTCTTCGAGTTTTATCCTGTCGTCAGGGGAAAATGAAATTTGCATCAGTGGATCTTCAGGGCGGAATATGGCCGGAAGCATTTTTGAAGCAAAATTGGCAGCTATATCCCATTTGTCTGAGTAACCCTCTTCTTTTGCCAGTTCCTCACATTCTTCCATGGTTACAGATACACCATCGGGATGCATCAATAAACCATTAGCCTCCAGAAATTTTGCGAAGAGTATTTTATGCCAGTATTCGTAGGCCAGTTCATACGAAAGTTGGTCAATCTGCTGATGTCCGCTTGATGGAAGTTCATCCCCCAATAACCTGGCTTTGCTGCGTAGGCGGTTACGAAGACTCCGTTGTTCGGGATTCATATGAGGGAAAGGTTCAGGATTGTCGACTGCAAATGCCTTGAGTGAATTCCATGCCCCTGTTTCTGAAACCCTTCTTGCCTGTTTTACTGCTGATTCAAGCGTATTTCGTTGCTGTTGTGTAAGTACTGCCATTATTTAAGAATAATTGAAGCTGATTCTTTCAAAAGGTTTTCCAACTCTTTTTTTATTTCTGAGATATATTTATCAATATCTGCCTGGTTTGAAAGGGTTCGTTTGGGAAGTTCATAGGTCTTTGCCTGAGGAGCAAGTATTTTAACAGCCTCATCTATAGCAGCCTGGAATTGTCCGGGAAGTGCTGCGATTTTAGTTTGCCAGGCTTCGAGTGATGCTTTCTGCAGGTTCAGAAGCAATGATTTGGAGTCTAAGGCTTTAATTTCAGGTTTACCCAGAAGCTGGTGTGTCCTTAAAATAGAATTCTTTTGCTCCGGAGTAAGTTTACTGAAATATTCATTCGACTGTAAACCCACCATCAATTTATCATACAGGTCAATATATTTTTGCTTTAATTCATTCAATGCTGTTTTAAGCTTGTCAGTGATGTCAGTCAGTTTATTATAAATCGGATCGGGTTCCTGAAGGAGCAGTCTGTTATCCCGGATTGCATCAATTTCTTTTTTAAGCTTTTCCATAGATTCACCGGAATTGGCATAATTAGCCAGTTCCACCAATAATGACCAGTTCGGTTCCCTTTTTTCTATTAATGCTGCTTTTTGTTTCCATTCCTTGTGTTTAGCTTTCAAATCTTCCTGTTCATCCAGGATACGCAGCAATCGCTCATTCCCATCCAGGTTTTCAATATCCTTCAGGAACTGTATATTAACTGGCTCAGGTTTTGGAGCATCTCCGCCAATTGATTCTGCCAGTGTTTTAAGTTGATTCAGATATGTATTGGAATGAAGAAACTCTTCTCCTGGTTTGCATGAAATTCCTGCATCCTGGTATATTTTTCTGAGTTTAATTTTGTCGGCTGCGGTCAAGGTATGTATTTCCTTTTTGAAGGCAGCATTACCGATTTTTGCCTGGTTCAGATCTGGTTCCAGTGTTGAAATATGCTCTGTGTTTCTTAACAGAAGAATAATTGTATCAACTGCATCCTGGCTCCAACCATAAGGTGACCTGATGAAATGATTCCTTATTTCTTTTCCCTGTTTGGTGCCGTTTCCGATGAACCTCAGAATCTCAATTGCAACCGGATGGTCTTTTGGTTCTTTATCCCAGCCAATCTTTTTTAATGCATCAGGATCACCCTGCAGTGCTTTGTTAAGTGCTTTATCCCAGTCTTTATGATCGGCTTTACCTTTAAAATCCGGGAATTGTCTGTCAGCAATGCTGTACAACGCTTCTTCAATATTATCTTTGATTGTGCCGGCTTCGACTTTTGTGCCGCCTGAAAGATACACAACACTTTCAAGGCATATTTTACCAATTAAATCTTCTATCTCGATCTTTGCCAGTCCTTTCCTGGTTTCCATGCTTTTTCTGGCCTGTTCTTCTTCGGGTGAAGAGGGTTGCCCTTTTGCATCAAGAGTTTTTTCTGCAGCCAAGAACTGGATAATAGCACTTCGTAGATCCTGATCCCTGAATTTTTTCACATAAGCATATACGAGTGGAGCATCAGCACCTTCTTCTCTTATCTCATTCAAAACGGTTGATTCATTTTCATTCCATCCATCACGTATCCAGACATTAAGCTTATGTGTTGTAATGGGCCGTTCAGCCTTGTCCCAGATCTCGAAATCTCTTATCTGCTTTGAATTGCCCTGAAGGATTTTTACGGCTTTTGTTTTATCCCTGAAGAAGTAAATTATTTTTTCGTTACGCAGTCCCTGTATAAGATCATCCCCCGAATTATTCAGTTTAACTGCCTGAGTGGTATATTCCTTTTCCCATTCAGCACCGACTTTTGTCTGGAGTTTATATTCATCACCAACAACCATTAACACATTCTCATCAACCAGTTTTTTTATCAGACCTTTAATCTTTGAACGAAATGCATCAGATGATTCAACGATATTATCAAGAAGTAATTCCGCAATAGTTGTTTCGTTAGATTTTATGCGACTGCCGGATCCGTCTTTCGGCAATTGTTCGATAAGGAAAATAACACTAAGGATTCTGCCTTCAAGGAGTGAATCACCGGTCTTTGATTTCTTGCCGACTATCAGATTGTTAGTATCATTCAAGAGCAGAGCATTTTGAAGAAGCTGTGCCTGCTTCTGCTCGAAAATCAAATCAGCCGGAACAATGTTACCTGCATCTTTATTTGCAACCTTCTTTATGCTTTCATCAACGATTCTCAGCTGGCTTCTTAGCTGACCTGATGTGCCCGCAGTATCGATAACCTGCAGAATTTTCTTCCAGAACTTACGTGTTGAGGGCAGAATCGGATAATCTGCCACAAGCATTGATCTGTCGCTGGTAATGTAAGCGAAATCGGTACCTGAAAGATTTCTGGATATTTCACCTAATGCAACTTCGAGGATTTGATCCAACGGTTTAATTACTGACGGTTTCTTTTCCAGTACGGTTTTACGAGTTACAGTTTCAACGTCTGTATCAGACAGATTAACATTTACAGTGAACCTGGCCTGCAATCGTTGCAGTAAGCTGGTTTCTGAGAGTGCATTCTGTCCTGTTCCAACAAGCAGAAACTTCCCATCAAAATTACTGCTGATATCCTGTTCAAGATTTTGTACATCAATACTTTTATCACTGTCGTTCCCGATAAACTGTTGTACTTCATCAAGAACAATAATTGTCAGAGGTATTTTGTCACCAAAAAACATTGGCAATATCTCGTTCTTAATGCAATGGATGAACTGATCACGATTAATACTGTCAATTCTTCTGAAATTGGCTTTGAAGTTCTCTTTAACCTTTGCCTCATTCTCTGCAAACTCAGGTTTTAGTTCGAGTACAGCCTTTGCCAGTGCGGATGAAACAAACAGGTTTTCATACTCATGTTTAAAGCTTTTTCCCTGAGATTCTATGATAGCCTTCAGGTCATCATATATACCTTCCTGTTTTGCCCAGTAAACAAATTTGAAATGATGGTACTGGGCAGGAAGACCCAGTTTATTAAGGAATAACTGCAGAAATGAATAACGGATGTCAGCTGATGGGAAATCCTTTAAAGTACCTGAAATGGAAAGTCTTCCAAAGACTTTTTGCTTTCTGTTCAGTTCGACAATCAGATCGTTTACGTCATCCGGAAGTTGTTTAATAGATCTTGCTGTTTCACCATTTGGAAACTTGAAATCTTCCCATAGATATCCTAAAATCTTAATAAGATGTGATTTTCCGCTTCCGAAGAATCCACTCACCCAGACAGAGGGTTGCTTCGGTTGATCAAGATATTTTAAATAAGTTTGTAAGATGCGATGAAGACCTCTCTGATACTCTCCTTCGCAAACAAATGTTTTCAGTTCGTGATAAATAATCTGCAGACCCTTTTCGTCTATGGCGGTGTTGATTTCAACCACACCATCGTTGATGAGGTTATTCTCTTCGGGATTGAGTGTAAATAATTCTTTGTTCTTCATGACAAAAATATGATTAGGCGGTTATGGGTCTGGCCAGATAACTCCATCCGTCCCTGGCATCGAGCAAACGGTAATGATTTTTTTCAAATTCCCCGGGGAAGAATACAAGAACCCTTCCTTTGAAGCTGCCGGAACATCCGTTCAATATGTCCGAAATACGATTGAAACCAAACAATGATGAAATATCTCTTATCACAATTAGTGTATTATCGTCCACATTATGATTTTCAATTTCAGATGTCAGGTATTGGATGGCATACTGTTTAAACTCAACCTCAAGTTGATCTACGAGTGTTTCCGGATCGTTGAAATATTCTTCCTTATACTCATGACTTGCCATCCAGTCTGGGAAACACTTTTTCATTGAGATGAGCGACCATCTTTTGCCGGCCTTTATGGTCGCTGTTTCAAAGTCCCCAAGGCGCAGGTCAATTTTCCTTTGTTCAGACGGATCATAGACCAGGAACCAGATTCTTTCCTGTCCGGATAAAGCCGTTGTCCATGGTTCATTAACTACCAGTTCAAAGGCTGACAATAGCTGATCAATTTTCGAAGCCATTTATATTTAATTTGTTTAAAAGGTTTTTAAATGTGATAGAGGTTATACTCCCGGCATACTGGTATTGGAGAAGGTCTCTTTTCGCTGCTTCAATCGCAAGAGAGCGAATAGTTCTTTCATCCAGTGTGAGTGCCTTCACCCAGTCACTTGTTAATATAAAATCTCCACGTAAGCCATTCAGGTAAGCCATAAAAATGGCAAATGTCAGGACCAGGTAATTGATCTCCGGTTGGGTTCTGATATTTTTTACTTTCCCGGTTATGAATCCAGCCTGTTTCCAGGAACTGGCAATATTCTGTGCCATTGATCTTTTTGTATTTGCAGAATATTTCTGCGGATAAAGATTTTCGATATTACTTTCAATGCTTTCAACCGTTACCTTTTTCCCGATCTCGGTATTGTTTATGACTGGAATGCTGTTTTTAAGTTGATAATCGTTTCCGATGGCGTATATAAGTGCCAGTAGAGGCTTATCCCTTTCATGTGCGATGCTCCAGAAATGCTTAAATGCCATAAACTGAGGTTGTGAAGCATCAAGATCATATAAACTTTTCAGGTACCTGGAAGTTTTTGTAATACCGGATTGGGTTGCTTTGCTAATAACATTCTGCTTTAAAGTGTCATAATAGTTGTCACTTTCAATGCCATGGTTCATCACTTTCGCCAGTTCCGCAAACATAATTGTTCTACTGGTATGTATAGTTTTCTCTGGTTTCACTGATTGCAAATTATTTACTTATGATTAGGTCCTTAACATCCACATTCAGGAGTTTCGCTATTTGATAAAGCACTTCAAGGGATGGTTGTCTGCGATTCTGCACATAGCTGTTCACCATATTATAGCTTTTGCCCAGTTTTTCGGCCAACCATACCTGCTTGATTCCTTTATCATCGAGTACTTCTTTGATCCGGTTCATGGTTTATGCATTAAATTGAGTATGAAGGTAAAAAAATATCTCAATGAATGAGATATTTTAAACAAACTTATAAATTATAAAATGAGTTCCGGTGCAGGCCTGGAATAGACTAATTGATTGAAGAAACTACTTGGTGTTTTATTTTAGACTTCACAAAGTTGAATCTCAACCACCAAGTTTCGTAACTCTTTTTTCATCAGGAAAACGCCTGTTCGCATGTTGCATCCCATTTCTTTTTAAAATCATGGTAGATTTCATGGCTATGAATTGATAATTCTTCATCAGTATAAATCAGATTTAATAATGCAAGTATCAGCCTATTATGTATATCAATATATCTCATCTTAACAATATTGTCAATTCGCATAACGAAATATATTGTGTCACCATAAGACTCATCTCCAGGATACTTTTCCTTGGTAAGGAATAACAGGAAGTAAAAGAATATGATTTCAAACTCTGTCAATGTTATTGGGAACAAGGAGATATATTCAAAATAATAAGAACGGACAATGCTAAAACTCTCTTCATCGAAAAGTAAAGATGATTTCTTGTTTAGTATTTCCTTTGAACAGACAATATCATAATCATAAGTAGGTGCATTTTTGAAAATCTTCCCATCAAATTCACGGTCACAATATACCAGTATTCTTTTCATGGCTTTTTGACTTTCAGCATTAATAAAATCGTTCACAATATTGAAAGTTTCACGAGTGGTCTCATGATTTTCATTATCATTCATAATCCCATTATCTCTTATATGTATTTTCCAGTTTATTATATCGCTGGGGTACGAATGCTTTATAATGGCTCTTCCTAATTGGAAAGTTAAACTGTCACTAAATTGGTACCAGGAATTTTCATTAAATCCCTGGATTTTGTCTTTAATATCATTGTGACTAAGAATTTGAAGTAAAAGTTTCTGTGATATTTCATCAGGACTAAAACTTCTGATTTCATTATGGCTCCTGTAGCCATAATCAATTTCATTATTCATGGTATAATATTTTTAAAATTGGATGTTTTATGTAAATATTTATCATCCGGGTTATTTTTCAAAGCCAGCTGAATTAACTGACGTGTATAAGTTGCAATTTTTAAATAGGCACCGTCAGCTTGTTGTTTAATCTGGCTGTATAATGCATCCTCAACCCATAAGTTGATTCTTTTAATTCCCTTTTTCTTCATAACAAATTATTTTAAATCGAAATTATTTTTCATATAAATACTGTGGCTGTTGGAAAAAGACTCAAAAAAATTCAATAATCCACATCTTTTTTCTTTACGGTTCCAATTGTCACAAGCCAGTTGACTTTTCAGACATCTTATTACTTGGGTGATTTTTTTCAGATGATCAGGAATTTATTCCGCTTCTGATCTATTTATAGATAGGTGGAAAAATGTATTTGGATCTTAAAGGAAAATAGTTATGAATCAACAGGATCAAATCAGCAGCATTATTGGATTCAGGCCATCGTTGCCGGAATCAATGAAAATAACGTTCATAGGCCTAAAGTTCAAATTAAGCAAATCTGAAGTCATCAGAGAACTTCTTACAGGACAATGGACTCTTAATGAATTATACTTAATTGCCACCAAGATTAATTCCAGAGAAGGACCATTGATGCTGCCATATATTAAAGCAGTGTTCACTCCTTCAATGAGTGTTGAGGATATCGTATATGCAAGCTACAAACTCTATGCTGATGAAATTCTTGACTTGAAGAGTCTTGAAGAATCAATTGTATCGAAAATCACTAAAAATCAGGCGAATATTTAATTTTCGAATTCGAGTTCTAAGTCTTTGATCTCTCTAACAAGTGCGTACCATTTTACGATGTATTTCATTTTTTTTCGACATTTCAGCGAAAAAAATGAATTCTCAACTATTTATAAGAAACGAATGTAATACATGAACGATTTAAAAATTGAAACCGAAAAATTTGACAAAGTTATTACTGTAAGAATGACTGATGAAGATTACAGGCTCCTGAAAAGTGTAAGTCAAAATTCAGGCAAAAATGTTTCCACCACCATCAGGTACCTTATTAACATGGTGACTGGAATTGTGAAAAATAACCGTAAAAGCAAATAGCTATGTTTTGACCAGGGAATTGAACATAAGGCAGGATAAGAGTAACTATAGGTCTCTTATACATCTTGATAGGTTAAGCATAACTTTCAGACATTGGTCTGGTTCAACTTTTCAGGACATCCGGAATCCCGATAATATACCTGCCGAACAAGTATTCAAGAATATCAGTTTAATACATGATAAAAAACCCGGACCCGGAGCATTTTACCATACATTCATTGTTTATTATAATGGTTTACTGGTAGGGAAACTCCATACAGCCACAAAAGTGCTAAAGCATGAACTTCAGTTTGACTTTTCAAAGGAGATTTTCTATTCTTTTCACCCGGGATTCTGGTATGAAGTTTATTGTGCACTTAAAATCGAACTTGGCCTTATTTACAACAATATAATGTACCTGGAGATATCAATTGATACAAATAAAGACCTTGTAACACAGTTCGCTTTTTATTTCAATAACTGTTTAAATAATAAACTCAGAGTGAGTGACCGTTACTTTTTAATTAGGAAAAACACAAGCGTTTCGGTTATGAGCAATGGGTCATCATTCATAATTGATGGTAGTGATAACAAAATTGCCATCTATAATAAATCAGAACATGCTGAAGATTATATAATTAGCTATTTTGAAAATAATGGTTTTAATGGAAGTGAAGTCTTCCGTATTGAATCCCGTTTAACATGGAACTACATCAGGAAGTTAAGAAATAAAAAGCTTTTCGATATAAACGTAGAGACTCTATTAGACCCTAAAAAATTAGGTA
>Ga0255347_1006843_pt1 | contig 12172 bp, 13 predicted proteins | sample wastewater_treat_2_FD_192479 | JGI IMG/M metagenome (GOLD analysis project Ga0255347, IMG submission 192479) | Wastewater microbial communities from Lulu Island WWTP, Vancouver, Canada - plant24 | ecosystem: Engineered > WWTP > Wastewater > Unclassified | place: Canada: Vancouver, British...
AGCTTGTCCCGCAGCCCGTATACCTTGACCTCCCGGCCCTTGACGCTGTACCGCGTCTCCCTGACTTCCAGGAGACCGGCTTCGAGAAGGTTTTCGATGTGGTACTTCACCGTTCCCATGGGGAGGTTCAGCGCCTCGGCAAGGCCCGTTGCGGTCATGGCCCGGTTCTGCAGCGAGTGAAGGATGTCGTTTGCCGTCTGGCTGGCTATGGCCTTTCCGATCTTCTGGGCACGTTCGTCCCCGGGCTGCAGCACCACCACTTCCCCCGGGACCGGCCCGGGTTGCGTGTCCTGTCCACGCCCGGCAGTAATATCCCCATCAGGCATTGTTATCCCGCTCCTTGTCTCCCCTCGAAAATGCCCCTGACAATTTCATCTTGCCGTGATTTTACCGCAAAGGGAACAATCCCGTTCCTTTTGCGTTCCAGTGGTAGGGTGCGGCCGCACCCCTACTGGAGTGCTGCGAAGATCCGCTCCCTCCCGACCTTCAGGGCCAGGTCCAGCTGGTCGACCTGCGGGCCCCCGCCCTGGGCCATGGTGCGGGAACCGCCTCCCTTCCCGCCCAGCAGGGTGCTGACCTGCCCGACGATCTCACCGGCGTCGACCGGCTCGGCACCGGACATCAGGACCACGCTGGCCCTCTCTGATCCGCTTGCCAGGAGCGCTACACCGCCCTGTCCGGACACCCTGGCCGCGATGGCGGCCAGTTCCCGCGGCGGGAGGTCGATGCGCCTGACCACGACCGGGAGGCCTTTTATCATCTCAGGGTTCAGGTTCTCCGATTCCAGCTCCACCATCTTCTGGCTGAGCCGCTCGATCTCTTTCTTCTGCTCTTTCCATTCGCCAAAGAACCTGGCTACAGTAGTGGGGAGATTCTCGTGCTGGACCGAGAGCACTCCGGCAGACTGGCTGACCAGGCGTTCCAGCCGGTGGACGTACTCGACTGCTGCCAGCCCCGCCGCAAACTCAAGCCGTTCTATTCCATCCTGAATGTGCTCGACCCGGATAATCTTGATGCACCCTATCTCCCCGGTCGTCCGGCAGTGCGTGCCTGCACATGCTTCCGCGTCGCCGGCGACCTGCACTACGCGGATCTCCTTTCCCGGGGGCACTCCCCCCTGGTAGAGTGCAAACCCGTAGACCTGTTCGGCACGCGTCCGGTCAAGATGCCTGACGTCCACGACATGGTCTCCCATGACCATGCGGTTGGCGGCAATTTCGATCCGGCGGAGTTCCTCGGGTGTGATGTGCTTGAAATGGCGGATATCCAGCCTGGAGCTCTCCACGCCCTTCTGCGCGCCTGCCTGGTGCACATGGGCCCCCAGCGTCTCCTTGGATGCCCGGAGGAGGAGGTGAGTTGCCGTGTGGTGGCGCATCAGGGACCGCCTCCGCTCCTCATCGACAACCCCCTTTACCCGGTCGCCGCGCCGGAGGACACCGCCGCTAACGCGATGCAGGATGACGTCTCCGATCTTCTGGACATCCTCGACCCTGACCATCGAATCGGTACTCATCAGGACCCCTGCATCCGCCGGCTGTCCCCCTCCCTCGGGATAGAAGAGGGTCTGGTCCATCACGGCATACCCGTCAAAGAAGTCGATGATCATGGCATCGAACTCCGTGTCGGACGGCTGCTCGTAGTAGAGCCTGCGGGTGGCGGGCAGCCCGGATATACGGTCCTGGTACCGGGCATAAGGGTCCTCCTCCCTGACCGGGCCGGATTCGGAGTGCATATCCGCGATCAGGGAATAGAAGTTGTCGGGAATCTCCACAACGGCTCCCTCGGCGACCGCCACTTCCCTGACGATCTCAGGGGGGATGCCATGGGAGTCGTAGAGTGTGATGACCTCTTTTAAGGGGACCCGTTCCCGCTTGTTCTTGTAATTGCGGGCGATCTTCTGGACGATCCTGGTGCCCCGATCCAGGGTGGCATGGTATTTCTCCACTTCCCGCTCCACTATCTCCCTGACTACCAGGAGGTCCTGCTCGAAGTTGCCGGTCCCCGCGATCCGCATCTGCTGCTCGATCATGTCGGCAAGAGGCTCCCTGATGCCCAGGTCGTTCATCATGCGGAGCGTCCGCCGGAGGACCAGCCGGACCAGGTACCCTTCGCGGACGTTCGACGGCACGATGCAGTCTCCCAGCATGTAGGCCAGGCAGCGGGTATGGTCCACGATGGCGTATACCTTCTCGATGGGGGAAATCATCCGGTCCAGTTTTTCGATGGGGACGTCGATAGCGGTGGCAACCCTCTTGCGGAGCTGGTAAAGGTTCGTACCGGAGATGTCCATGACCCCGGCAAACCTGGCGTTCAGGGAAAGGATCTTGGTGTACTCCTTGTCTTCCAGGACGTGGGCGAGGCCCGCCGACTCCATCACCAGGCTCACCATCTCGGGAAATACCGCATCATAGATCGTGGGAGAGCCCTTGGAAGCCCACACGAACCGTTCGAGGCCGTAGCCCGTATCCACGATCCAGTTCTTCATGGGGTAGTACATCTCCCCGTTGAGATCGATCCCCGGTTTTCCCGTGTTCTGCCGCCCGAGGTTCATGAAGACGAGTGTCGCGACCTCGAGGCCCCCGATGAGCACCTCCACGCTCGGGCCGGCGTTCCCCCCACCGATCCAGGGATGCTCCTTGTATGTGACCCTGGCGAGGTGCCCCCCGATGGATGAGATGAACTCCTCACAGAGCTCAAGGGTGCGGTCTTTCCAGTAGATCTCCTCGATGTCAGAATTAAAGGCATGGTGGGCCATCATCTCGAAGAGGGTCAGGTGCCGGCCGGAGCGTCCCACGGAATCGAGGTCATTGAGCCGTATGCAGGGCTGGGAGATGGTGAGCGGGTTGGCCGGGGGCGGGACTACCCCGCTGGTCACCCAGGGCTGGAAATCGGCGATGGAAGCGATAGTTAAATAGATATCGTCCCTCCACCGGGCCACAACGGGGTAGCGCTGGATGCGTGTATGGCCGTTCCGCTCGAAAAAGGACAGGAACGCCTCGCGCATCTCTTCGAGGGTGTGGAAGCGGAATACCGGGTTTCCAATGAAGCTGTAGGTCTCGCAGGGGGCATCCCCGCAGGTCACCGTGTCCGGGTTCCGGGTCCAGAATGCAGCCCCGCATTTTTTGCATACCTTCCGGGTCAGCCCGTGGGTCCTGAAATATTCGAGCTGATATTCATCTTCAAGCATGGAAAACCACGTGATACCATTTTATTCGTGTTTAACCGATAAAAACTGTTGGATTCCCCTAGAGGACCGGCGGCCAGGTCTCCTGGTACCAGAGGTCATAGACCTCCCAGCCCCCGCATAGTGCGGCCAGCCTCGCGGCGAGGAGGTGCCAGCAGCTCTTTCCCCGGAAGAGGAAATCCTGGCAGGTACAGAACTCCTCCTCCACGATGTATTCGCCGGAGGTGCCGACCACGACAACAAAGTCACGGTACCGCTTGACCTGTCCTTCATCAAGGGCCTGGAGGGCTTTTCTTCCCCGTTCACCATGCACCCGGATGATCTCCTCCCGAAGACCCGGGGAGAGGCACCCCTCCGATTTTATCGCATCCCAGAGTTCTTTCTCGTCCATATAGTCAGTTCCGGGGGGTCATCAAGGAATTCCCAGCCCATCCGTGCGGCCAGCATGCGCATTCCAGGCGCCTCGAGGGCATAATGGGTGGCTTCGATCAGAGGCAGCGGGGAGCCCCTGGCAACGGAATGCTTCAAATCTGCAGAGAGGAAGGCCACCGCACCAAGGTCCCGGGCCTGGTCCAGGAGATCAGGGGAGAAACCGGAACCGCCCGCAATGGCGAGGCACCCCGGTAACCGGGCGGGCCCCCAGACGCGGAGGGGGCAGGCGAGGCGTTCCGAGACTTCGGGAATGCCAATGGTGCAGTCGCCGACGAGGCCAAGCGCGAGCTGCTGCCTGTCCTGGAGACCCAGGAGATCGGCAAGGCTGTCATTGATCCCCCCGGGTGAATGGTCAAAGTTGGTATGAAGCACGAAGAGGTTCAGCCCCGCAGCGAGGATGCGGCGCATCAACCCGGCGAGCGGCCCGCGGACCGAGGTGACCGGGGTCCGGAGAGGGGTATGATGGACGACCAGTACATCCGCCTTCCTGGCAATGGCTGCATCCACGACCTTCGGCGTCGGGTCAAGTGCGCAGCAGATGCGCTCCACCTGCTGCCTTCCCTCGATGATCAGCCCGATCCTGCCGGCGTCCATCTCCTCGGCGAGTTCCGGCGGCGCGACCCCTTCAAGAATGCTGATAAGGTGCCCAATTTCCATTACACGTATATCCTCTTGATCGCTTAAATACCAATTATTACCTTGAGTAATACGAAACATCTATAAATATTTCTAATAAAACATGATAGTATGCAGAAGTCCATCGACCAGATCAATGAGCGCATCCGGGACGGCAACGCCCGGGTGGTCACGGCCGAGGAGATGCCGGCGATCGTGGCTGACCTCGGGGAGAAGGGAGCACTCGCCGAGGTGGACGTGGTCACCACCGGAACCTTCGGGGCCATGTGCTCTTCGGGAGCTTTCCTCAACTTCGGCCACGCGGACCCCCCCATCCGCATGGAACGGATCTGGTTGAATGACGTGGAGGCATACGGGGGTCTTGCCGCGGTGGACGCGTATATCGGGGCGACCCAGCAGTCTACCACCCGGGAGGAGGCATATGGCGGAGCCCATGTAATCGAGGACTTCATCTCGGGGCGATCGGTCGGACTGCGGGCGATTTCCCGGGGGACCGACTGCTATCCCCGCCGGACCATCACCACCGAGATCCTCCTGGAAAACCTCAACCAGGCCACCATGTGCAATCCCCGGAACGGGTACCAGCGGTACAACGCGGCCAGCAATACCACCGATCGGATCCTGCACACCTACATGGGTATGCTCCTGCCATCCTGTGGTAACATCACCTACTCGGGGGCGGGGCTCCTCAACCCGCTGAGCAACGACCCGGGGCTCCGGACGATAGGGTCGGGGTCCATGGCGTTCCTTGGCGGAGCGCCGGGGATGGTGGGCGGCGAGGGGACACAGCACTCGCCTGCGGCCGGGTTCGGTACCCTGATGGTAACCGCCGACATGAAGCAGATGAACCCGGAATATATCCGGGCAGCCACGATGACCGGGTACGGGGTCACCCTCTATATCGGGCTTGGAATCCCCATCCCGGTCCTCGATCTTCAAACGGTGAGAGACACCGCGGTCCGTGACGGGGACATCTGGGTGGATGTGGTCGATTACGGGATCCCTTCCCGGTCCCGCCCGAGCCTGGCGAAGGTGAATTATGCCCAGCTCAAGAGCGGCTCGGTGGAGATCAACGGCGAGGAGATCAGGACGTCTTCGCTCTCAAGCTTCCGCAGGGCCCGGATGGTGGCCGGGGAGCTGAAAAGCTGGATCCGGGAGGGGAAGATGACCCTGGCCCTGCCCACGCGGCCCATTGACAGCCGCAAGACCGCAGGCCCCATGCATGAGACCAAGAAAGGCCCGCGGGTCATGGAGATCATGGGGAGGCAGGTCATATCCATCGCGCAGGAAGAGCCCATCCGTACTGCCGCCCAGAAGCTCCTGAAGGGGGAGACGAACCACCTCCCGGTGGTCAACGCAGAGGGGGTCCTGGTCGGGATTGTCACCACGTACGACATCTCAAAGGCCGTGGTCAACCCTGCCAAGGGACCGCTGGTCAAGGACATCATGCGGAAGAAGGTCATCACCACAACTGCCGACGAGCCGGTGGATGTCGCCGTCCGGAAACTGGAGAAATATAATATCAGCGCGCTTCCCGTGGTAGACCGGGAGTACCGGGTGGTGGGGATGCTCACGGCCATGGATCTTGGCAAGCTCTTCGGCGGGAGGTGGCTGAAATGAAACTCCTGGTGACATTCTCCAAGAAGGAAGGAAAAAAGCCGATTATCGCCCAGGTAGTCCGCGATACCGGTGTCCTGATCAATGTCGAGCGTGCGGTTATCGACTCGTCGGAGGGTGAAGCCGTGATCGACATCCCGGACGAGTCCTGCAGGCTGGTCAAGGACCGGCTCGCTGACCTCGGGGCGGCGGTGCACATCCTCGAGGACGTCCTTGCCCTCGATGAGAGCGAGTGCGTGGACTGCGGCGCCTGCATCAGCATCTGCCCCCAGGAGGTATTCTCCATGGATGAGGATTTCAAGCTCAGGATGGCCGGCGAGAAATGCGTCCTGTGCGGCCGCTGCATCGATATCTGCCCCCATCGGGCTCTCTCCCGGAGGGGCGAGGCAGGACCGTGAATTGTCCTGCTGCTCTCCGGACGGCGCCTTTTCCCCTCTCCCGAGAGCCAGGTCAGGTCCCCGGCTCTTCCCTGTACCCGGTTTTGCGATTGGAGATGCCCCTCCCGCTTAAAAATTCCCTTGCCTCCCGGAGCGTGGTGAACCGGGTCCCCGGCGGCGATGCCCTGATGATGTCCAGGATCTCATCCAGCAATACCGGCACGTAACCGACGAGTTCAGCACTGACGTTTACCCGGCGGCGGTCGCGGTCCAGGAAGGGGAAGTCCTGGCACTGGTTGTTGTGCGTGTGGCCATGGATGGTATATCCGTTAAAATCCCCGGGTGCGCTGGCAGGGTCGTGGACCAGCAGGAACTGTTCGCCCCCGAATTCCAGGAGGTGTGTAACGGGGGCTCCGGGGAACCCCTGGTCATGGTTCCCCCGGACCAGGTGGATGTTCCCCCGGAGCAGGGAGAGGTAGCGGGCCGGAGGGGCAGTGTCAGGGCCGTAGCAGAGGTCACCGAGGAACCAAACGTCGTCATCCGGTCCCACCCGGCAGTTCCAGTTCCTGACCAGGACCTCATCCATGGTCTGCACATCGGGAAACGGCCGGTGGCAGTAGCGGATGATGTTTGCATGGCCCAGGTGGAGGTCGGCGATGAGAAAGACGGCATGGCCCCACTCCTGGGCAGGGTCATCCAGTTCGTAACCGCGGCGCCGGCGGAATGCGGCCAGGGTGTCCTTCCAGGCCTCCCGGCTATAGATGCCCGGCCTGTCAAGCCAGCGGCGACAGGGGAGGTCATATTCACGCCAGAGTGCCCCGTTCCGGGCTATCGACAGCCGGAGGGCTGTCAGCGGTTCACCCGCAGGAATCCCGGGCCGTGATGGGCCCCTGCTAACCGAAACGCCATCGTTCCCTGAGCCTCCCATGGTGCCCCTCTCGATGCACCGGAGGACCTTCATAGCCTGCTGATGAAGAAACCCGGACCCAACGGTGATATGGAAGTCCCGCCTGTCAGGTTCCCGGTCGATCCACGTGCAGGTCTCGCAGAGCGAGGGGACTGCCGCGGAGAACCGCCGGTAGAGGGCAGTGAAATCACGGGCCGGTTCGGCACGCACCGCCACCGCCCATCCCTTCCGGCCCCGGAGGGCGACGTACCCGCCCAGGGTGCAGCCTGCAGCTTCGAGGCCCCTCGCACTGCCTTCAACGAGCCTGCAGAGCCGATCCGCGCCGATCCCGGGTTTCAGGGTCAGCGGACCGGCAAATGTCAGGTGGTTGACCCTTCGCTGGACGCCGCCTGGGCTGCAGGCAGCTGCGAGGCGGTCGAGGCCCAGGTTTATCCCAGGGTCGGTGACCCGCAGCATCACCAGGTACCGGTACGGCAGGCGAAAGCCCACCCTGCGCCTCACTTTCCTCCCCATCCTCCCCCAGTGCAGCATCCTTCCAAAGAGAGGCTCGTTCCGGGCACTTAAAAAATATCTCCCATGGTCCGGTGCACAGGCAGCTGGAATGGGCTGCATACCACCCCCGGGGCAGCGGGTTTTTTCTCCGGCCGGTAATTCTCTATGTGCATGATCCGGAGCCGGTTCCATTTCAGGGAGACGATCGCCACTATCCTGGCCGATGAAGAAGCGCATGTCCAGGCTGCCCGGGAAGGGCTCATGCAGGCCCGGCACGAGCTTGAGCACTATATCTCAGGGGACCCTTTCTTTATGACCACCCTGGAACCGTACGACGTGCATTCCGGCTCCCTGGTGGTTGACCGGATGGCTGCGGCAGGAGTCTCAGCCGGGGTCGGGCCCATGGCTGCCGTGGCAGGGACCATTGCCTGGGCGGGGGTGGAGGCCATGATCCGGGCCGGGGCAAGGTTCGCCGTGATAGACAACGGCGGAGACATTGCCATGGTCACCGATCGTCCCATCAGGGTTGGCATCCATGCCGGGGCATCTTCATGGAGCGATAGGCTGGCGTTCATTGTCCCAGGACAGGCAGAAGTGCTCGGAGTCTGCACTTCATCGGCGACGGTCGGGCCCTCCATATCTTTTGGAACGGCAGATGCCGTCACCGTCTTTTCCGGCAGCCCTTCGCTCGCGGATGCCTGGGCAACAGCCGTATGCAACGAGATCACTCCTGGCAACACTGCAGTCATGAACAGGGTCCCCTGGGGTGAGATAGACGGGATATTTGTCGTCTCCGGGGACTGGACTGGGTCCTTCGGCCGGCTCCCGCCCCTCGCACGAGCCGCCGTGGACAGGGACCGCATCACCGGAGGGCCCTGGTGATGTCAGGGCTCCCTAGGAAGCTTCATCCATGAAGCGGACGGCCCTGGCATAGGCATCTTTTCCCCGGTAATTGACCAGGACCTGTTCGCCATCGCGCACGCTCATGACCGGCTGGTCGTCCTCTACCCGGAAAACCACCTCGAGGAGGTCCATGCCAGCGATTATGACGCCTGTTACCAGTGCAGAGGCCGGCTGCAGGATAAGGCGCTCCATTTCCAGGTCCCCCGGGAATTTTCGGAAATAGTAGAAAAAGGCCTGGCACGCGTTGAGGAAGTCCGATATCAGCAGCTCCCGGCGGATGGCCGGGTCCAGGGTGTCCAGCAGGAGGGCCAACTCCTGAGGGTCCTCTTCGGATTCCTCCAGGAGGTCATCGGCAAGGGCGGCCAGATCCGCACGTGAAATGGGCTCCCCGGGTTCCATAAGTATGGATTCTTGGACCGGGGCGGGTATATACCTGGCGGGACGCAGGCGTTCAAAAATAATATCGTGCCACAGGGGGGAACCAGTACAGGTGAACGAGAAAGACCTGGACTGGTGGGTATACCATGTCCTTGTGGCGCAACCGGGCGCGGCCCCTGATGACCTGGCCCGGCAGGCAGGTTGCAGCCCTGAGGAGATCCACGCATCACTCCGCCGCCTCGAAAAGGCCATGCTCGTAGAATGCGGGCCGGGCGGGGCCCGCGCCCTCCCTGTCGGGGAGATGCTGGCGCTCTGCCAGGCCCGATATGACCAGTCCTGCCCCTTTGTCATCGAGGGCGGGGTGATAAAGGCCAGGAAACCGGGGAATCAGGAGTGACCGAGGTCTTCGTCCTGCGTATCGGTCACCGGCCGGAGCGGGACCAGAGGGTCACGACCCACGTGGGCCTCGCCGCCCGTGCGCTCGGGGCCAGGGGGCTGTACCTCGCCGGGAGGGACCCGGACGTGATAGAGAGCATCCGGGACGTAGCAGCGCGGTGGGGAGGTGATTTTTTTGCGGAGGACGAGGTCAACTGGAAAGCATGCATCCGGGAATGGAAAGCACGGGGGGGAAAGGTAGTCCACCTGACCATGTATGGCGAGCGGCTCCCCGACCGCGAGGAGGAGCTCCGGGCCCTGGCAATGATCCTGGTCGTTGTGGGGGCTGAGAAGGTCCCCGGCGAGGTTTTCGGGCTTGCCGATTACAACATCGCGGTAACAGGTCAGCCTCACTCCGAGATCTCCAGCCTGGCCGTCTTCCTGGACCGCCTCTTCCAGGGGAAGGAGCTTTTCGCCGCGTTCCCCGGCGCGCGGATACGGGTCGTCCCCAGCCGGGACGGCAAGGTCACCGAGGAGCTATGAGCCAAAGATGAGCCAAAGCGTCCTGGTCGCAGGGTTTTCCACAAGGCACGTTGCGCGTTCCGCAAAATTGGCCGGCTACGAGGTCTATGCCGTGGACCACTTCTGCGACCGGGACCTGGGATGGTACACCCGGGACAGGTCCCGGTTCGAAGAGCTGGATGAACTGATACCGGCGATCACAGAGATGTGCCAAAAACATCAAATCGACTGGCTGGTGCCGACCTCGGGCGCCGAACTCCTGGAATCGCCCGTCCCCCTGCTGGGAGCAGATACGCGCAGTGCTGAACGGTTCATGGACAAGTGCGCGACCCAGGATTTTTTTGAAGAGATCGGGGTTGAAGCTCCCAGGCTGCTCCCGCCCGGGCAGTTCCCGGCCATGGTCAAGCCCCGGTCAGGCTCCGGCGGGTGGCGGAACATGGTGGTCTTTTGCGAGGCCGAGAAACGGGCCTGGGATGAGGCATTCAACCATGCCCCGGCCATCACCCAGGAGGTGGTCTCCGGCGCCCCCTGTTCCGTCTGCTGCGTTGCGGATGGTTCACGTGCCCGTGCCATTGCCGTAAATGAACAGCTCCTGCGTGGTTCGGGCCGGGCCGAGTACGGGTTCTGCGGATCGGTGACCCCGCTACGCGATTCCCGGGCCGGTCTCCTGGGGGGCATCGGTGAAAAGATTGCGGCAGCCAGCGGGTGCAGGGGGACGGTTGGGATCGACTTCGTCCTTGGCGACAGGGCGTGGGCCATCGAGGTGAACCCCCGGTTCCAGGCAACCCTGGACACCGTGGAGATGGCCGCCGGGGTGAACCTGTTCTCTCTCCATGCCAGGGCCTGCGGGGGCAGTCTGCCCGCGGAGCGAACCCGGGCGGGACGGGTTGCGGTCCGGACCATCGTCTTCGCCGAACGGGACATGGTCATGAAGGAAGACCTTTCGCGGTTTTCTCCCGCGGTTGCCGATATCCCCTGGCCGGGCACCGAGTTTGAAGAAGGCCAGGCGGTCATCAGCGTGTACGGTCAGGGAGCCGATCGCGAGGAGGCCTTTGCCATGCTGGATAAGCATATGAAGAGCATCCAACAATATATGGGTTGAAGGGCCTATGGAAGAAATCCTCGTACATCCCGCAATCCGCGCCTACCTCAACCGCCTCATCGGAGAGGAGGGCATCGCCCTCCTGGAGACCTTCCCCGCCGAGGGGGAGTTCTCCGACGAGGAACTGGCCACCCAGACAGGCATCAACCTCAACTCGGTCCGGCACACGCTCTATAGCCTGTACGAAAAACGCCTGGCCGAGTACCGCCGGATCAAGAACAACGAGACCGGCTGGCTCACCTACCTCTGGCATCTGAGGACGGACCGGATATACGATGTCATTGCCGAGGACCTGGAGGCCATACTCGAGAAGCTCGAGGCGCGGGAGCGATACGAGGAAGAGAACGATTTCTATATTTGCAAGGCCTGCGGCATCATCTTTACCTTTATGCAGAGCATGGACTGCCAGTTTGTCTGCCCGTCCTGTGACCAGGCCCTGGAGCATTTTGACAACGAGATCCTCCTCCGGGCGCTGAAGAAGCGGATCAGGACGCTCAAAGAAACACTCGGGCATGCCTGACGACCTTGCCGGAGCGTGCGAAGCGCTCCTCCGGGAAGCCGGGTGCAGCCGCCGGGTCAGGGAGCACTGCCGCGCCGTGCGGGATCTTGCCATGGAATATGCCCAGGCGCCGGGCCTTGCCGATCGGCGGGTCCTCGAGGCCGGGGCTTTCCTCCACGATATCGGCAGGGGTGTGACCCACAACATCCACCATGCCCAGGAGGGGGCGGCATATTGCCGGCGGCATGGCATCCTCGAGGCGGTTGCCCGGGTAGTTGAGTGCCATACCGGGGCCGGCCTTACCGCAGACGAGTGCACCCTCCTCCGCCTGCTGCCTGTTGACTGTGTGCCCCGCAGCCTGGAGGAGCGGGTCGTGGCCAATGCCGATAACCTGGTGCGGGGACCGCGGCGGATAACCATGGAGGAGCGGATGAACCGGGCATTTTCACTTCCCCGCCGCACCCGCAGGCGCATTTACCGGCTCTGGCTGGAGGTGGAGATGTTTCATGACCGGTGAGGCCAATCCAGGCTTGGTCCTGAACAGCAGGCCCGGCAAAACTGCCGGGAAGGGATAGCGATCGGTTTTCCCGTCATCCCGTTTTGCAGGTTTGCCTGCCAAAACTCCGTCGAGGTGGACTTACAAACCATCCGGGTGTGGTTCTGAAATCAGACCCTGGAAAAATTGCCAGGGGCGGATTCAATCGTTCTCACAGCCATTCCCTCGCCCCCGCATATGTCCGCATGGATC
>Ga0255347_1006854_pt1 | contig 12158 bp, 22 predicted proteins | sample wastewater_treat_2_FD_192479 | JGI IMG/M metagenome (GOLD analysis project Ga0255347, IMG submission 192479) | Wastewater microbial communities from Lulu Island WWTP, Vancouver, Canada - plant24 | ecosystem: Engineered > WWTP > Wastewater > Unclassified | place: Canada: Vancouver, British...
ACTTTGATTACTTTCATCTTTCACTCCTATAATATACTATATTTTGGGTCAAAAAGCAAGTGATTTTAACCGATTTCTTTTGATTTTGTTGGATTTTCATAAGCAGTTATATCCTCCTTTTATTTTTTTTATTTTTTTCTCTAAGCAAATGATACCTTCAATTCCTTTTTCCTTGTAGTATTCAGAATTTCTACCACAGTTTTCACAAACCCATAATTCAGCCTATTTCTCATTTTCCACCTCCATTTTCATATTTTAATTCTATTCTCAAATCCTTATTTGGCATAATTATTGTTTGACACATCTCACTAATACGACTTGCTAACCTATCGTGTATTCTATCTTTTATCTCATTCAATGACAGATTGCTTGTAATAATAGTTGGAAGTTCGTCTGAATATCTGTGGTCTATTACAAGGTATAACCTATCCAGTGTAAAATCACTGCTTTTTTCTGCTCCTATGTCATCGATAATAAGATAACTTGCTTTTGACAATCTTTTTATTATCTCATACTCACTGCCTTTTCCATTGAAAGTTGCCCTGATATCCTCAAAAAATTCAGGGGCGGACTTAAACCTTATATTCTTACCCTGCATTACCAATTCCCTTGCTATTGCACAAGCAAGATATGTTTTTCCTGAACCGACAGTTCCTGTCAAAAATAGCCCTTGAATTTTCCCTTCTATAAACTGCTCTGCTACCTTAATGATTCTTGGAGGTAGTTTTATATCTTTCAATGTTGCTGACAAATATCGCTTCTTTATTCCTCCTCGTGCCATATATTTTTCTGGGTTTTTCTTCCTATCCTCCAACTCTTTTTCCCAATCTTCTTTTTGATTTGCTAAATCTTCCTGATATTTTTTCTCATCTACTTCTTCTATTCTTATTTCCTTTTCCATTTTACTCCTCCTTGTTATTCTTCTTCATCTTGTTCTGCTTCTTTCCTTGCCTGCTCCATTATCTTGTCATATTTATCAGGGACTTTTACATCTTCTCCTACCAAACTATTTACAGAAGCATAAAAAGCCCCTAAATTATAATCCCGCCACCATTTCCCCTTCCCTGTCATCTTAAAAAACTTATCAACTGCTTTTTCTAATTCTTGCAATGTAAATGTTGCAACTAACTTATCACATAACTTTTTATCTTTTACCCCTTTGAACATATACTTTGTTTTTTTATACTGCTGGTGTTTTTCAAGAAAAATATCAGAGAATTTACGAGATAACTTGTTAACTTCCTTATTTTTCTTCTCTGCATTATCTCCTTTCTCTGTTTCATAATACAACTGAATACAGTTAACAATAACTTCTATTTTAGTTATCCCTTCTGCAACTGATATTTCCTCTGTTGCCTTCCTGACAAACTCAATCTCTTCTTTACTTCCTTGAAAGGAGATTGAATATTCAGGAATATCTTTATCAGGACTTTGTTTATAATAGCCCTGAACAATCAATTCGTCTTTTAATTCTTTTAATGGCGTAGTTTCTGCTAATTCTATTACCTCCTTTTGTTTTTCTTGTGGTAATTTCTTTAATACAGGGATAATGGCATATGCCTTATGCCAACTTATAGTATTTTGCTCAATTTTATCAGTTAATCCGAGTTCACACGTGTGAACTAACTGGCTGGCATAACTTTTTCCCAATTCTTTTTTTGTCTCTACATAATCAGAAAAAGAACCAAACCCACCGTCCTTCCACAATTCTTTATCCTTGATATAATACAGAACTTTTGCCAATCTTATCATATTCTTTCCTGTTTCTTTTATTATCTCATCAACTTCCTTATCTGCCCTGACAAAATTATCTAACTTATTCATATTGTCCATTTCTGCTCTCCTTCCTTTGGTAAATTATACTTTTGAAATTACGATATGCTTGAACAAAATCAGATACATTGATTACTGCTATTCCATTGATATATTCATCTATTTTGTTATCAATATCGCCATCATCTTCAAATATAAAAGATAATTTTCCATCTGGCTCACGCTCATTACCTATATATTCCTTCCCAATTGCTTTCAGGAAGGATGCCAGCATTATATCTCTTACCCTTTTTTCTTTAATTTCTCTCATTGTTAACACTCTCCTTTTTGTTTTGTTAGGGGCAGGATAGCATTTTGTATCTACCCCGCCCCATATCACTTTACACTTCAACCTTTGAACTGTTTCTGACATTCCCGACACAACATTTTCCCAAACTTATCTTGCGAATATTTTGCTACTACTTCTTTTATTTCTATTCCGCATTGAGAACAGACAAGTTTAGAAACTGCCTGAACTTCTTCTTCCTGCTTTGCTTCCTCCTGCGGGGCTTCTTCTATCTCCTTTGGCATTTCAATTGGAGGCAATTCTATTTCTTCATACCCTACTGCATCATTGTCAATATCAATAACTTTTGTTATCTCAGGAGAAGCCCCTTCAAAAATCTTCATTGCCCTTTTGACAACGGTCTTCTTTGCCATTTCCAAATAGTCCGTATTCCAGGGGGAAGTTTCTTTTTTTGCTTTGCTTTTTGCCCGTATGTTATTTACCTCATCTCTGGACATTATAACAAAGTCCTTATCCCCATTAGGAAGCGTATAGATGCAATATACCGCCACCATTTCTCCTCTGGGTTTCTTGATATCCCACTTATGAAACAATTTAGGGGATACCCCACGCTCAAATTCAAACTCATCTTTTTCACATACCACCTCTGCTGTTGCGTGGGTAATAACACCTGCTTTTCTTGCCTTCTCAACAATCAATCTCCAATCAGGAATAGCGGTCATATCTATTTTTTCTGTAATGCTATTCCTAAAAGGCACTGCCCACATTCCACCCGCCCCTATTCTATCTGTCCCCGCCTCTGCACATTTCATACAAAAATCAAGAACTGACTGCGGACTGCATTGTTTTAGAAGCGGATTTCTCATAGTTGCCTGGACAGTAAGAGCAAGCAACCGTTTCACTGACACATATTCAGGAGCAATTGCTTTCAACTCTTTTGCGTGTGATTGCAAAATGTTAGCCAGAGATGTTTCTTGTTTCTTTTCCATTTTCATTCACCTCCTTTCTTTGTTTTATGTGCGAAACTCTCTACCTCTACAAACTTTACACCTTTTACTTCCACAGCCCCTTTCGTTGCCTTTGCGAACTGATTTGCTACTACTTGATTAAATTGAAGGAATGAAGAAGCAACTGAACCTGGCTTTGCGGAAGCAATCAACTCATCCATATTAACCAATTCTGCTACCCAAGTTTTTTTAGTTATCACTCCCTCAACTTTTACTTCTTCCCTCTGGACAGATATAACAGGGACTTGCACGGCTTCTGCCTGCTCAATCCTTTCCTGAATTTTTTCAGGAGTTTTAAGTTTCTCCGCTTCCTTCAATAACCTTTCTTTTTCCCTCCTTGCTTTCTCCTCTGCCTCTGCTTGTAATCTTCTTCTCTCTTCTTCTGCCTTTCTATCCTGCTCCTGTTTCCAAGCAAGGGCTTTCTGTGATACTTCTTTTATGACCCTGTCCATTCTATCAGATACTTCTTTTTCTCTGCCTGTAATTTCTTTCCAAGTTGAATATGCCTTTTCCCGAAGAGGCCTCCAGTAGGAATTCCACTTACCTTTTAATTCCTTAATCTTACTTATAGTCAAGTGTGCTTGCTGATAGTCCTGCGGTGATGCAACTACCAATTTTTTCGCATACTCTTCTATTCCCAAAACTTCCTGCTTCACAACTTCAATCTCTTTTTCCATTGCTTTTCTCCTTTTGTTATATTTCTATTTCTGCCTTAATTCCTCCATTTGCCAACTTGTAAAGGTATTTAACCTCTAACCCTGTCTTCTCTTCAAACTCCTTTATCTTGTATTCCACAATCTTTTCTAATGCTTCTTTTTCCTGCTTTGCTTTTTCAATATCCATTGTTATCACCTCCTTTCCTTTTTCCAGTTGTAAATATTCAATACTGATATAAATAAACTTTTACATCTTGATACCTTGTATTCACAGATAGAATATGTCTGCCCTTCCAAACTTATTTCATATGCTTTCTTTACATTCATTTTATTGTCTTCTAACAATAGAATGTAACCTCCAAGTTGAATTTCAGAATTGTCAGAATGGTTTGTCTTCCAATCTATCAAAATTGTATCCGATAGCAGGTCAGGAGTGCCTGCGAAATTCAGGGTTTTGTGATACAAAGGTGTTTCTATAAGGGTAGGTATTAAATGAAGGTCTTTAATTGCTTTCTTGCCATTTTCTACATATGCCTGTATTCTTTCATCTATACTGTTTTCATTTAACTTTCCTTGAATATACAGTGCTAATGCCTTATGAATTGCATTTCCCCGTTGTAAATACCATTCATCCGCAATATATGGAAGTCCTACTACTTCGTTTACTATTTTAGAAACAGAAGGTATTGTTTTATTATTCACAGTGTAAATATGTGTTTCTTTTTCAAAATTCAGTTTATTTTCCATTTTTATTTCCTAAGTTTCTTATTTTCTTTGTCAATGTAATCTTCACTATTTGCCCATTTTTTCAAATCTTCAATTCTAACCTTTGCAAGAACTTTCTTTTCAAAATCTTTTTGTTTAATTCTTTCTATCCATTCATTAGTTTTCATTTTCTTTCTCCTTATTGTTAATATCATCTTCGTCAAAATCCTCATCTTTTATTACCTGCCCGCATTCCTGACAGGTCCAATATCCCTGCGGTTGGTCTTCTGTCATAAATCTTTGCCAGTCAGGGCGAGAGCCCCGTCCTTCAAAATATATTTCATACTCCCATTCCGTTGTCTCTTCACATTCTTCGCAATAATGCCTCATTTTTCCTCCTTTGTAGGAATGCTTCCACTGTCAACATCCCTACTCATAATTTCAAGATATGATTGCCATACCATATCTTCCTTTGTCTCTTGTATTCTCACTTTTTCTTGTATCTTTACATACAAGATATAAAGCAGAAGCACCATTACTGCTACAACAAACCACTTAATACCTATTAACAACTTTCTTAATTGCTCTTCTTTCATTGCTTCTCCCTTGTTTCAAATTCCCATACATAAACATTCCTCTCTAAATCTCTCCAACTGTAAATAAGCCCTCCGTTATGATGAAACGGATGGTTCATTGCAAATCTACCCGAACCATCTCCAACACCAAAGAAAATTCTTTTACCGCAAAAGGGACACTTTACACTATCCCCTTTTGTCCTTCTATATATTTTTTTCATTTTCCTTTCCTTGTTTGCCCAGACAATCTCTTCATTGCCTTTTAACATCTCTTCTAATGCTTCCTTCTCCTTCTTTACTTTTTCAATATCCATCTCATCCTCCCCTGTTTACCAGTTATGAGACCGCTCTTCTTTAACAGTCCCATCTGGCATTGCGTAAACTGTTATTGTGTCTATATCACAATCTTCATTCTCATCGTTGCAATCTTCACAATAACTATAAAGTTCTACAGGTTTTCCAGTTTCCTTTGCCTCATCAAACTTCTTTTGTCTTTTTTCGTTATACTCTCTTTCTTTTTCTTCAATCTCTTTATTTACTTCTACTGCAAACTCTTTCAAATCTTTATAGTAGAAGTAATATACAGTATTAAGTCCGCTGGATGGTATATCTTCTTTCTCTAAATATTCCTTTTCAAGTATAGTTGCATAAATTGCTTCTTTCCATCGCAATGCTTGTGTAATATCTTTCATTGCAATCTGTAAAATCTTTTCTTCAAATTCTGATAATTTTACATCTTTTATTGAAAAATAATATTGAAGTCCAGCGTCTGATGGAATATTATATTCGTGAACTTTTATAACTGTATCATCTTTTAACAATTCCACTATCTTTTGTAATGCCTGTTCTTTTTTTTCATTATATCTTTTTAGTATTTCTTCTTTAATCATTCTCTTTTGCTCATCTGTCAAAATAAATTCAACAGGACTTTTTTCATTAACCTCTATTCCTTTTTTACGCGCTAATTCTGATATTCTTTTCTTTGTTTCATCATCATAAACTTCTATGTTGTTGATTATAACTTCTTGTTTTTCCTCTTTTCTGCTCGCATAACTTATATATCCTCTTCCAACATCTTGTATGTCAACTTTGTTAAACTCATCTTGCACAACTGCTTTCAACCCTCCTAAACTCTTTGCAATTATCAGTTCCATCTCATCCTCCTTGTTTAAAACAAAAAAGGCAGGACAAGAAATGCGTGATTGCATCTTTTGCCCTGCCTCTTTGATTGTTTTTGTTTTTAGTTCTTTTTTCATTTTCTTTTTCCTTTTCTTTTTCTTCTACTTACATTTTACATCACATCTTTTTTTTGTCAAGTCCTTCTACTTTTTCTTCTGCATATATTTTAATACCTATAATTTTTTTGTCAAGTTTATCATATAGAATAATCTTTTATTTTTTTATGTCATATTTATTACATATGTTTTATCCTTATTAGTGCTACGATTGTATACAATGTATACATTACTTTATTATATCTTGATTTGACAAAAAATAGTTATGTGTATATAATATATGTATTAAATAAAAGGGGGAAAAATGGAAGGAAAAAAGAGATATAAAAAAGTAAAGATAAGGTCGTATACTTGCCTTCGGTGTGGTCATTCCTGGTATCCTCGAAAACCTGAAATTCCGCGATTATGTCCGAAACAATCATGTAGGTCGCCGTATTGGGATATTCCCAGAAAGCACATAAAACGAAAAAAGGAGGATTAAATGATTTATATTCCGAAAGGTAAAGCAAGGGAATATGGAGAGTATGCATTGAACATTTATCGTGGCTGTAGTCATGGTTGCAAGTATTGTTATGCTCCAGCGATAACACATTGCAGTGCTGAAAATTACCTTAAAGCACTTCCGAGAAAAGGAGTTCTTGAAGCAGTAAAAAAGGAAGCGCAGAGGTATGCAGGTAAAAATGTGTTTTTATGTTTTACCTGCGACCCTTATCAGCCGATAGAAAAAGAGTATCGGCTAACAAGGTCTGTTCTGGAAATATTCTTTAATAATGAAGTAAATATAACTATTCTTTCAAAAGGAGGTCTGCGTGCATTGGCTGATATAGACATTCTTGAAAAAAACCGTGAAAAAGTATTGTTCGGAACGACATTAACATTTATTGATTCCAGAAGTGCGGAATGGGAACCTAATGCCGCATCGTCAATTGAACGAATTATTTCATTGCAAGAAGCACATTCAAAAGGAATAAAAACCTGGATATCCATAGAACCCGTCATCGACCCTGAACAGAGTATTAAGTGCATTGAAAAAACATTAGATTTTGTTAGTATTTATAAGGTAGGTAGATGGAATCACGATTTAAGGTCCGAAAGAATTGACTGGAAGGCTTTCGGACTCCGTGCAGTAGCAATACTTAAAGAAGCAAAAAAAGAGTTTATTATTAAGAAAGACCTTCAAAGATTTTTAATTTGATTTCTTCATAAATTCCAGTCCCCAATAGAAAACCTGTAAACGTCTTTTCTTAACACGAAATACCCTCTTCCCGAGAGTCCAATTTTCACGACTACTTGCCCACTTAACAAATGCCTTGATGTATTCATAATAAGGTATTTCCTGTTTTTTTACTGTAGGAAACAGAACCTTACTAATTCCTCCCCTGATTTCCATTGATATTCTACATCCATCTGTTGTTACAATAACAATCCTTTTACGAACAGCACGAGCAAGAACAGCGTCAATAATTTCAAACGGAGATGAATAAGTATCAATATCAGCAATATCAAAGTCAATGGTATCAGGTAGTATCTTTAATACATCTTTGCACAGAGGAAGTGTTTCAATGCTTGCGCCAAGATTTTTCCAAACACGATTCATTACTTTTTTTTCGCCAGGCAGGACTTCTAAAACTTTTGCAGGATATGTAAATTGTGCATATGCCCATTGTCGTATACTCTTTTTTGCAAAATAATCAGAGTTGTCTACTTTTGTAGTAATTGGACCTTTAGTTTTTTTCATCTGAAGAAACAATACGAAAATGAAAACCACATCTTGGACATCTTATATCATTAGCATCATCAGTATCTTTTTCTTCTTCATATTCAGACGGCTCAATCACTTCATTTTTCATATCTTTTAGAAATTCTTCAATTGAAAATTCAGGAATATCTATATCATCAAGTTCATTAAAATCAATATCATTATTCTTAATAAACTCATCAAGTCCTTCTTGTGTAATTCTTTGATACCTACTGTTTATTGCTAACAGAATTTTTCCTGCTGTTCTTTTGTCTGGTGCTTGTATGTCAACAACAGGAAGCGGTGGAATAACATATCCTTCTTTTTCAATCTCTGGAAGCACAAGTAATCGTCCGTGTCCGTCAAGTGTTTTATTTTTATCCCAGACGAAACAGGGAGATATCCATCCGAGATTGATAATACTTTGTTTTAACTTCTTAAAATTTTGAGGCGATAATTCTTTTAGATTGCCTTGAAATGGCTTTAATTCTTTCCAGTTAACATACCTATTGCCTTTACACTTTATTTGAATCTCTTTTTTCTTCATTCGTTCATTGCCTTAATTATAGCATCTTGCACTGCTTTATTCCTTGCACGTAATGCCTCAATGTCAATCTTCGTCGGGTCTATATTACCATCTTTTAAATTCTGCAACAACTTTGCAACATTTCCAAGCATCTCTATTAACAACGAAAGCAATGCACTGCAATCTTTAATATCCATATCATTTCTCCTTTGTCCTACTTATATATTATAATATATATATTTTTTTGTCAAGTGCCTTGATAATTGCCAATCCACAAAGAATTAAATAAATATCAGAAAAATCATAATTTTATGAACTTCTGAACTTCATATTCCTGTCCTGTATCTATCTTTTAATTCTGCAATTTTACCTTTATTCCAGGAATTTATTTTTGAAAAATAACCAGTGACTCTTGTAATATGTTCAATATTCTTTCCTTGATGTGTCAAGAGAACCAAAGATTGCAAATCATTGTTTTCTATTGCTTCGTTAGATATTTGTGTGATAGTGCCAAAATGTTTATTCTTTACTATAACACAATTACCAGTATCTTCTACTTCATAAATATATCCTTGCTCCTTCAATGCTTCAACAAACTTATTTCTATCCATTGATTTTTTTCCTTTTGTTATTTTGTTATCTTTTTTTAAATGATTAGGTTGCTTGTATAAAAATTGGGGATTTTATCCATTAAAAAATGAAAAGGAAGTATCCTTCCATACATATCTATTCCAAGAATAACTCCTCCTATATCAGGTTGCCTTTTTCCGTAAAGTTTAATATCCTTGATAGGTTCATATCCACACCAACAAGGTGCAAGTAATGTATGTATCTTTGAACTATCTTGATGATAGTATGAATGCAAGTGTCCCCTTATAATCCAATCTGCTTTTTTAACCATTCCTTTTGCTTCTGCAAGTTTATAAAACAACATCTCTCTATCCATAACCGTTGCAGAATAGATAAGAGGTGAACCAGAACTGTGTCCTATATTCAATGTTTTATTACAAAATCCTATTTCTATGTTTCCAACATATCCCAAAAAAGTTCCATCTAATCTATCCATAATTGTTTTTCCCATTTCAAATTCTATGCTTTCGTGAAACTGTGAACCAGTTACAGCGAAGATTTTTCTATTGTTTGCTATCTCTCCAAGCATTTCAACCGCTAATTCTATCTCATCATCAAAACGATTAAACAAAGTTGTTTTTGATTTCTTGTTTATTCCGTGCAATATATCTCCGCAATGTATTACAGTATCAACATTAAATTCTTTACATTTTTCTATGAAGAATTTCCAGTGTTCATATATCTGAACCTGACTTTTACTTCCCCTCATCATTACCCCAGAATTTGTTTCAAACTCCTTCGGGAATAAGGCGTGTTTTGCTCCAAAGTGTGTATCTGATATTATAGCAATTGCTTTCTTAATTGCCAATTTTATTTCTTTCATATCTTTATCCTTTTAATAATCTGATTGTATTTCCTTTTGTTTATCTTGCAATATGATTTCCCTGTGATTTCCAATCTTTCTGCTTTTCTTTTCAAACTCTCAAAAGTTCTTTTAGGAAAAACACTTTTAAAATCTTCTCTATCAATTAGCCCTTGAAGGTATTTAGGATACAATTCTTTTAATGCCTCTTCTTCTTCCTTTGACCAGGCGAATTTTCTTAACATTTCATCTCCTTTTTTTGATATTTTTCTTGTTTTCTTTTTCCTTCTCATATAAGTAAAACAGGTCAGCATAACAACTTAAATCTAAAATACTATCAAGGATGCTTTCAAAATTAGGTTTTTTCCCATCAATAAGATTTGATATTCTTGATAATTTATTACCAAGTTGTACGATAACTACTTTTTCCTCTGGAAGATTAGAGTATTTTCCAGTTTCAGTGAAGTTATTAAACACATCATTGTTGTTTGCATAATCCTTATTCTTTAACTTCATTGTTTCTAACTTATGCTTATACAACCCTGCCAATTCTTTTTCACGAGGAACTACATTTTTCAAAATGTTAAACTTTACTTTCAACAGCCCTTTTAATTCTTTTACAAATTCACTATATTTCATATCTTTTCTCCTGTGATTATATCAATTATTTTTTCAAGTTTATTGCTATTCTCAACTCTAATTGGAACTTTAATGTTTCTGTTGTATGGCTTATCAATAAGAATTATATTATTATAACTACTGAACTTAGGATAATCGTCTATTAAGTAATTGTATCCTATGACTTTTAGTTTTTCTTCCTGATGGGAAAGATAGGTTATGTCATAAGATACTGAAGATAAATATTTTCTTATCCATTTTTCTGTAAATGGTATCCAGTCAGGTGGCTGGCAGGTAAGAATTGATATGAAAGGAAATTTTAATGCTACTTTAAGATAAGGGGTAGGACTTGCTGTTTCAAGGATACTTTTATCTTCTTCTATTATATTGTAAATACTTCTTCCATTCTCATCAATATAATCCCAAATATCTGGGTCTTTTTCAAATGCCTTTTTTGCTAAATCACGCAATACCCCATCCAGGTCCCAGAATATTTTAATACTATTTTTCGTTTCTTCTCCTTATTTCTATTCACTACGCTAAACATATTTAATCCTATTGTATGTGAAAAATCAAAACAATGCAAATTTAGTCTTTAAAGTATTTAGTATTTAGTATTTAGTATTTAGTATTTAAAAAGCATTTAAAGCTTGTTGTGTGCAAAAAAGTTGACATATGTCAACTCTCAATTTCTTTTCCTATTTTTACCCCTTAAATCCGCAAGGTTAACCTTCTGTAAATCCAATAAAGCCCGTTGCATATTCCCATCCTTGTTATACTAAAACTCTATCTTGATTACATTAAGCATTATACCGTCCGTTCTATCCCATCCATCAAGTTCCCAGATTGTATAATATCCTGCTTCAAGATGTTTCAGATATACCAAAGGATTACCTTTTATTTTTTGAATTAGTTTTCCAAGATTAAAAGATAAATCAACCCCGATTGAGGGATTAGCGGTAGTAGCAACTAATCCAGCATAAAGCCAATCGTGTTCACTTTTGAATATATTCCATTTAGCACCAACTTGGCTTTGCCCTTCTGATAAATTGTGAAGATATGTGAACCCTACATTTTGTTCAACTGTCCAGGTGATAAGTTCCTTAAAAGGATTAGGAACTTCCTCCGCATAGGAAGTCCTGCAACAGAATAGCATAAAATAAATGAGAAAACATCCTAATATGTATACTACCCTTAAACGATTAAAAATAATGCCTTTATTTTCGTCCTTCATCCTATTCCTCCTTGTTTTTAGAAAAGAATTTTATTGCATTCCTTATCTGGTTGATAAGCCCACCAACCAATGGAATTATTACAATGAATGATTTACCTATTTCTGTCAGAAGAAGTTTTGTTTGCTCTGCATCCTTATTAAGAAGTAAAGCAAGTATTGTAGCAACAAGTCCTACTCCTGCCCCCTCAATAAACTTCTGAATGCTTTTTGTTGGGTCAAAGTTTTTCATTTTATTCTCCTTTCGTGCTTTCACAAAAGCACGGACTTTGTTAAGTATTAGATGCCTGACTATTGGGTTCATTTTTGTTTTCCTCAACAGGGTATAAGAGATATCCAGTAAAACAATGATTGAAACTATTAGAGGTAGTTAGTA
>Ga0255347_1006864_pt1 | contig 12134 bp, 19 predicted proteins | sample wastewater_treat_2_FD_192479 | JGI IMG/M metagenome (GOLD analysis project Ga0255347, IMG submission 192479) | Wastewater microbial communities from Lulu Island WWTP, Vancouver, Canada - plant24 | ecosystem: Engineered > WWTP > Wastewater > Unclassified | place: Canada: Vancouver, British...
AGTAGGGAAGAGTTAATTCATTATATTGAAGAAAACAATCTTGAGGATGAATTAAGAAGGAGAGTGAAAGAAAAATGGGAGAATATAGAAGCATCTGTGAAGACCTTACGAAAAATGAAATACCAAGTATGATTGTTAATGATTTCTTTGTATCTAAAAAAGATATTAAAAAATTTTATGATACTTATAATGACTATTTACTGCATGGTTTTTCAGAATTTGATGCAATTTCAAATACTTATGAAAAAACTCTATCAGAAATTATAAAAGAAGATAAAAACATGAGTATTGTTACTACAATTTTTCTATACTTTTCAGTAATGGGAATGAGATATTTGGCACAAAATAAGGACAATAATTTCAATTTTAATGATTTTAATGATTTCAATCAAAAGGAATTTGATTTTGGCGAATAAATGGGTTTGCTTATCTGATTCTGATAGGGATTATATTAAATCATTACTCAAAGATGATAAAAAATCTAAAGCTTTAAGTAGAAAACTTGATGATGCTGATAAACGTATTACTGTACAGAGTGCAAAAGGTAAAGGAAGAGAATTACAAAAATGGGTTTGTACAAGAATAGCAAAACTTACTAATATTCCATTTGACAATAAAGATGATAACTGTAAAATACATAGTAGGGAAATGGGTCAGTCTGGTGTTGATGTTATTCTTAGAGATGAAGCATTAAAAAAATTTCCATTTTCAATAGAATGTAAAAGTACAGAATCCATAAATTTAAGAGATTTTATACAGCAGGCTAAAAGCAATCAAAAGGAGGGTACAGATTGGATGGTAGTAGTAAGAACAAAAAGCATATCTGATGTCATTGTAGTAATGTCATGGGATAGCTTTGAAAGGTTGTATAGGGGAGAAATAAATGTGTAAAAGATTTTTGAGTATTTTATTATTGATTGTGGCTTGTTTCTTTGCTTATTTAAGTAAATCGAGTATTGACAAATTTAATTATTTGTGCTATATGTTTATAGCTATAAACTTATTTATCGATGGTGTGATAATTATTTGTTTTATGCTAGATGATTTGAGAGAGCATAGAATTATGAAACAAATTATAGAAAATAAAGAGACTGAATTTAGAATATTAGATATGAAAGGAGGTTCTAATGAAAACAAATAAGAACAATGTAAATTTTAATAATGATGAAGAAGCAACAAATAAATTAGAAGAGGATTTAACAGAAGTAATATTTAAGGATGTTCCTGAACTTTGTAATAATGCTGATGGTAAAGAAGTATCAAAAATATTAGGAAGTTATCTTGCATATTCTTTAGGTGCTTTTTCTAAAGCATTTGCTGATGTTGTAAATTTATTTAACAAAAATAAGTAGATTATAAGGAGTTTATATGAAAAAGTTAGTCTGTGTTTTATTATTTGTTTTATGTCCATTTATAGTATTTTCAAATACTACAGAGAATATTATCATTACTGGTACTGTGAATCAGCATCTTAATCTTACTCCACAGTCAAATACTATTCAGCTTACTATTACTGGAGATGGTAGTGAGGCTGTTGGAACTGATACAATAACTGCTGTGTCAAATATTAAATCATGGAAAATTACGGTTACTTCATTGAATAATTCATATTTAGTACAAGATACACTTCAAATACCATATAAAGTAAAAATAGATTGCACTGATGCTACAACAAACAGTTTTTCCAGCTTTGTATCTGTTCCAACTAGTGGTGGAAGTTTGACTTTTACAAAGAAAACTAAAAAAGGAGGTTTAGTATTATCGGTTACAGTAAAAGTGGAAAGTCAAAATGCTACTGATGAATTGTATGAAGCAAATAACAATTATGTGGACACATTGGTATTCACAATTTCAGTCAATTAAAGGAGTAGAAGAATGAAAAGAGTCTTTATTGTTGCCTTGTGTTTGCTGTTTACAGTATCAGCATTTTCACAGACAATTACTGTACTTACAGAACCTGAAACAAAATTTGATGAAAGTACAGGAATACCATCATATCATGCTTATGTAGAATCTTTATTGAAAAAGGATTATCCTAATGTAAAAGTAAAATGGCTTACATTAGACCTTTCTGATGGTTCTACATTGACTATGGATGCATTATTGGCTGCTGGTACTCCACCAAATGTTTATGTTGATTCTATGGTTCGTGCAAGTAAGTACATGGTTCCAGAGTATGCATTGCCATTAGATAATTACATTAGGGATTTGGATAAATATTATCCTTCATCTCTGGAAATGTTTAGAGTAAATGGGAAATTATTAGCACTACCTATGACTGGTTCTGCTCAAGGTATGGCTGTAAATCTTGATATGATGAAAGAAATTGGCTATACAGTTCCTGATAATTGGACTATTGATGATTTCCTTAAGATGGCAGAATTGGTAAAACAGAAATACAATGGTAAGAAATGGGCTACTGGAATGTTTGCTGCAAATCAGTCTGGAGATTATTATATCAACAATTGGTTTGCTTCTTTTGGAGCAAATTGGTACAACAATAAGAATTATGATAAAGCTGTTGTAGCAGACAATGGTGGGGCTAAAGTCTATGAATTTTATCAGACTCTTGTAAAGAACGGATATGTTCCTCCTAATTGTGCAACACTGAATGATGATGATTATGTTGAACGATGGGCTCGTGGTGATATAGCAGCTACAGCATACTTTCCGCATCTTTGTAAACCATTCTTTGATAGTGTTATAAAGCAAGGGTTTATAGATAAACCATTTGAATATAAATTTGTGCCATTCCCAAGAGCAAAAGGAGTAACAAAAGTAGGAACATATGCCAATTATTATGCTATTATAGTACATAAAACAGGAAAACCAGAAGATGCTATAGCTGCAAGATTAGCTGAATATTTGAATAATCCTGTTACTGGAAATATCTTTGCAGAGATGGGCTATGTAGTAGTAGATAGAAAGGATGTTAAGCCTTGTTCAGATGTTCATTTCCAGCAGGTAACTAAAATTGTTCAGGAAAATGGTATATTTGATTTTGGATTGAGTGATAGACGATTCACTGAAAGAAGGGCTTTACAATATCCAATATTGCAACAAGTTCTTATGCTAAAGATTACACCAGAAGCAGCAATAAAGAAATTTCAGGATGCTCTTAGCTCTGTAAAATAATAGAACAGCCTCTTTCTATATTGGAAAGAGGCTTTATTTTATTTGCTGGGATAGTGTAATGGCGAACACCTCTGATGAAGTTAATCAGATGCTTAATTATCATATTAAGGATTATGGGGGTTCGAATCCCCCTCCCAGCAATATAAGGTGAAATGATGAAATATTTTTTATTGATGCCAACATTGATATTCTTTTTATTATTTACATTATGGCCAATAATAAAAGTTATAGAAATGAGTTTTTACCAAACAAATTTCATTGTAACAAGATTTGTTGGGTTACAGAATTATGTTGATTTATTTAATAATGAAGCATTCATTCAATCCATTAAAAATTCGTTATTATATATTACAATTTTACCTTTATTAAATGTTATTGTATCAGTATCTATAACTTTCTTAATAGCTGATTTATCAAAAAAATGGCAGGATATTTCTAAAATACTTATTTATATACCCGTTTTGGGAGGAGGTATTATATTAGCACAAGTATGGAGATGGGTATTTGCTATAAATGGTTTAATGAATTGGGTATTATCATTATTTAATATAGCACCGATTTATTGGTTCGGTGATGGCTATATTTCTATTACTATTATATGCATTATTGTTGTTACTACTACTTTCGGTGGGTATGTTATAATGCTATTAGCAGCATTGACAAGTATTGATAAAAGTATTTATGAAGCAGCTAAAATAGATGGAGCTTCAGATTTTCAGATAAAAATTAAGATTATTTTACCTTTGATAAAATCTACTATAGCACTTATATATTTATTATCAATGATAGCAAGTCTACAGATATTTGAGTATATTTATGCTTTAGTTCCGCAACAATATGCTGCTACTATTACTTATAATATTTATGTTACAGGATTCAAAAATTCTAAGTGGGGATTAGCTTCTGCTCAAGCTGTAATACTTATGGTTATTACTTTTATACTGTCATATTTTCAAAGGAAGATAGGTAATGAAAGTAATAAATAAGATAATATTAGTAATAATTTTTATATTACTATTTATTCCCATTTATTTTATGCTAATAGGTTCATTTCAGGATATTTATGGTGTTTCTGCAATGCCACCAAGAATCATTCCTAAAAATATTATTATTGACAATTATGAGTATATATTAAAATATAATTTTGGAATATGGTCTATCAATACTATAATAGTAACTGTTTCTACTATTTTACTTTCTATACTAATAGCCACTACTTCTGGATATGTGTTTAGTGTCTATAATTTTAGATTCAAGAATATATTATGGAGTTTATTGCTTATACAAATGATGATACCAAGAATATCTATGCTTATTCCATTATTTGTCATTATAAAAGATTTGAAGTTGTCTGGTTCTTTGATTGCTACAATACTTCCAAATTCGATATCACCAATGGAAATGTATCTTGCTAGAAATTACTTTGAATCAATACCTAAATCTATAATAGAATCTGCCCGTATAGATGGAGCTAATGAATGGCAAATACTAAAAATGATTATTATTCCAGTGAGTAAACCAATTATTTCAGTAATAGCTTTATTTTCTGGTGTTTTTGCATTACAAGATTACATATGGCAGATGCTTGTATTGGTTGATGAAAGTAAACAGACTCTTCTTGTTGGAATAATGAAATTGGTAATGAGAAGAGGTGGAGATGCTAACTTGGGTGTTAATCCAGTAGGAAGAAGTTTTGCAGCAGGTATAATATTATTACTACCATTAGTTGTATTATTTATTATAGGTAATAAATATTTCATAGAAGGTTTACAAGGGGCTGTAAAGGAGTAAATATATGGAATCATCTATATATGATTTATTAGATATATATAAGAAATGCTTATATAATGATTGGAATAAAAAGTATTCTGATAAATTTGAATTTGAAGATTATTTAATAGCAAAAATATATATTTATGATGTACCATCTTGCTTTAATGTAAAAGATGAGATAGAATTAAATACTTTACTTAATAAGGAAAATATTGTATGAACAAGGAAGTTATAGATTTATTTCAATTCATTGCAAAGGATAATGTAGTTTGTAAACAAGGAATGGAATGGGTGTCAGACTGTAAAGAATTAAAAGATGTGTGGGATTTATGTCCAAGAGCTGATTGGATGCTTCTGAATATAGGTAGGATGGGATACAATAATAATAAAACTTTACGAATACTTATTTATAGAATTTTAACAGAAATAAAGGTAAAGGATAATAAAACTGTGTTTGAATTGGCTTCTCCAAGAATGCAGGATTATATTTTTAAGTTAAATTCTTTCATAAAGGGCGAAATTCCTTTGGAAGAATTTGAAAAGATTGCGGCTATAGTATGGGCATATGAAAATAATGAAAGGGAAGAAGATATCAATATTATAGTAGCTACAGCATGTTCGTGGCCTAAAGGAAATGGTACTATGAGAGCAGCTAAATCAATATTAGGAAGACTGAATGCTATAGCTAATGATGAAAACAGAATAGAATTAGAATGTGCTAATCTAATAAGAAATTGTATTAGTTATGATGAAATTTATAATTGTTATAAAAATTATATAAGGATTGCAAATTTATGAATATATTAGATGGTTTTGATGTTTTAGATAGTGAAACTATGAAAATTCCACAGTGGATTGACCTTATACGTGAGGATTGGACAATAGGATTATATCCTAATAGAATTGGTACTTTTGCTATAGATAGTGATGGGGACTTAATGTTATGTGATACGTGTGGCAATTATAAATATTGCCCTAAAGGCAAATTCAAAATAAAAATAAGGAGCAAAGAATGAATGAAGTAAAAACAGCAGCAATTATTCCAGTGCGTGGTGGAAGTAAAAGATTACCTAGAAAGAATGTAAAGATGTTTTGTGGGCATCCTTTGATGGCTTGGGCTATTACACAAGCAAAATGTTCAAAGAATATAGATGAAGTTTATGTTACTACTGATGATGATGAAATGGAACAAATAGCATTAAAATATGGTGCTAAAGTTATACGACGACCATATTGGGAAGATGCTGATGCTGCAAGTGCTAATAGACCTATTTATCATGCTGTAAAAAAGATAAAAGAAGAGCATCCTGAATTAGACACATTTATTTATTTGATGGCTACAGACCCATTAAATAAACCTGATGATTTGGATAAAGCTATTGATATGTTTTATAAGATAGGAGCTGATACACTGTCTCCATTTATAAAACAGAGGGAAACATACATTTATAAAGTTACCAGTAATAGTATGGTACGATTGATACTAGCTGATAATAAATATCATTATGGAACTATGTCTGGTGGATGGTGTGTTACAACACCAGAATGGTTTATAAATTATTATGAATCATTGCCTTCTGATTTAGATTCAGTATTAGTAAATCCTGAAGTATGGCCTTCTATAGAAACTTATTTTTATCCATTAGAGTATTGGCAATATGCTGATGTAGACACACAGGAAGAATTTGAATTTGGTGAATTACTTATGGAACATTATATTCTCAAAGGGCAAGGTATGAAAGTTTATGAAGATTATAGAGATTCATGGCAAAATACTGAAATAGAAAATAATGAAGATGAAATTCTTAATAAAATATCAAAACATTATGGGAATATAAATCAACAATAAAGGATGGGTATATGGCTATAAAAGAAAATGAAACAATTACTTACAGTAATATGTATAATGAAGCTACCCTTAAATCTCAATTAAAACATGAAATTATATCATCTGCATATAATCATAAATATATAGTTTCTGCTATCCATGAAGGTAGAGCATATGATATATCTGAAGAACCTAAAGTAGATAAAGTACCTGCTATTATTTTTGGTTCTGGTGCTTCATTAGATAAATCATTACCTTATTTGAAAGACTGGAAAGGTGGAACTTTTTGTACGACAAGTCATGCTGAATCACTTATTAGATTTGGAGTAGAACCTACATATATTATAGATTTAGACCCATTTTGTCCATGGTCTGATATAAGTGATATAGATTGGTCTAAGACTAAAACAAAATTAGTATTACATCCTGGAGTTTATCCTGATTTAGTAGAACATTGGCCTAATAAAATGTTACTATATCTTGAAAATTCTGGTGATCCTATGGCTTTTTACAGTACAATACAACCTATTATGTATACAGAACGAATACATCCTGAATTAGCAACAAGAGATCAGCCACTAAAAAGACTGATTGTAACAAATTTTTCTATATTTGCTTGCTCTCCTCCATTAGAATTATTTGTAGCTCATTTATTAGGGTATGATCCTATTTTTACTTGTGGTATTGATTTTGCTTTTACTTTTGATAAAGAGCGTTTTACAAATTGGAAAGTAAAAAAAGAATATCTTAAAGATACTGGTATAGACCCTAGGAAAGACCAATATACAGAAGAAGAATGGGGAAATATGTGGTATCCAATAGAGCATCCTCTTCCAGCACTTAATGAAAATGATATAATTATTACATCAAATGGATTGAAGGCTGAAAGAATACATATTTACTATAAAAAGAATTTTATTAGTGCTTGGAGATTACTAGGTGAAACAGTATATTCAACTGATTTTGGTGCTGTTACAGAAATTCCATTTATTCCTATAGAAAAAGTAATAAAACAGCAAGGTTTAGGATTTCCAAAAATTGGTATGAAAAGAATAAATAGAATAGCTGATTTATATTTAGCTAAGCAGCATTGCTTCGTATTAGAATCAGATGAAGGCTTATCTTTTGTAGAATCAGAAAATCCATTAGAAGAAGCAGAAAAATTTATGAAAGAAAATAATAGCAAATATGTATGTACTGTTTGTAAAAAGAATATGCTTTTAACTGATAAAGATACTTATATAAATCATGAAAATGAAGATTGCCCTGTCTGTAAATCAAAAGGGAGTCTTAAACGAGTTGTTCATTTTGATGTATCTAATAATATGAAACGGATAAGAAGTCTATTAAAAGAGACAAAGCAATGATAGGAGTTATAATATGGATAAGGATAAAAAAGATATTCGGATAAAAGCAGAAGCTTGTTATAATAAGGATTTACATCCATTATTGATAGAAAGTCTATTACAGAATGGTGTTAATGCTAATGAAATAATAAAGAAGTTAGGGATAACTCCAGGAATATATAGATATTGGGCTAAAAATTTTCCTGAAGTAAGAAATGCTATAGAAAAAGGCAAGCAGCCTGTAGATTTGAAAATAGTGAGTGCATTATATAAAAATGCTGCTGGATATACAGTAAAAGAAATAACAAGAAAAACTCATACTATTACAGCAAGTGATGCAAAACTTATAGAAGATGGGTTTGAAGATAAAGTCCCTAAAGAAGATGTAATAATAAGGGAAAAACATGTTCCACCTAATGTTATAGCACAAATATTCTGGTTGAAAAATAGATTACCTAATGACTGGAAGGATGACCATTCTCTTGATGTCAACAGCAAAGCTATTTATACTATTACAGCAGCACCTAGTGTTGAAGATGCAAACAGAGTGAAGGAAATAGGCAGTAAGAAAATAGAAGAAGACATAGAAAAAGATTATAAAGATTTTTCTGAAAAAAATAATGTCTTGCAAATTGCTGATAATGATGATATGATTATAGATGATATAGAGGCAGATGATGATTAAATCAATAGAACTTACAAATTTTGAATCTCACAAGCATTCTGAATTTGTTTTTAGTCCATATATAAACATTATAACTGGTCAATCAAATCATGGAAAAAGTTCTATTATACGAGGATTATATTGGATAAAAGATAATAAACCTGCTGGTAATTCTATGGTATCATTTTGGAATAGAGATACAAAAGGATTACCAAAAGATAAAACTTCAGTAGAAATTATAGTAGATTCTTCTATTATAAGCAGAGAAAAAAGCAAGGATTTTAATGGATATAAAATAAAGAGTAAGGAAGGGATAAAAAAACTTGAAGCTATTGGACAGAATGTTCCTGATGAAATAACAGAAAAATTGAATCTGTCAAATACTAATATACAGTATCAGTTTGACAGACCATTTTTACTCGATGAATCATCAGCAGAAGTAGCAAGAATATTTAACAAAGTAGTGCATCTTGATACTATAGATAAAGTACAAGCAAAAGCTGAACAATTACGAAGACAGACAAATTCTGAAATAACACAAGCAAAAGAGACAATAAAGACATTAACTACCCAAATAGAAGCATTACAATGGATTGAAGAAGCAGAAAAGCTAGAAAATGAATATGAAGTTACTTTACAAGAATACAATGCTGTTAAAATTGATTATATTACATTAAATAATTTATTGATAGCATATAATAAGCAGAAAAATATTATAGAAAAATGGGAAAAGATAAAAGTTGCAAAAGACATTATTGATGAAATAGATAACCTGAAATATACTATAGATACAGTAAGTAATGAATACAATAAATTAAGACAATTATATTCTGATAAAAATAAATTACTTATGAAATTACAAGTATCAAAGAAGATATTATTATTGGCTTCTACTTTAGATGAAATAGAAGAACTGAATAATGAAATAAAAAATATTACAAAAGAAAAACAATTATTGAATAGTATACTGAATAGTATTATAAGCAATAAAAATATAATTAAGGAATCAAAAAAGGCAATTGACCAATATAAAAATCTATTGCCTAATGTTTGCCCATTATGTGGTAGCAGGATAAAAGAATGAGATTTATAGCTTGTGCTGATTTGCATTTACGGCAAGATAAGCCACGATGTAGACAGGATGAGAACTGGATAGAATTTCAAGAATATGAACTAAACCTTATTGCAAAATATGCAAATGAAAATAATTGTCCTATATTTATAGCTGGAGATTTATTCAATAAACCTATTGTATCTGAAGAAATAATAAATATATTTATTGATTTCTGCAAGAAAGTAAATAATGGAGTCTATGCTATAGCAGGTAATCATGACTTGCTTTATCACTCTATGAAATATCTCAATAAGTCTTCTATTGGGATATTATTCAACATGGCTTCAATATCGGATAAGTTTCATACTTTTGAAGATATTGATGTCTCTTATGCCAATTTCGGTGAAAATATTCATGAAAAAAGTAAAGAAGTGCTTATTATTCATCAGCTTACATTTCCTGATATAAATAAAATACCACCGAATACAGAAGCATTATCAGCAGAAGAATTGCTTACTATGTATCCAGATTATAAATATATAATTACTGGTGATTGCCATATTTCATTTGTATACAGTAAGGATAACAGATTTGTTATCAATTCAGGGCATATAAACATCCAAAAAAACAATGAATTAACTACTCCATGTATATACTTTGTAGATACAGAAATACAAGAAATTGAAAAAATAGAATTAGAAGAAAAATACAATTTAATTACTGATGAATACATAAGAAATGAAGAAGAACGTGAAGAAAAGATACAAGCATTTGTAGAAAAATTAAGAGTTCATGATGATTTTAGTTTATCATTTGAAGATAATATTGAACAGGAAATAGAATTAAATAGAAAGCAACTTGACGATAAAGTAATTGAAATCATACAATATCTTATGAATTAGGATGGAGGAAAATAAAATGACTGCAAGTGAATTTGAACAAATAAAGAATAAAATAGCAAAAGAACAGGAAAATGCTATGAAAGCTGAGGGTGCTTTGGATAGAATACAGCAACAGTTAAAGCAGGATTTTAATATAGAAACAGATGAACAGATAGAAGAAAGAATGAATGCTTTAGAAAATAAACTCGATGAACTTAACAAAAGACTTGATGAACTTATAGAGAAACTTGAATCTTCTGTTGATTGGGATTCAATATGAGTTATAAAGACAAGATACAGCAAGCTAAAGGCAAACTAAACTTATTACAATATCAATTACAAAAACAAGAATCTGTTGTAAAAGATAAAACTGAATATCTTGCTAATCTGGAAAAAGCACAAGCATTCATACAGAATGTGGCAAAAAAGACACAGGAACAATTAAAGTATCATATAGAAGATATTGTACAATTAGCTTTAGATTCCATTTTTCCGCACGAATATCGATTTTCTATCGACTTTGAAGTCAAATATGGCAAAACTTCTTGCAATCTTATATTCAAAAATAATGGATATGAAATTGATATAATGAAAGCTGCTGGTGGTGGGGTAGTGGATATAGCATCATTGGCTCTTCGAGTTGCTATATGGTCTATAGGGAAAACAGATAATGTATTAGTATTAGATGAACCGATAAAGAATATACAACCAGCATTATTACAAATGGAAGCATGGGATATTATACAGAAATTATCACAACAGCTTAATTTACAATTTATTATTATTACCAATAGTACCAATAATGGTGAAGCACTAGAATACAATGATATTACGAAAGTATTTACTGTGGTAAAAGAAAATGAACTTATTGGTAATAATTCTTTTGGAATTAGCAGTATAAAAGAGGAATAAAGATGAGTGGCGGATATTTCAATTATAAACAATATACTATTTATGATACAGTTGATGCACTTAATAATTTAGCTAATAAGAAAGATTATTCAAAAACAATATTAAAATATTTTAGACATGCTGCCAGACAACTTAAATATGGAGCAGATATGCTAGAAGCAATCGATTATTTTGTGAGTGGTGATATTGGTGAAAATGAATTTATCGAACGTTTCAACAAAATTGTTCAAAGGAATAAGAAATATATAAATCGAATAAAAGAGGAATAAAATGGATTATGTTACACAGAATATTGTTCTGAAATATTTACAGGAATTTAAGACTGATTCTACTTCTACTATTGCAAGAACTATTATGAAAGAGAATCCTGGGTTATTTACTGATTTTGAATCTACTAGAAATTATATTCGGTATTATAGAGGGCAGAGTGGTTCCACTCATAGAAATAAAATGGATATAGAACACTATGTGCCGAGAGTTAATATACCTGAACCAGTAGAACAGAATTATGAACCGTATATAATAAGCAAAGAAGACTATC
>Ga0255347_1006874_pt1 | contig 12123 bp, 11 predicted proteins | sample wastewater_treat_2_FD_192479 | JGI IMG/M metagenome (GOLD analysis project Ga0255347, IMG submission 192479) | Wastewater microbial communities from Lulu Island WWTP, Vancouver, Canada - plant24 | ecosystem: Engineered > WWTP > Wastewater > Unclassified | place: Canada: Vancouver, British...
TTTCGCTGGTAGTGGCAATAATCAAATTACCTTTCTGTGCTTTTCTTAACTTGATAGCCAATGTCGGTGAAACGAAAGACTTTGTTTTATATGCGAAATTCCCATAGAAAGTATAGAGCTGACCGTAATGAATACAGCCTACACCAGTTTCAGTAAAATCACTTTTCTGTAAACCATTACCCCGTACAAACTCACCAATCTCTCCCAACGGCTTCCATTCCACTTGCCCCTCTTCAAAGGTGAGCAGCTGGTCACGGTAGTAGGTGTATTGTTTTTTACGAGCTGTAAGCTCGGCTGTAAGCTCGGCTGTAAGCTCGGTAAAGGTGTCGAGAATGCGGACGATTTCGGTTTGGATTTTTAGAGATTTTTCCGGATCATCAGGGCATGGGATGGGGATTTGAAGTTGTGCTAAATCTTTAGGATATACATGTGGAACGCCAGAACCTTTTTGTAGATTATGAATCCATGCTTGATTATTTAATAAAGAATGAAAAACATACCTTGTACTCAGAACAGCTAAATCAGGTTTAACCGAAAAAGCATCAGATACAAATATCGGTTCATTCCAATACATAACAAAGCCAGCATATGCACCACTACCTGCAACAGTAATTGTTTCGCCATCACGGTTAAATTCAGCATTATAGTAAGCTGGACTTTGACCGCCACTAATTACAGGAATATCGCCAGCCGTTTTCGTTTTTGCAGTAATTGTTTTGCCTCGTTTTAATTCCGCAACTTCCCCCAACGGCTTCCACTCAACCGCCATCCCATCAAGCAGCCTCTCCATAAAATCGGATTTCAATCCGTGTTTATCCTCGTTCATCTGTGGTTTCATTTATCCTTACCCCCGTCTTCATCAAGCTGCTTTTTCTTCCGGGAAGGGGGGAGAAAGTTTTCACCGCTAACCACATTTTTGCCGGTCTTTTCTTCAAGATCAAGGCGGGCCTTCTGTGCAATTTTTCCGCCTTTCTTCCCGGCTTTGGCATTTTCAGACATACCGGTTGCATCAACACTTTCCGCAATCTGCCTGGTAGAGAGCTCCGCAAGTGCGGTAAAAATAAGCTCTGCTTCGCTCATGTGGTCCCTGAGGTTCTGAGTTTTAAGGCCCTTCAGGTCTTTATGTTTTTTTACTGAAATACCGCTCCATTCCTGGTGTATTATATTTGTTAGAATTGCATATTCATCTTCACCTTTAATTTCATGTTCTTTCCAGTAATCAGTAAGCTTATTGCGGGTTTCCTGACCCATCATACGCTGCTGAATCCATTTTTCACTGCGACCGTGGATTTTCCAGTATTCCCTTGCCCTGTCAAGAGAGAGGGCCGGATCGGTCATATCCTGAATCCTTTCATAACCCACACGTGCAAGCCATAGTTTAATCGGTTCAGCTTTTGGACTCGGAACCGATTGAATAAGCCTAAGAAGTGTTTCAGGCGTTGCAACATCTGTAAGGTATTTTTTGCCATCGGCTGCTTCGAGTTTCAGTTGGTGACAATTTGTCACCGACTCACTACCTTCTTTTTTTAACCGTTCTTTAAGCTTGTTCCAGTATTTACGTGCGGTTTGATAATCCGTCTGTTCTGTAAGAGCGGCGATTATATCAACTACAGAAAAAAACCATTTCTGAAGTTCTTCATCATATATACGACGGATCTTAAAATTTTCAAATACAGCAAGGGCTGTTACCTTTGTCATCACTTAACCTCTATACCGTTCAAGTTTCTTGATTGCCAGGTATAATACTTAAATCCATTTAAAACCTTCCGGCCCCCTATCCCCCGGAGGGGGCACCATACCGTTGGCATTGATCGTTGCTTTCATTGTTCGTCCCCTTCAATCTCCGCCACAATGGCATCAATATCAGCCCGGAGCCGGTCAATCTTCGCCACAGTGGTTTTAATCTCTTCATTCAATTCGGTAATATCAACAATCTCACGGGTGTCTTTAGCTTCAATATATGAGCTGACAGAAAGGTTATAATCGTTTTGAGCGATTGCATCATTATCAACACATTTTGCAAAGTGCTCTGCATCGGTTTTTTTATCGAACACCTCCATGATCCGGGCTATATGTTCATCGGTGAGGATGTTGTTATTGGTCTCTTTTTTAAACAGTGCACTTGCGTCGATAAACTGTGTTTTATTGTCTGTCTTATGCTTTGAGAGAACCAGAATATTGACGGCAATGGAGGTGCCGAAAAAGAGATTGGGAGCCAGGGAGATAACGGTTTCAACAAAGTTGTTATCTATAAGATACTGACGAATCTTCTGTTCTGCACCACCACGGTAGAAGATACCGGGGAAGCAGACTATTGCCGCACGGCCTTTGCTTGAAAGATAGCTGAGGGCGTGAAGCACAAAGGCAAAATCTGCTTTTGACTTGGGGGCAAGCACACCGGCAGGGGCAAAGCGTTCATCGTTTATGAGCGTAGGGTCATCGCTGCCGATCCAGTTCACCGAGTAGGGCGGATTGGAGACAATGGCATCGAATGGTTTTTCATCTTTGAAATGGGGATCTAAAAGCGTATTGCCCAGGGCAATATTGAATTTGTCGTAGTTGATATTATGCAAAAACATATTCATCCGGGCAAGGTTATAGGTGGTGTGGTTGATCTCCTGCCCGAAGAAGCCGTCTTCGATGATGTGATTGTCAAAGTGCTTTTTCGCCTGCAGGAGCAGAGAGCCGGAACCGCAGGCGGGGTCATAGATTTTATTGACCGATTTCTGCTTGTGCATGGCAAGCTGCGCAATGAGCTTGGAGACATGCTGCGGGGTGAAAAATTCACCGCCCGATTTACCCGCATTGGCAGCATAGTTGGAGATAAGAAATTCGTAAGCATCGCCGAAGAGGTCGATCTGGTTATCATGAAAATTACCGAAACGAAGCCCTGCCACACCTTTCAGCACTGCAGCCAGTCGGCTGTTCTTATCTTTTACGGTGTTGCCCAGGCGGTTGCTGGTGGTGTCGAAATCGGCAAAAAGGCCTTTTATATCGTGTTCGGACGGGAAGCCGTTTGCGGAACTTTCAATAGCGGAGAAGATTGCGGCCAAATCGGTGTTGAGGCTTTCATTCGTGTTGGCTGTGGCGGCAACGTTTTCAAATAGCTGGCTCGGGTAGATGAAATAACCTTTTGTTTTTATGGCATCGTCTTTGACTTCTTTGGTGATTACAGAATCGGAAAGTTTGGCGTAGTTGATGCTTTCATCATCTGCTTCTATGTAATTGGAAAAGTTTTCACTGATGAATCGATAGAAGAGCGTGCCTAAAACGAATTGTTTAAAATCCCAGCCATCGACTGAACCGCGGACATCATTGGCTATTTTCCAGATCTGGGCCTGCAGTTCGGCCCGCTGCTGTGCACTTGTCATTTTGGTTTCCTTTGTGATAGGGAATAAATCAATACCGGGAAAGAACCGGTAAAAAACTGATACTTCTTTTTTGTATGTACATTTTTAATATGGTCGGGTTTGTTTTGCAAGGAGTATTTTTTGGGGGGAGGGAGGATTGAAAAAATCATGTACTCAAGGCCATACCGCAGCCGCTACTAGACTTGTATTAATGGTCCATGATGTTTTTATAACTGATAGAACCAAACGGTTTACTGCACTCTTAATTTTTTCAATCTTCATAATTTTGACCTCCATATTTTGCGAAACATTTACATTTTCAAAACTTGATAATGCGTCTATGAAAACCAACAAAATAAAGACCACGAATACAGTAATAGAAGCAGCTTCTGGGATGGGCCCCGATAGGGCCTTCAATACACGATATAATTTCAAAGAACTAAATAGAAGCAATATTTAATGACATTTATTTAAGGCAACAATATTAATCGGCTGAATAATAATCGGCGGAAGACCAGCTTTAACGGATCGGTTCTGTATCTCTTCCCTGACATAAGGAAACAGACATGCCGGAGCATTATGTTCGGCAAATTGCTGCAGAGACATATTCTCATCATCATTCATTACAGAAAAAACACCAATGTAAACAAAATTACCAAAAACCTTATCAGAGTCATTGTTTAATGAAACTTTCATTTCTGTTATCAGTTGTTTCTTGTTGTTGTTTATATTATTCGAAACATTAATATTTATTTTTAATGGTATGGGTATAGTAACATCGGGCATTCTTTTAAAAAATGATTCTGCAAGAATAATACTATCTACTTTTATACCGGGCTGTTTCTCTTTATCCATATTATATCGCCTTTTGTATAAGACTGTCAGACCAGGGACTTGATTTTTCCGCTGTTGAAGATTCAAAAGATACCTGTGAATCTGCTTTTACAAAATCAGCCCATATTATATTGCCGGCTTCATATGACTTGATCTTTTCAGCTGACATGTTTAATTCATAACCGAGCATATGAAGAACACCGGCAAAATTTTTCAGGGATATATTTTCTGTGCCGGATAAAAGCCGGGATACATAACCCTTACTTAATCCCAGATGTTGTGATAATTCTTTCTGTGATTTTGACCATGAGTTCATGGCATCATTTATAATATTTGATGCGTTGATTAACGCTCTTGTCTGTGCCATTAATAATTCATGTTTTTCCCTGACATCTTCATCTATAAACTCTTCAAATACATTATACTTAGGCATAATCATTTCCTCCTTCTTTTATCAAAGCTCTCCTTGATCTGATACATTCTTTCTTTTTCTTTCTGAGGAGTTTTATCTTTACCCCCTTTATCAAAATAATGAGTTAAAATTATTACACCCCGGTTAACCTCATCATAATAAAATATCACACGAAGGTTTGTTTCGAGACATTTAAACTCGAAGAAACCATTCTCGATAGGGCGTAGCTGTCTTGTATTATTCCATGAACCATTTTTACAAAATTTATCAAAATAGTCGTTCAAGATATTGTAATTAATTTTTTCTTTTTTGTTTAATGAAATCCGTTTTCTCAATGAGTCATTATATACCTGATTTAACGGTAGATAAAAATCATCCCAGAAGGGACAACTGCCCGATTCTATAACAGCAGCAATAATATCGAACTTATCACCTGCATCTCTGTCTGCTTCAAGAATTAGAACACCGCCATATTTATATTTCGGCTTTTTATCCAATTTAGTTTACCTATAAGTAAATTCAAGGAAAAAGTATAAAATTTGTCAAATATTTAATAATTTTTTACTATAAATTAGTTTAGTACATTAATAAGAAATATACTTCTCAAACATCACCAGTTTAAATCAGAAATGAAGACCTTTTTAATCAGATCCACCATTTTGCATATACCTCACAAACTCATTCTCTTCCCTGGTAAGGAGGTTTAAAAGCTTGGGATGTATGAATATCTTATCCCGTCCCGCAGACTGCTCTGCCAGAACCCCTATGTCGCAGAGCGCTTTGAGATACTCGCTTGCTGTCTGCCTCTTTGCAACATCCCGCTCAACCAGGTTTGCTATGCGGCAGTAGGGCTGTTCGAAAATGAGATCAACAAGTTCACGGGAGTATATCTTTGGTAATACGTTGCGGACATACTCTGTTGTATGCTCCTGCAAGGATCTTATTGCAGATATTTTAGCAATGGTCCAGAGTGCTGTCTCCTGAACCCCGCTTATGATATAAAGAAGCCACTCTTCCCATGAATCACCTGATGTAACGCCGAGGAGAAGTTTATAATAATCTGATTTATTGCGGATGATATAACGGCTGAGATAGAGAATAGGGAGGGTGAGGAGCCCCTCCTGAATAAGGAAGAGAGAATTTATTATACGACCGGTACGGCCGTTGCCGTCTGTGAAGGGATGAATTGCTTCAAACTGGTAGTGTGACACTGCGAGCCTGATGAGAGGATCAATATCCTGATGGCCATGAATGAACTTCTCCCAGTTGGAGAGTAGATCGCGGATCACTGTTTCACCTACAGGGGGTGTATATATGACGCTACCTGACCTGTCGTTCTGCAGTGCAGTACCGGGAACTTTGCGTATTGTCATTCTGCGGTCTTTTATTGTGCTGCAGATGAGCTCTGCTGTTGCTGTGCTCAAGGGTTTGTTATCAAGAGATTTGAACCCTTCAAAGAGGGCGGTGCGGTAGCGGAGTGCCTCTTTTGTTGCAACATCAGCCTGGTCGCTTAAACTTAAGAACCTGAAAAGCTGGTCCGATGTTGTGACTATGTTTTCTATCTCGGAACTTGCCTGCGCCTCAAGGAGCGGCAGGCTGTTTATAAGCATGGCCTGGTTAGGGATAAGGTTTGCGGCTGATTTAAGTTCAGCAAGGGCTGCCCGGGCTGTAATACAGGCTTTAAGTACAGGACGTGTTTCGAGATCGACATCCGGAGGGAGGAGGGGGAGATCATTATAGGGCTGCTCCGGATGCCAGGAGGTCTGTGTCATATGTTTATATAAGCCTCATTTATAAATATGAGACGATTTTATGTCGTAGAGATCGACATGTCAAGGATTAATGTCGAAAAAATTGCATTTTTTCGACACATTTTAACTATATGATAGAGCCTTAATCTTTGCTAACAGCCCATAGAGGGGTAGAGGAAGGTACGTAATTTATAACTATTCTTTTTCTGATGGCAGAGTACCACAACAAAAAGTAATAGAATTGCTATTTAAAAGCTTTATAGTATCGGATCTAAGTAGAACGTCTACACCGACATCTGAAAGATAAGTTTTCATTAAATCCAACCAGTGCGAATTGTCATTTATACGATCAGTAGAAGGCCAGTAATTATCATCTACAAAACCAAGGTAAAGGAGTACTGATGATATACCACATTGAGCCAGTTTCCAGGCTGATGCGATTCTATTGCTTAACTGGTAATGATTATCTCTACTTATACAAATGGAAGGAATATAATTGGACAAGGCACCACAAGCTTCTGCGATCGCTAATCCAATCTTATCATGATTGCTTAACTTATCAAATACAGATTTTAAACATTTCAGATCCAGTGATTCTTCACTAAATAATTTTAAAATGTAATTTTTCAGGTCTTTAGTAGTCCGTTCTTTATCACACCTGATTAGCTTGCCGCCAATTTCCATTTCTTTAATATGGGATTTTGCTTCTACTAGAAGAAGACCCTCTTTATTATTTATTGTACATGTTGAAATAAAATCCCAGGTTGGATTTGTACCGCTACCAACCCACCAATCGCTGAAAAGCTCTGCATTAAACCCGGAGTAATTTGTACAGAATTTTGATATAAAATCTTTTAAAGTATATTCTTTCAAATCATTTAAACCGTCAGGTCTCCAGATACAATCCGGGTTTATCTCAATATTTGAACCTTTTGAACTTAATATGTTATTCAATGACGCAGCTATTTCGTCACGCGATTGTTTTGTCCACTGTAATAACTGGTGACTACTGCCATGTTTGTGCTGGCTCATGTAAACTCCGTAAAGGAATATTTAAATAACTATTACTGAATAGCTGCGGTTACAGGTTGTTTTATAATATCTAAAACAAAACCAGGTCAAACCAGAAGTGGACCTTTTATAAATAATTATTCCCCTATAAACTTGCCGTCTTTCCACATGCCTTTTTTTTCTATCTTACCATTTTTATCATAAAGAATGCCAAATCCATTCGGCTTGTCATCTTTCCATTGACCTACATGCTTACGACCATTTACCCAGGTATGTGTTCCTTTACCCTCCATTCTATCATTTACCCATTCACCATTATATTCACCTCTCCCTGGTATATAGAATAATCCATTACCATGTTTTTTATCATCCTTCCAGTCACCATCATATTTTGTGCCATCCGGCAGGGTCATTATACCTTTACCATGCCGATTGTCATCTTTCCACATACCGGTATAATTGGCACCGCCTCCAGGCCAGGTAAGCTTTCCCTTACCATTTTTCATATCGTCTTTCCATTCACCTTCATACTTCATTCCGTTTAATTCGATAAAAGTACCTTTACCATGTCTTAAATTGTTTTTCCATGAACCTGTATATTTTGAACCATCAGGATAAACCATGACCCCTTCACCATTCTGCTCACTGTTTTTCCACTCACCTTCATACCGTAAGCCGTTAGTTTCAGTGTAAATTCCATGGCCGCACATTTTATCATCTTTCCACTCACCCGTGTAAACAGAACCATCAGATACAGTAATGCATCCATTACCATGACGCTTGCTATTTTTCCATTCACCTTTATAGTTAGTGACACCATCCGGCCATGACATTACACCGTATCCATCATACTCACCATTTTTCCAGTTACCTTCATACTTGCCCCCATCAGGTGCTATATATGTACCCTGGCCATTTAATTTGCCATTTTTCCATTGACCAACGCATTTCCCGCCGTCAGCATCGATTTCAGTGCCAAATCCGTTTTTGCAATCTCCTTCAATACATTTTTTTTCTGAAGGATAGACTCCATTCACAAAAACAAGGACAAATAGTATAGTCAGTATTTGTTTCATTTAATCCTCTATTTCTTCTGAATAATTCTTCACATCTCAAAAACCACCAAATCAAACCAGAAATGAAATCCGTTCTCAAGCAGGTTGATCTTCTCCTGTATCACGGCATCACCGCCCAAGGACTCTTTCATCTCAAGAGTGCTGATCTTTGACTGGACCTTTTTAAGCTGGTCCCTGTGCTTTGAGATTGAACCGTAATTTTTGTATAATCCTTTCCTGCGTAAAGTTTCAATCCTTTTTTTTAAGCTTTCTTCTTCAATCCGTAGCTGGTCTATCTGGTATGAGCAAAGCTGCTTTTTAAGCTTCTCCACCTCTGTACCGATTTCGTTGTGAAGGTTAAGGATGCGTGAGATTTCCCAGGGCTGGGCACACTTTAATGTGAATGTTGCACCATCAGTTCTGCGGTCAACTGTGAGGAAGTTGTTCGATTTAATTTCGGGGAAATAGTTTTTAACATCTATTGTACCGGATATATATGAACCTTCCGGAATGGAACTTAATAAAGCCGGATCACTGCCTGAGATTCTACGGGAAACTATCTGCTTTTCGGTCCGGTCAATCGTGATCTCGTTGATGTTTTCCTTGCCGATAACAAGTCTTTCGCTATTTCGGAGGAATACCCCTGTCATGGGATACATGTTCAGCACCTGCAGGTCTTCGACAACCTTGCGGCGTTCTATGCTGTCATAATAATCGATATGAGCAATACAGAGATACTGGCTGTTCTCCTGGTAATCTTTAAGGGCATTGTCATAGTTTTTGTAGAGCATCTTCCCCAGGGATCTGGCCGCCTTGTGGATTGAAAAGCCTTCACCTGTGACTGTAAAAGCAAAGAATACAATTATAAACAGTAGGATATATTCCTGCCATGATGACACAAGGATACGCAGAGAAGGTGTTCTGAATGAGATATATTCCTTTTGAGAGAAGGGGGCAAAGAGCCGGACACCAGACTTGTTGAACAGGTCTATAAAGATGTGAGAAGTGAAAGCAAGAAGGGCAGCTGCATACAATCCCTGCCAGAGCGGGGCACCCCAGCCGAGGAGTGTGGGAACCATTAGCAAGGGAAGCAGAATTACCGCTACAATCATAACTGCAAAAACTGAGTGTGTCACTGTGCGGTGACCGTATTTGCGCTGGATGCTTTTTGATACCGGGCTGAATAATCTGCCGATGGTGCTCTCCGGATGGTCTATGTCCGGGAGCAGGGAGAACAGGGAAGCTATGAGCCCGGTCTGGGGCTCAAGGCCTGCGGCCGCACAGAGAAGGTATGAGAATGCGTAATGGGTGGAGGCGGTCATTTTATGTGAAATAAGTTTTATTCAGTAACTAAAGTCAGGCTAATAACCCTCCCACCTTTAGTATCAACAACAGGAGGAAGAGGATTCCATACATCATTCTTCCAATAACCGGGAATCTGTACATCTGAACTATTCGTGCTGTAACCACCAGAATAAACATCTTCACCGGATATATCCAGTGAAAATACAAATGAATTTTTTGTATCATCAACAGGTGTTAACGGAATCCATACATTATTTTTCCAGTACCCAGGGACCTGAACTCCTAAACTATTTGTACTATAGCCAGCCGCATATATATCTTCATCTATGACTTTAATTGAGAAAACTAATGAATCTTTAGTATCATCAACAGGTGTTAGTGGATACCATACGCTGTTTTTCCAGAAACCGGGAACCTTTATACCAGAACTATTTGTGCTATAACCACCTGCATAAATATCTTCACCGGATACAACAAGAGAATAAACATGGGAATATCTGTTACTATCTAAAGCAGGAAGTGGAAACACAGTGTTATTCTTCCAATATACAGCTACACGTTTAATACCGACTAAACAAGAACCACCAGCATAAACATCATTACCAACGATTACTAGAGACCGTGCTTCAGAGGTGGTGGATGATTCAATTTCAACAAGTGGGCACCACACCCCATTTTTCCAATAACCCGGATGACATAATGTAGAAGGGGCACTGTTTTCCATACAATAGCCACTGGCATATACGTCACTTCCAGATACTACTAACGAGAAAACAATCGCATTTGTATTCAAATATGGCAATGGATTCCATATCCTATTTTTCCAATAACCAGGTATTGCCACCCCACTATTTGCTGAAAAACCACCTGCATAAATATTACCAGATGAAATAACAATAGAATATGCACTGGCATGTTGATTTTCTAGTGATGAGAGTTGAAACCATTCACCATTTTTCCAATAACCGGGAACACGAAAATCTGAATTATCGTAACATTCACCGCTGGCATAAACATTAACAGTTTTATCAGAGGTGTCATTAGTATCTGTACCGCCACCTGAACAACCAAATAATGATAGGACTATGATAATGCACGACATCTTAAGAAAGTTTGAGAAATTTTTCATAACGAAACGACTCCATTTTAATTATTATTGGCAAGAAACTTAAATGATCAAATTTAAGAATAATCTTAAAATAAAAGCTCTATTTTTTGCAAGTAATAATTTTTATCTTAGCGTCCCTATCACAGATATTGAATGTGCAACGGGTGGAGGTGATCACTTCTTACTCGCAGGCATAAATATATATTTATAAAATACCATCCTGAACACAACAAGCAGGGCATAGCTTAATGCCACCATTGCCGAAGCATAGGACTTTAGAACGTAAGCTGCAAAGAACAGCACGAATATAAGCAGCACAGGGGCTATTGATACCTGGTTGTTTATCCTTTCGTCAGTTATAACCTCTTCACTGGTTTTACCCATTGTGAGCTGCCGGGCTATATATTCAGCCTCTTTAAGATTGTCGCCTGCCTGGTGAAGAACATCATCAATGAGGAGCTCCTTCTTCCGGGGGTCTGTGATTTGAACCATTTCGGAGAGGATTAGCCTGGTATGGTGACGCTTCAGGGGCTTAACTTCGATAAAGGTTTTAAACAGTTTTTTGTCTGCGTTCCTGGAACTGGCCGCAAGGACAAGGGTCAGTTCTGACAGTCTGGAAACTGTCTGGCGGTCCAGCTTTGAAAGACCCGAAATGTCATCGAAGATTATTACTTTGCTGAAATTCTTCAGCTCATTCAGCAGCTCATCAATAGATAATTTCTTCAGCTGCTTTTCGGCTTCTTTATAAACCTTCGGTTCATCGGAGAGGGGGGAACCATCGGGACCAGCTGAGGCTGAAAGAATTATCTTAACCAGGGTTTGTTTCTTCCGGTACTCATCGACAAAAATCGTGTCGGGGATATTCCGGAGGATCGCGGACTTGCCGCTACCCTTTACCCCGGAGAGAATCACTGAGGTCTTCTGCTGCAGCAGGCGGGTGATCTGCTCCAGTTCCCTTTCCCTGCCGATCAGTGTACCCGCACTGCGGACAGTTATATCTGTCCGTTTTTTAAAGTTCCTGGTTAAAGTGAAGAGCCTCCCCTTTGGACCGTCAAGGGTCATTACCGCCTCTTTCTTCTGCTCTATGGAGATCCGGGAATATATCAGGGTTGTGTCAAGTTTGGAATGGCCGAGGATCTGGCTGATCCGCTCAATGGGTACTTCCTTTTCATAAAGCCCCGTTGCGAAGGAATGCCGGAGTGTGTGGCAATGTACGTCAGTCCTTCCCAGGTTTTGAGAGGAGTATTTCTTTACAACATAATGCCAGGAACTGCGGTCGCCACCTATTAAAAATGAT
>Ga0255347_1006877_pt1 | contig 12122 bp, 8 predicted proteins | sample wastewater_treat_2_FD_192479 | JGI IMG/M metagenome (GOLD analysis project Ga0255347, IMG submission 192479) | Wastewater microbial communities from Lulu Island WWTP, Vancouver, Canada - plant24 | ecosystem: Engineered > WWTP > Wastewater > Unclassified | place: Canada: Vancouver, British...
ATGAGAAAACTAGAAGATTTCAGAAAACTTGGACACCATGTAATTTTCCTTATAGGAGACTTCACTGCAAGAGTAGGAGACCCATCAGATAAAATGGCAACAAGAAAAACACTCTCCAAAGAGGAAGTCGAAAAAAATATGGAAAAGTATGTCGAACAAGCTTCACATATTATAGATATGAACAACAGTGAGAATCCAGTCGAAATAATGTACAACAGCAAATGGCATGACAACCTAACCTTTGGTGAAGTAATAAACCTTGCCAGTGAATTCACCGTTCAACAGATGCTTAAAAGAAGCATGTTCCAAAAGAGACTTGAAGAAGACAAACCAATCCACCTAAACGAATTCCTTTATCCTCTGATGCAAGGATATGATTCTGTAATGATGGACATAGATGTAGAAGTGGGAGGCAACGATCAACTTTTCAATATGCTCTCTGGTAGAGATATGGTCTTTAACCACCTTAAAAAAGAAAAAATCGTTTTAGCAGGAAAACTTCTTGAATCTAATGACGGCATAAAGATGGGTAAATCAATGAATAACATGATACGTATGGATGACAAAGCTGAAGATATCTTTGGAAAAGTTATGGCATTTACAGATGATTTAATTGTAATCGGTTTCGAGATATTAACATCGGCATCTATGCAAGAAGTAGAAACATACAAAAACAGGTTAGATGCTGGAGAGAATCCAATCAATCTAAAGACGGAATTAGCATACAGGGTAACTGCAGAAATCACATCAGAAGAAGATGCTAAAAAAGCAGGAACATACTTTGAGAACATTTACCGAAACAAAAACGATGACGAAAATATTCCAGAGGTAACAATCTCTCAGGAATCATTACCACTCGTTGACCTAATAGTTGAAGTAGGACTGGCAGAGAGTAAATCCCAGGCAAGAAGACTAATAGAGCAAGGGGCAGTAAAGATAGATAACGAAAAACAAACAGATTGGAATATGGTAATTTCTCTCTCAGAGAATAATCCTTTTACACTTAAGGCAGGACGCCAACTATGTAGAATTCTCTACAAGAAATAACTGGGGGAGACAATATTTAAAATATCCACCCCCAATACAAGAATGGGGGGTTTTTTTAATATGAGCAAAATTGAAATTTTAAAAGAAGAAATACTAAAAAATTCACCCGAGAATTTCAAATCTTTAATAAATGATGCCATATCTTTTGCACAACAAGCTCATAAGGGAGAAAACCGCAAATCTGGTGAAGACTTTATCATCCATCCATTAAATACTGCATTAACTGTGGCAAAGATTGGATTGGATACCGACACCATAATTGCCTCCATTTTACACAGCCTTGCACACAAAGAGGATAAGATGGATGAAATAAAAAAAATCTTTGGAGAAGATGTATATAGTTTAATTAAACAAACAAAAAAAATTCACGATGCCACCAAGAATACTCGGACTCCAGATGAAGTAATTACGAAATACATATTAAATAGATCAAAAGACATACGACCAATCATAATCAAACTTGCTAGTGCACTACACAATGTTCAAACCATACAATACTTACCAAAGGAGGAGTTAAAAGATACATTGAAAAAAGTTTTCAACATCTATGCTAACCTAGCAGAATATCTCAATTTCAATACTATTAAAAAAGAATTAGAAGAGAATGCATTTAAAGAATACCAACCATTAGAATACGAGAGCATCACAAACAAGATGGAGAGTCTAGGTATTAATAACGAACTATTAGAAAGATATAAAGCAACAATAGAAGAACAAATAAAAGATTTAAATGTAACAGTACAAGGAAGAATCAAAGGCAAATACAGTATATACAATAAGCTAAAGAAATATGAGAAGGAATGGAAAGACCCAAATATTGGTAGTCTGACAGATATAATCGCTTTTCGAGTCGTGACTCAAAGTATTGACGATTGCTTTCTTGTTTTAGAAAAGATAATGGACAATGCTGAACTTAACACACAACTTTTCGACGACTATATTAGCAATCCAAAACCAAATGGATACCAGGCAATACATTCAATTGTTAAATTTCCAAAGATAGCAGATCTGGAAATTGAAATCCAAATTCTTACTGAAGTAATGCACTACACTAATACATATGGCAAGGCATCACACATAGCATACAAGGCAAGTCAGAGTAGATTTGCACAACCAACAGATGTGTACTCATGGGTAGAAGATGTACATAACAAGATAGAAAGCCATATTAGCAGAAGAGAATTAGAAAGATCCATCCCCATTGAATGCAATATATTCGAAAATGAAGTATATGCCTTTACTCCAAAAGGTGAAATTATACTACTTACAAAAGGGGATACAGCTTTGGACTTTGCATTTAAAGTCCATACCCAAATTGGAAACAGTGCAGTAGGAGCAAAGATAAATGGAATTGCAGGGAAACTAGATACAGTCCTAAAAACAGACGATGTGGTAGAAATTAAGACACAAAAAGACAAACTATATCAAACAGAAAGTGCGCTTTCTATCGTAAATTCCTCCTCTAGTAGAACAAAAATCCTTCAGGGCATCTGTAAGAAAAATAAAAATTAATGTAGAATAAAAAGCATGAAAAAGAGTACTATTAAAAAATTTCAGAATGTAGGAAATATATTAATTGCAATAATCCTTCTTGGAGGAATACTTATCCCCATAATCCTAACTCTTCTTCTTCCATAATATGTCTCTAACAGCAGATTCAAAGGTTGTTGAGATTAAAGGAGTAGGAGAAAGCTTAGCAACAAAATTTTCTCGGCTAAACATTACTACAGTAAGAGACCTTCTCTTTCATGTTCCAATTAAATACCAGGATTCATCCCATCTTCTCTCAATAGAAGATTTTCTCCTAAAAGGGGAAGGAACATTTCTTGCAGAGATAGTAGATGTAAAAACATTTAGAACAAGAACAGGAAAAACCATTACTACAGTAAAAGTAAAAGATGATACTAAGAAAATAAACCTTACATATTTTAACCAACCATATCTTTCAAAAGTGCTCATCAAAAATGAGACATATCTCTTCGATGGCAAAGTCACCATTAAGGGTAGCAAAAGAGATATCTACAATCCCAAATACGAGCTGTTCAAAGGAGAGAAGGAGAAACAAACAAACCTAGGTAAACTTGCCCCCATATATCCGGAAACTGAGGGGCTAACATCAAACATGATTAGGAAAATACTCAAAACAGTAAAAGAAGATATACCTAAAATCTTGTCAGACCCATTAGCAAAATATACTAACATTTCTCTACAAGAAGCCATTACAAAAATCCATTTTCCAAAAGATACCAATGATATACTACAAGCAAGAGAGCGATTAGCATTTGATGAAATGTTAAAAATAGCAATCAAAATTGAAACTGAAATACTAGAGCGAAGCACACAAAAAACACTTCCAATAAAAACAGATACAAAAATACTAAACAAATTCATAAAATCTCTTCCTTACAAATTAACAAACGACCAGAACAAAGCTATGGAGATAATCCTAGAAGAGATTAATCGCGAAGTACCAATGAACAGATTACTAAATGGAGATGTTGGAAGTGGAAAAACTGTTGTAGCAGCAAGTGCAGTATTAAACACCATTAAAAACGGTTTCTCTTGTGTACTTCTTGCTCCAACAACTGTGCTTGCCAAACAACACTATGATACTTTCAAAGATTTGTTTAAGGGTTTCCATATTCCAATCGAGCTATGTATATCCTCCCAGCAGGATATTAGCGATGCCAACAATAAATTAATAATTGCTACACACTCAATCCTATACGACAAACAATTACCTTCAGATTTAAATCTAGTTATAATTGACGAACAACACAGATTTGGAGTAGAACAAAGAAAATATTTCTTAAGAAAATTGCCTCACACACCACACCATTTAACAATGACTGCAACTCCAATACCAAGAAGCTTAACCGAAATCTTTTTTGGAAATCTGGATGTGTCAGAAATTAGAGAAAAACCATCTAACAGGAGAGGAATCAAATCTTTCTATACACCATTTACCAAACGAGATGACTGTTTTAATTGGGTAGCTAAAAAGATAAAAGAAAGTCAATTTAAAGAACAAGCATTTGTAATATATCCTCTCATTGAGGAAACCGACATATCTGTTGCAAAAACTGTTCTAACAAGTTTTGAGGAATTAAAAAAGAAATATTTTAAAGATATATCCATTACATATCTTCATGGGAGGATGAAAGATACAGAAAAAACAAAAATCTTAAATGATTTTAAAAAGAAAAAATACAACGTACTAGTTTCTACTTCAGTTATTGAGGTAGGCATAGATATCCCAGACGCAACAATTATGGTAATTGAAAATGCAGAGAGATTTGGCCTTGCACAACTTCATCAATTAAGAGGAAGAGTAGGAAGGAGTGATTTACAATCATACTGTTATGCAATCCCAGGCATTGAAGTGGAAAAAGATTCTAAAGCAGAAGAGAGGTTAAAATATTTTAGTAAACACAGTTCTGGTTTTGATGTAGCAGAGTACGATTTACAGAGTAGGGGACCAGGAGAGGTATATGGTATAGCACAATCTGGAATCCCTAACTTCAAGGTTGCTTCGATACATGATTTGGATACACTAAAGAAAGCAAGAAATGTTGCAAAAAGATTGTTAAAAAGTAATAATCAAATCGAGAATATTTTAGAGAACATATTTAGATGAAAATACATATTGTATTAGATAATATTAGATCTGTATTTAATGTAGGTAGCATATTTAGATCTGCAGATGGAGCAGGCAGTGTTGAGAAAATATATCTCTGTGGTATGACAACACCAATAGATAACCCAAAGCTTGAGAAAACAGCCCTAGGAGCTACAGAAATGGTAGATTCTGAGCACTACGATACAACCCAAGAAGCACTAGATGAATTAAGAGAAAAAAATATTCCAATCTACTCAGTAGAATTAACAGATGATGCTCAAAATTTTCAAAAAGTAGAATATCCCGAAGAATTAGCACTAGTCTTTGGTCATGAGAAGAACGGAGTAAGCCCAGATATACTTCAAGAGAGTGACAAAAAAATATATATACCCATGAGAGGAAAGAAAGAGTCTCTCAATGTTGCTAATTGTGCAAGTATAATCTTGTATGAGATTACAAGAGAAAGATAACTTTTTCTGCTAAAATGTAGTAATGAAAATTTCTGCAAAGACATTAATTATTGGAATATCTACACTTGTCGTAGCAGGTGGTTCTGTTGCATATTATCTTACTACTCAAGACAGTCCAGAGACACTTGGTTGGATGAATAGTAGCTGGTTATACAGAAGAGGAATTACAGTAGAAAATGAGGGAGATGATCTCCTTTATGAGGATGTACTCATCGAGGTTGATACTGCATCCCTTGTTAGTGCTAATAAACTCCAAAGTGATTGTGATGATCTAAGGTTTACCAACGGAGATGAAACAACCGGAATCTCTTACTGGGTTGAGGGAGGATGTAATACAAGTACTACCCAGATTTGGGTTCAGATCCCAGAGATTAGAACAGGAGAACTTACAATATATATGTACTATGGGAATACGGAGGCTATAAATGCAGAAGAAAGCTGGAATGGTGATTTCATAGTACTTTCTACTTCTTCTTGTCCATCTGGTTGGACTAGGGCAAGTGCCTATGATGATAAATATACATATGGATCAGATACATATGGCACAACATTTGCAGGTACACATAACCATGGACAAGCAAATGGAACAACTGGAAATGCAATCGGGGGAACCCAACAGCAAAGTGACTACGATCCAGAAGATTCCCTTACTGCTGCAATGCATACTGCACATAATCACGCCAATGCAAAAGTAGATGTAGATGATGTAACCATAGAACCACCGTATGTTGGGCTCTATTTTTGTACCAACAATTCTTTATCACAATTTACAAATTCCATAGGAATTTTCAATACAACATCTACAACACTTCCTACAGGATACACATATTATTCTGCTCTAGAAGGAAAATTTCCAAGAGGAAGTAGCTCACCTGTAACAAGTGGTGGATCTTCTACCCACACCCATACCACAACAGGAGGATATGTAACGAATGCAACTGCAGTTGCAGATCCTTCTACTAGAATGGCAAGAGATACTCACAGATCAACTGCTGCCGTTACCCACACTCATACTACAGTGAATGGAACGACACAAAGTGGAAATAACAATACTCCTTACTATGACGTTGTATATGGACAAACAGCTTCTGACATCACGGCTTCAGCCGGAATTATAGAGATGACTAGTGCAGTACCACCTCTTGGGTGGGCTAGATTTACTTCATTAGATTCAAAATTTCCTAGAGGAGCTACCACTGCCGGAGGATCATATAATGGAGCAACACATACTCACAGTATAACCATAACAACAGGAACAGGTAGTGCATCAGCTACTGGTGTTTGGTATAGAGCTGGTACAAAATATGTAAGCTATAACCATACCCATACTGCCACAGTCACATCAAGTGCAGCCAATGCATTACCTGCATACATAACCACAATATTTGCACAAAGAAAGAACTCTGTCGCAACTACCATTGGGGATGAGGTCACTTTAAATACAACTCCAAACGCTCCATCTTCTCTCTGGACAGAAGGACAAACAAACCCATCCAGAGTTTCAGATTCTACACCAGAATTCTCTGCCACTTTCTCAGACCCAGACACTCCAGACACAGGGAATTACTACCAAATACAGGTTAACACAGCATCAGATTTTATGGGTACATCTCTGTGGGATTCAACTAAGACAGCCCTAAGCCCTGTTGTAACAAACGGCTCTAGATCTCAAGACATCTCATATGCAGGTTCTACACTCTCAGAGGGTACTACATATTACTGGAGAATGAAATTCTGGGATAATAGCGATGCAGAGAGTTCATGGTCTTCGACAGCCAGTTTTACAATGAATACTACCCCAACAGCCCCAACTACTTTACTTACAGAGGGAGAAAACAATCCAACAGGTATAGCAGATACTACCCCAGAATTTAGTGCTATATTCAACGATCCAAATACTGGAGATACTGGAGTACAATACCAGATAGAGGTAAATACAGCATCAGACTTTACTGGAACACAGATGTGGGACAGTACCCTCACATCAATGACCTCAACCGCAATCGGTGCTAGAAGCCCAGACATATCATACGCGGGAACAACCCTGGCATTAAATGGGACAACATATTACTGGAGAATTAAGTTTGCAGATGCTGGTGGATTAACAAGTCCTTGGTCTACTACAGGAAGTTTTATAATGGATGGAGGGCCATTTGCCCCAACAGCACTATTAACTGATGGTATGACAAATCCAACAAGAATATTCTCTATGACACCATCTTTTTCAGCCATATATACAGATCCAAATGGAGACGATGCAGATATATATCAAATACAGGTAAATACAAATAACACATTTACAGGAACTGTAATGTGGGATTCCGGTCAACAGGCAACATCTACACCAGATGGACAAAGAAGCGAGGAAATTACCTATGCAGGCACACCTCTAACAAATCAAAACACTACATACTACTGGAGAATTAAATTCTGGGATTTAGAAGACTATGAGGGTCCTTGGTCTGCCACAGCCCAATTCTCTTCCCTTCAAGCATCCTTCCTCTTTGAAGGTGTAAAGATCGGTGACCTTAAACTTGATTAATTGTAGTATAATGGCCACATGAGCTTAAAAATAGAATCATTCAAAAAATTAAGAAAAGACAAAAGAAAATGGAAAGTAGACACTCCAGAAGAGTTCGAGGAAAGAGAAGATAGCTTCCTCAAGAAACGCTTAATGAGTAAAGAACCAACCATAGATACCTTTGTAAGAATATCAGGAGGAAAGACAAAAAACTTCAAACTTGAAATTCCAAAAACAACAAGACCACTAACAGACAGAATGAAAATAAAAATCTTCGACATCTTAAGGGAAGACATCGTTAATAAAGACATTCTGGACCTATATGCAGGAGCGGGATCTTTCGGTCTAGAAGCACTCTCCAGAGGAGCAAAATCAGCAACATTTGTAGATGCATCTAAAAATGCATACTTCGTACTACAGAAGAATATAGCCCATACTGGATATCTTCCAGAATCAGAGGTAATAAAATCAAAAACTGAAGACTACCTCTTCAAACAAACAAACCAGAAGAAAAAGCCAAAGTTCGATATTGTTTTTATGGATCCTCCATACAAACTTTTCAATACAAAAAATATCATAAAAATGGAAAGAGTTATGAAAATGGCGTCTCAACTAATAATCGGAATTCAAAACCCTAAAACAAATCGTTTCAAAGGGGCACTAATCGTTAAGCATCCAAGAAGATACCCAATTGAGAAGATAACCATAGATGGAATGAAAATCATAGAAACTTACGAAATCGGTTTAAACTGTATATCAATATATATCGTTGATTTAAAAAGATAATTGCAAAAGTAGTAAGAAAAATATAAAATTAGAGGGATGTACAATAAAACAGGTCTGCACAAAGAAAAAATCTGTAAAACAGTTTTTACAACACAACTCTTTTTTTAATGAGGCTTTTTCCCTTAAATATAAACTTTTAGATTTAAATATATGAATAGTGATGTTGAAGAAATATCAAAAATAGAAAAGATTAGACACTCTGCATCTCATGTACTGGCACAAGCAGTCCTTAAACTGTACCCAGATGCAAAATTAGGCATAGGACCTGCAATAGACAATGGCTTCTACTATGATTTTGAATTTTCAGAACCTATTGAAGAAACAGATTTACCAAAGATAGAAAAGGAAATGAAGCAGATAATCAAGCAGGATTTACCAATCAAGCAGATTTTTATGAAGCGAAAAGAGGCTCAGGAATATCTCGAGAAGACAGATCAAACATACAAATTACAGCTACTAGAAGAAATCCCAGATAAAGAATTAAGTTTCTACATAACTGGAGTCAACGATTTCGCAGATCTTTGTCGTGGTCCTCATGTAGAGAGTACAAAAGAGATTGGCTTTGTAAAACTTACAAAAACCGCAGGTGCTTACTGGAAGGGAAGTGAGAAAGAGAAGATGTTAACCAGAATATATGGTACTGCATTTGAAACAAAAGAAGAATTAAAAGAGCATCTTGCTAAGATACAAATGGCAGAACAAAGAAATCACAGAAAACTTGGTAAGCAGTTAGAGCTTTTTGCCATTATTCCAGAAATAGGGCAAGGACTTCCCGTATGGCTTCCAAGAGGATACAAGATTAGAAGAATACTTGAAGAGTATATGCTTGATCTTGAAGAAGAGGCTGGATATCTTCACATATTAACACCACATATTAACAAAGAGATACTTTTCAAAACTTCTGGCCATTTAGACTTCTACAAGGATTCTATGTATCCGCCAATAGTTATCGATGATGAAACTTACTATCTAAAACCAATGAACTGTCCCGCAGGAATGATGGTTTACAACCTCTCACCAAAAAGCTACAGAGACTTACCGTACAAGCTAGGAGAGTTTGGAACTGTGTACAGATATGAGAAAACTGGTGAACTACACGGACTACAAAGAGTTAGAGGCTTTACACAAAATGATGCACATATCTTCTGCGCACCAGACCAACTTGATGATGTACTCAATGAAACTTTAGATCTACTAGACATCTTTTACAAAGATGTCGGCTTCGATAATTACAAGTTCAGACTCTCACTTTCCGACTGGGAAAACAAAAGTGATAAATATGCTGGAGATCCAAAAAGATGGGAATTTGCAGAAGAAACACTTAGAAAAGTTCTTAAAGACAGAGGCATTGAATTCGAAGAAATGCCAGGAGATGCAGCATTCTATGGACCAAAGATAGATATACAAGCAGTTAATGTATTTGGTAAAGAAGATTCTATCTCAACTTTACAATTAGATTTCAATCTTCCTGAGAAATTCGATATTAAATACATAGACGAGGATGGAGAAGAGAAACAACCATATGTGATTCACAGAGCACTAATTGGCTCATTTGAGAGATTCTTTGCCTTCCTCATAGAGCACCACGGTGGAGATTTTCCACTCTGGCTTGCTCCAGAACAGGTGTATGTCATCCCAATTTCAGAGAAACACAATGACTATGCTAAAGAAGTTTACAACAGTATCAAGGAAGCACATCTAAGAGTTAAAATAGATGACAGGAACAAAAGTATGCAATCCAAGATTAGAGATGCAGAGAAGATGAAAATCCCTTACATCCTAATACTTGGAGATAAAGAATTAGATACTCAAACCGTTTCAATTAGAGCAAGAAAGAGCAATGAACATGGCTTGATGAAAACTCAAGAGTTCATAGACACATTAAAAGAAGAGGTCCGTACCAAGGGTAAATCCTCAGAAAATTAAATTAAATATATAAAATAATTAATGTCGTACGGAGAGAAAAGAGAATTTAAGAAAGATTACGGTCCACGAGTAAATGAATACATTCGTGTACCACAAGTACAATTAATTGACGAAAAAGGAGAGAATTTAGGTATTGTAGATACAGAACAAGCAAGAAAACTCGCTTTAGAAGCGGAACTAGATCTAGTAGAGGTAGGTTCAAGTGCGAAACCTCCAGTTTGTAGAATTATGAATTTCTCAAAGTATATCTACGAACAAAACAAAAAGAAAAGACAGAATAAAGGTGGAAAAATGAAAGAATTGAAAGAATTCAGGTTTACACCAGTCATGGATATCGGAGATACAAATTACAGAATAAAGAGGGCTCATGAATTTCTTACAAAAGGACACCAAGTAAAACTCACAATGGTTAAAAAAGGCAGACAGAGCATGGATCAAGCAAGGTCTGTTTTTACTGAAATATTGACTAATTTTGCGGATTATAGTAGTATCGAAGCCGAACCAAAGAGTGAAGGAAACAGAATTTCAATTACTTTTAAATCAGATGGCAAGACAAAAAACAAACAAAACAGCGAAGAAAAGAATCAGGCTATCCAACCCGAGGGGGAACAGAAAGCCGAAATTAAGATATAAGCAAAGTCACCAGGGTCATTTGAAGACAAAAAGATCTTCAAGATCTAAGAGAAGACAGCTTTCTAATGCCATTGTTGGTAAAACTAATGATAGAAAGATTAGAAGAAAAATAGTTAACATCTAGATATACAAACATGAGAGTAAAAGGTGGAAAAGTAAGAAGTAGAAAACATAATAAAGTCCTAGCATCAACAAAAGGATATAGAATGACAAAGAGCAACCTTTACAAGGTTGCACACGAGGCATATCTTCACGCAGGGCAGTATGCATACAATCACAGACAGAGAAAAGCAAGTGAGATGAGAAGAGTATGGATTTCCAGAATAAATGCAGCTTGCAAGAATAATAATATTCAATACAATGATTTAATCGATGGTCTTAAGAAAAAAGGGAGTACATTAAATAGAATGGTACTAGCAGACATCGCATACAATAATCCAGAAGTATTTTCCTTTATAGTAACATCTCTGTAGAGTACCTTGATTTTTGACATTTAAAGGACTCTACAAGGAGTCCTTTTTCTTTTTAAGATAAAAATATACAATATAAGAAGCATGCATACATTAAAGACTTTAGAAAAGATAAAAACCGAGATATTAGAAAGCAACAGTACTTACTCTGAATTCAAAGAAAAATATCTTGGAACAAAAGGTCTTGTTACACTTGCACTAAAAGATATCACCACCATAGACAAAAAGGATAGGGCAGAGTATGGGAAACAGATAAATGAAATAAAAAACATTTGTAACGATATTCTCCAAAAGAAAAAATTACAAGAAGAGAAAATACATACAAGCAAAAAGATTGACCCAACAGCACCCTTTGACATAAATACACCTTCAGACAAATTGCCTGAGATTTTAGATTTAAAAGGTTCTAAACATCCACTACATAAAGAAGTAGAAATATTTACAGATATATTTAAAGATATGGGTTTTGACATACTGGAAAGCAGACAAATTGACGATGACTACCATATGTTTGAATCCCTCAATTTTCCTAAAGGACATCCTGCAAGAGACATGTATGACACCTTCTGGACAGAGGACGGTTTTGTACTACCAGCACATACCTCTACAATGCAAAACAGAGCATTAAAGAAATTCGGCCCTCCACCAAT
>Ga0255347_1006879_pt1 | contig 12121 bp, 13 predicted proteins | sample wastewater_treat_2_FD_192479 | JGI IMG/M metagenome (GOLD analysis project Ga0255347, IMG submission 192479) | Wastewater microbial communities from Lulu Island WWTP, Vancouver, Canada - plant24 | ecosystem: Engineered > WWTP > Wastewater > Unclassified | place: Canada: Vancouver, British...
TGGAGTCCTACATAAAGAGGCTGCAGACTTTGGAAGAAATCGCCAACACTACGCCCGGGGTCGAAAAATCATTTGCTATACAGGCGGGAAGAGAGATCAGGATATTGGCAAAGCCAGAAGAAATGAATGATGAAGAAATCATATTCCTTGCCCGCGAGATCAGCAAGAAGATCGAGAGCGAACTGGAGTATCCCGGACAGATCAAAGTAAATGTCATTCGTGAAACCAGGGCCATCGAATACGCAAAATAGATATTGATATATGCAAGAAAAGGCGGGCGGCTCGATGAGCCGCCCATTTTTAAGCCTTTTATCGGCCGGAGGATATATGGAAATCAACACTGTTATTTTCGACTTGGACGGAACAATACTGAATACTGCGGAGGATTTGACCGACAGCCTTAATTCGGTACTGATCCGGGAAGGCTATCCTGCACGCAGCATTGAGGAAACAAAGAGTTTTACGGGCGAAGGTTACGGAGTCCTGCTGAAACGGGCGCTGCCTTCCGGAACGGACGATGAGGTTGTAAAACGGTGTGAAGAACTGTTCCGAAATGAATATTCACTTAATTTATCAAATAAAACAAGGCCCTATAAAGGGATATTGCCGCTGTTTCAGGAACTGAAAAATCGTGGCATAAGGATAGGAGTAGTCTCCAATAAGAGGGATGAAGCAACAAAGGAAGTTTGCCTGAGGTATTTTGGCGGATTAGTGGATGCAGCCATAGGCGACAATAAGCAAAGGGAGAGAAAACCATCACCGGACAACCTGTATGAGGCAATCAGGCAGTTGGATACAGAAACGCACAGGGCTGTCTTTGTGGGGGATTCCGATATAGATGTGAAGACAGCAGGAAATGCCGATGTGCGGTTTATAGGTGTGAGCTGGGGTTACAGATCAAGGGAGGTCCTGATCGGTGAAGGGGCAGACTATATTATTGATGAACCTTGTGAGTTGTTGACCTTATCGGCATTTGCACCAGCTCAAATCTGACATATCAAAAATGTATTGAGGCCTGCGGGCCCCGGAGGACAAAAAAGAGTAAAACAATGTTTGTTTATTTGGATAACAGTGCGACTACGAAACAGTATGATCAGGTAACGGAGCGGATGATCAGAATGGCGAGAGAGGATTTCGGCAATCCGTCCTCTCTTCATCGTATGGGGATGGCAGCGGAGCGTGCAGTGAAAGAGGCCAGGGATGATGTCGCCCGCTCTTTGGGCGCAGAAGCCGATGAAATATATTTTACCGGCAGCGGAACTGAAGCGGATAATGCCGCTATTTTCAGCGCTTACCGCGCAAGAAAGCGGAGAGGCAATAAAATAATCACATCCAAAGCAGAGCATCCTGCAGTGCTTGAGGCATGCAAAAGACTTTCCGAAGCCGGCGCTCAGGTGGTTTATGTAAATATAGACAAAAAAGGCCTCATCGATATGGAAGAGCTAAAAAGCAGCATGGATGGATCGGTCATCCTGGTTACGATAATGGCCGTCAACAACGAATTGGGGACAGTAGCCCCTTTGGAACAGATCGGGGATCTTGTGAAGTCCAAAGAAGACGCCCTCCTTCATACCGATGCCATCCAGGCCTACGGCAGGATCCCCATAAGCATAGATAAATGGAAGGCGGATCTGATAGCGGTAAGCTCTCATAAAATCCACGGACCGAAAGGGATCGGAGCACTTTATATAAGAAAAGGACTAACGCTTCCCCCGTATATATTCGGAGGAGGCCAGGAAAAGGGTCTGCGCTCGGGGACCGAGAATACACCGGGAATAGCCGGCTTTGGGACGGCCGCGAGAACAATGCACGAAAACCTGAGGGAAAGGATGCTTATTATGGGTAAGGTCAGGGATTATCTTCTCTCAGGAATCAAAGCTGAGATCCCCGATATTGTCATTAATAGCCCTGAAGCGGTCTTCGGAGAAGAAAAAACAAACCAAAAGGCACAGAAAACTAACCTTCCCGTGTCAAGCCCCGGCATATTGAATGTAAGCTTTCCCGGCTGCCGCGGCGAGGTGCTGCTTCATTGCCTGGAGCAACGGGATATTTATGTGTCCACCGGAGCAGCATGTTCGTCAAAGAAAAAAGGAAACAGGGTTTTGGCGGCCGCCGGACTTGCCGAATCTCTGATCGAAAGTGCTGTCCGGTTTAGTTTCAGCGAGTTTAATACTGTAGAGCAAATGGATTACGTTTTGACAGAACTTAAAAATGCGGTGCTGTCCATGCGAAAATTGTCGGGAGTAAGAAGTGGAGAATCAAAACATTTACATCGTCAGATGCGGTGAGGTCGCCCTTAAAGGGATGAACAAACCTTTTTTCGAAAAGCTATTGACAGATCGTATCCGTAAGGCTCTGAAGCATTTAAACGGAGTAACCATCCGCCGGGAAGATGGCCTTATCGTGGTCCGTACCTCTCCGGATATCGACAAGGAGGCGGTTATCAGTGCGGTATCAAAAGTATTCGGGGTGGACTCCATAAGCCCTGCTATAGAAACCGAAACCGATATGCCGGCAATTGAGCAGGCTGCCATTTATTACATGAATCGGGTGACTGCAGAGAATGATATCAGAACATTCAAAGTAGAAGCTAAAAGGTCTGATAAAAATTTTCCTGTGAAGTCACCTGATATTGCAAGTCGTTTAGGCGCTCATATACTGACTCACTTCAACACTTTGAAAGTAGATGTGCATGAGCCGGAATTCAGGCTTTTTATTCATGTTCGAAGAGATAGGAGCTTTATTTTTGAACAAAAAATACCCGCTTTGGGAGGGCTTCCTTTAGGTACCAACGGTAAAGGACTCGTACTTCTCTCAGGAGGGATTGACAGCCCGGCTGCCGCATTTCTTATGGCTAAAAGAGGGATGTATATTGAGGCGGTACATTTTCATTCCTATCCATATACCGGTGAGAAGGCTTTCGAAAAAGTCAGGGAGTTGGCCGGTATCCTCTCAGTGTGTTGCGGTAATATCAAAATACAAAGCGTCAATCTGCTCCCTGTTCAGGAACAGATAGTGCAAAACTGCCCTGAGGAAGAGATGACGATTCTGATAAGGCGTTTTATGATGAAGATTGCTGAACGCATCGCTTGCGAAACCGGCGCATCAATGCTAATAACAGGGGAAAATCTGGGTCAGGTAGCAAGCCAGACAGCAGAAGCTCTCGTGGTTACGGATGCGGCCGTATCCATGCCGGTGATGCGCCCGCTGATAGGAATGGATAAATCGGAAATAATCAAGCTGGCAAAAAAAATCGGTACTTATGATGTTTCCATACTTCCGTATGAGGATTGCTGTACCGTGTTCTTGCCGAAGCATCCGAAAACAAAGCCTAAGCTTTCCGATATCCTGGAATCTGAGGGCAGGCTGGATGTGGAAGCGCTCATTGACAAGGCCCTGGAGAGCAAAGAGACAATAATGATCTGTCCTGAACGGAATCGGCAAAAATAGACAGATTTCAGCATAACCTCCTAAAGACAAGCTTTCCTGCACATTATATAATTATAGGAAGCACAAGGAGGTTTTTCTTATGGAAATAGCGTTTGAAATGACCGATGATATTCTTATTTCGGTGCTATCCGGCGAATTGGACCACCATAGTCTAAAAGAGATACGGGACAGTATAGACCTTACTTATGATACTTTTCAGGCAAAGCATATTATACTTTGCTTCGAAGGCGTAACCTTCATGGACAGTTCCGGGGTAGGGCTCATAATGGGACGATATAATAAGGTGCGTGAAGCAGGAGGCAAAATAGCGGTTGCAGGCTGCAATGAATATATGATCAGGATACTGGATATGGCCGGTATATATACCATTGCACAATGCTTTGCAACAAAAGAAGAAGCAGTGGCATGTATGAGAAAAGAAGGAGAGTAAGAGATATGGAGCACATAAACAGAATAAAACTGGAAATACCGTGCCGATCCGAAAACGAAGCTATTGCCAGAAATATCGCAGCCATATTCTCTGCATCTCAAGACCCGACCATCGAAGAGCTGACCGAGATCAAAACAGCGGTATCAGAGGCGGTAAGCAATGCTGTCCTTTATGCATACGACGATGATGAAGAAGGTTCTATATATCTTGAGATGGAAGCGACAGGATCAGGCCGGATAACCATTGTCGTGGAAGACAGAGGAAGGGGGATCGAAAATGTGCAAAAGGCCATGGAACCCCTTTACACCACAGGGGACAGCAGGGAGAGATCGGGAATGGGCTTTACCGTAATGGAAAGCTTTATGGATAAGGTTCAGGTGGAATCATCTCCCGGAAAAGGGACAAGGGTGACTCTGATAAAGTCGCTGGATCGTACGAATGGCTTCTGATTACCGGCCTCTTAAGAAAGAAGATACATATAGACTGATCAAAGAAGCTCAATCGGGGGACGAAGCAGCCAGAGAGCAGCTGATTGAGCAGAATACCGGTCTCGTAAAAAATATAGCTTTAAAATATATCAATATCGGATATGAGTTTGAAGATCTGCTGCAAATAGGTTTTATAGGACTTTTAAAAGCAATAGACCGATTTGACTCCAAATACGATGTAATGTTCTCAACCTATGCGGTGCCTATGATCTTGGGAGAAATCAAAAGATATTTGCGGGATGACGGCAGGGTAAAGGTCAGCAGGCAAATCAAGCAGGATGTGCGCAATATGAAACGGATCTGCGATGATTTTTTTCATGCTAACGGGAGATCTCCGAGAGTGAGCGAACTGGCTGAAAAAATGGGAATCAATGAGGATGAGCTTCTTCTTTTAATGGAAGCAAGCGATGCGATGAACATACCCGAGAGCCTGAACGATCCGGACCGGCCGGAAACGAGCGTTGACGACATCTATAGAGAATCCGAAGAGAAAAGGATAGATATAATTTTTCTTAAGAGCGCTATAGGCAGGCTGGCAGAGCGAGAGCGTCAAATAATCGTGCTGCGCTATTTTAAAGACATGACGCAGCAGCAAATCGCCGACAGACTTGGGATATCCCAGGTCCAGGTTTCGAGGATCGAAAAAAAGGTGCTTTTGAATCTCAGAGAGGAAATGGAATAAGGATATATACAAAACCCGGGGCAGCAAGCATGTCTGCCCCGGGCATCATTTTGTACCTTGTACCCTTTGGTTCCGATAAATGAAACTAGACTTCCATTCCGTTCCAATCATCGGAATCTCTGTTCCACTCCGGAAAATCAAGGATCTCGGGTGCGGGATAGTCTATACCAAGGATGCCCACAACATTACCCTCACTGTCGTAAACCGGAGCAAAGGCTGACCAGACAGGATCGTCGACATCATTGTCCCAAGCCGACATGGCAGCGCAGGGTTCTCCACCCTGTGCCACATTGAACTGGCCTTCAACCTCATATTGGTACATCCAGTCGTCGGGGTCTTCGGAGCCGTCGACGGTAATCTCAAAGTATTCGTCATTAGGATCCATGTCCGTTAAAATATAAACATAGTAGGCTCCGGATTCGATCCGAAACTGATCGAGGGTCGCTTTCAAATCATCATAGCCGTCGAAATCTCTTCCTTCACCGGAAGCAAGGCAGGCAGCATACAAATCTGCCCATTCACCATCCAACTGCAGTGCATAATTCGCCGCTAAACCCGTGACATTGTCCATAATAGCCTGTACTTCTTCCGGGATGTCTCCGGGTCCTTCTGGAAGGTCTTCATCTGCGCCGCCGCCGCAGCCAGCAAAAGCAAAGAGCACCATTGCCGCTACCAGCAGCAAAAACCATGTAGAATGTCTTTTCATACGCATCCTCCTTCGATATACATTAAGCAAAAAACCGATATACCTGAATTTCCCACTCAAGTCTGGTAACAGCATAGCATTTATATTGGCTTATTTCAAGGGATTTTGCCCTTATGCTCACCTGCTACCCTTTCCCTTGCCACTTAGGCTAAAATCTTAAAGCAACGGAATTACGAGAAAAGTCTGTATTCCATTGTCTTTCGGGTCAAGTCATTTTTGAGGTGGCAAGGGATGGAAAGGGGACTCTTGCACCTTTACTTTTTCATTCAACGGGCCACCCCGGGAGATAATTAACAGAGTACTATTCGGATAATTCAGATTAAATGAACATATTGCTTTCCCATTAAAAATGAAAAGCAACAGTTGATTTTTATCGATAGATAATGTTTAATATAATTAAGATTGTTAATAATATAACAACAAAGGCGAGTTGTTTTCGCCCATTAACACACCAGGCTGATTTATGTGCGGGAGGCAATGATAAAAATGAATTTTCAATTAACAAAAGAACAGGAATTTGTAAAAAAAATGGTCAGAAAGTTTGCGGAGACAGAGGTCGAACCTATTGCTGCAGACATTGATAAGGAACACAGATTCCCGACAGAAACCGTAGAGAAGATGGCACGCTACGGCCTTTTAGGAGTACCTCTGCCAAAGGAATACGGTGGAGCAGGCGGCGATAATATATCCTATGCTATAACGGTGGAGGAGCTTTCCAGAGTCTGCGGATCCACGGGAGTAATATGTTCTGCCCATACATCCCTTTGCGGATGGCCGCTCATGGCCTATGGCACCGAGGAACAGAAGAGGAAGTACCTCGTGCCTGTTGCAAAAGGTGAGAAGCTGGGAGCTTTCGGACTGACGGAACCCAATGCGGGAACTGATGCAGGCGGACAGCAGACAAGGGCGGTAGACAAAGGAGACCACTGGGAGTTAAACGGAGCAAAGGTATTTATCACGAACGGAGGATATGCCGATGTCTTTATCGTTATGGCTATGACGGATAAGAATAAGGGTACAAGAGGAGGCATCAGTTCTTTCATAATCGAAAAAGGTTTTCCGGGTTTTTCAATAGGAAAAACTGAGGATAAGATGGGCATCTGTGCCTCATCGACAACAGAGCTGGTATTCCAAAACTGCATAGTTCCGAAGGAAAACCTTCTTGGGCAGGTGGGAGAAGGCTTTAAGATTGCAATGTCGACTCTGGACGGCGGCCGTATCGGTATCGCCTCCCAGGCTTTGGGTATTGCACAAGGGGCTTTCGACGTTACGTCAGAATACATGAAATCAAGGAAACAGTTCGGAAAGTCATTAAGCAAGTATCAGGCGCTTCAATTCGAAATGGCTGAAATGAGGACGCGAATCGAGGCGGCAAGGCTGCTTATATACAATGCTGCCGATATGAAGGACAGGCATTTGAAATACGGGCCTTATTCCGCTATGGCAAAGCTCTTCGCAGCGGAGACAGCTATGCATGTAACAACAAAAGCTGTTCAGTTCCACGGAGGTTACGGCTATACAAAAGACTACCCGGTGGAAAGAATGATGCGGGATGCAAAGATCACGGAAATTTATGAGGGAACTTCCGAGGTACAAAAGATGGTCATAGCAGCAGACGTTTTCAGTAAATAAGCGTAGGGAGGAAGAAAAAATGTCATTTAAGATAATAGTATGCGCAAAGCAAGTTCCCGACACAAATGAAGTGAAGATCGACCCGATCAAGAATACTCTGATAAGGGAAGGCGTCCCCAGCATCTTAAATCACGATGATGCAAACGCCTTGGAGGAAGCATTAAAAATAAAAGACCGGTATAAAGATACGCATATAACCGTCATTACGATGGGACCCCCCCAAGCTAAGGACCTTCTAATAGAGTGCCTGGCCATGGGTGCGGATGAAGGCATATTAGTTTCCGACAGAGCTCTGGGAGGATCCGATACATGGGCCACTTCCAATGCTTTGGCGGCGGCGGTTAAAAAGATCGGGGAATACGACCTTATCTTTGCCGGCAGGCAGGCTATCGACGGAGATACTGCTCAGGTAGGACCACAGCTTGCAGAAAAGCTAAATCTTCCTCAGGTCACCTATGTCAAGGAATTTGCGATGGATGGAAAAGACATTACGGTGAAGAGGGCCCTGGAAGACGGCTATGAGCTGATTAAGCTCAAGCTGCCCTGTGTGCTCACAGCGATCAAGGAACTCAATTCCCCGAGGTATATGTCTGTAGGAGGCATCTATGATGCTGTCGGAAAAGAGATACCGGTTTGGGGAGCTAAAGAGCTTGAGATAGATTTGGATACCGTGGGTCTTGAAGCATCGCCTACGAATGTATTCCGCTCTTTTACCCCGGCTCCGAAGGGAAAGGGAGTAATTATTGAGCGCGACACCGTTGAAGAAACCGCAAAGGTTTTACTTGAAATGCTGCAGGAAAAGTACATTATTGCCTAGGAGGAGGAAATATAAATGGCCATTCAAGTTATAAATGATAAATGCAGAGGGTGCAAGCTATGTGTGAGAGCCTGTCCTTTTGATGCCGTCGATATGGTGGGGAAACTGGCTGTTGTCAATGAAAAATGTACCGCCTGTGCCCAGTGTGTTGCGGCATGTCCTTTTAATGCCATAGAGCAGACGGCATCGGAGGAAGGATCTGTGGATCTCTCTGCTTATAAGGATGTCTGGGTCTATACGGAACAAAGAGCGGGCAAGCTGATGAACGTGGCTTTGGAGTTGCTGGGGGAGGGCAGCAAGCTTGCAAAAGAAATAGGAGACAGAAAAGTATGTGCCGTTTTAGTCGGGTATGAAACAGATCATCTGATCCCCGAGCTTTACGCATACGGAGCTGATGTGGTATACCAGATAGACTATCCTTTATTAAAGAATTTCACAACCGACGGATATACTAAAGTCATGACGGATGCCATAAAGGAATATAGGCCTGAGATCGTGCTTTTCGGTGCTACCCACATCGGAAGGGACCTGGCGCCCAGAATAGCAGCGAGGCTTGACACCGGCCTGACGGCCGACTGCACCAGGCTGGATGTGAACACAGGCAATTATATCAATTACCTGAAGAAGTATACGACCCTTGATACTGCCGGAATGGATCCGAACTCGGAGGATAAAACCCTGAAGCAAACGCGTCCGGCTTTTGGCGGAAATATCATGGCAACCATTATTTGTCCAAAGACCAGACCGCAGATGGCGACGGTAAGGCCGGGAGTCATGAGCAAGCTTGAAAAAGATGAAACTAGAAAGGGCAAGCTGGTAGAGGTCGTCCACAATCTGAAAAGATCGGATATCCGCACTGAGGTAGTGGAGGTGGTTAAAGCCGCAAAGGAACTGGTGTCTCTCACCGATGCGGAAATCATCTGCTCCGGCGGCCGCGGACTTGGGGACCCCTCAGGGTTTGAACTGATCAGGCGGCTTGCGGATACCGTAGGCGGCGTAGTGGGTTCTTCCAGAGCGGCAGTGGATGCGGGATGGATAGATCACTCTCATCAGGTGGGTCAGACAGGGACTACCGTAAAACCGAAAATCTATTTTGCATGCGGGATCTCAGGAGCGATACAGCATCTGGCAGGGATGCAGACTTCCGATATTATTATCGCAATAAACAAGGATGCGGATGCCCCGATTTTTGAAGTGGCGGATTACGGTATCGTAGGGGATCTTTATAAGGTGGTGCCCAAGATCATCGATGAGTGGAATCGGGTCAAAGAGGAATTGAATAAATAGCTTTAGAGACGATCATTTGAACTTAACCGGCCAGAAAGGCAGTTCTGCGGTAAAGCGGCTGCCCTTTGACCGGTTATTTTATTAAAATCGGCCCAATTCCAGCTTTATCCTAGCCCAGGGGAATCCCATCACATTGTCGTAGTCGCCGGAGATGCGTTCTACCTTTTCTCCCCAAGCACCCTGTATCGCATAACCACCTGCTTTATCATAAGGTTCTTCGGTTTGTATATATGCCATGATATCAGCATCGGTATAGTACTTGAAGCACACTCTTGTGGTTTCGCAGAAAACTCTTTTTTTATCGGTTCCCGCTGAAAGTATAGCTACGCCTGTAGCAACGAAATGCTCTCTTCCCCTGAGGTGTTCCAATATTTTATAGGCCTCTTCCCTGTTTTTCGGTTTGCCGATTATACGCTCCAAGAAAACGATGGTATCTGCTCCTATTATCAGTAAAGGTTCTTTTTTGCATAGGGCTTTTGCGGCCGGTTCGACGCATTGAGCCTTTTTTAAAGCCAATTTCATGACGGCATCTTTGGGATCAATGTTTATAGGAAGATCTTCATCTGTATCAGGCGGGATGATGATGGGATCGATTCCGTTTCTCTTTAGTATTTCGATCCGCCTGGGAGAAGATGAGGCAAGCACGATTTTATAGTTTTCCATAGAAATGTCCTCGTTTTATTATGTCTTATTTAAAGTGTTTTGATTATAGCATATAATCTTTAGAATTTTGTCATAATAATCTTGAATCTGTCTGTCCGGCACCGGCATCGCAGTGTAGTGCCGGCGCCACGGTTCGTAGCGGCAGACGTCCTGACCGCAAATCATATTGCTGACAGAGGGAAGCCATGGCAAAAAAGAACAGCTCGGCACGGAACGAGAGTGAAAAAAAGCGCCAGAAGAAAGCCTATGAGAAATATGTAAAGAACTTTACACCGCGGCCTAAATATTTTTCCAACAGCATAAAAGCCTTTATTGTCGGCGGATCGATTTGTCTGGCCGCTTCATATATACAGGATGGACTGATTAACAGAGGATTGGAGAAATCCGAGGCGGGATCCGTCGTTACAGTAATACTGATTTGTACAGCACAGCTGCTGACCGGTTTCGGCTGGTTTGATTCTATCGCTAAGTTTGCCGGAGCAGGTGTCATCGTTCCCATAACCGGATTTGCAAATTCCATGGTAGCTCCGGCTATGGAGTTTAAAAAGGAGGGACCGGTTTTGGGATCGGGCGCCAAATTGTTTACACTGGCAGGTCCGGTACTGGTATGCGGTATTACAGCCTCGGTAATTATAGGGATAATCGCCTTGTTTAAGTGAAAGGAACAGGTATGCCAAACAATAAACTGGGGAAACAGACCATTGCATTCCGGACGAGGCCGGAGGTATTGGGGACGGGCTCCGTAGTCGGCGTTAAAGAGGGACAGGGGCCTCTCGGGAAAAGCTTTGACATAGTTCTTGAAGAGGATATGTTCGGAGAAAAAACCTGGGAAGGAGCAGAAAGCAAAATGTTGTCGGAGTCCATGAGGATTGCGATGAAGAAAGCGGGAAAGACAGCGGATCAAGTCGATGCTATCCTTTCAGGTGATCTTCTCAACCAGCTCATGTCGTCAACTTATTCAGTTAAAGAATTTTCTGTTCCTTTTCTTGGGATGTATGGCGCCTGTTCCACTATGACAGAAGCTATCATACTTGGCAGCGTGCTGGTTGACGGAAGTTATTCCGACACTGTTATAGCAGCTGCATCCAGTCATTACAGCACAGCTGAACGGCAGTTTCGCATGCCGTTGGAGCACGGAAACCAACGGCCGCCATCTGCACAGTGGACTTCTACAGCCTCGGGCAGCCTGGTTATCGGAAGGTCGAAAAATCCACACTTCTGTTGCACCTATGCTACAATCGGAAAAATCGTGGATACCGGCATGACCGATGCGAATCAAATGGGCGCGGCAATGGCACCGGCGGCATTGGACACTGTTTACAGACATCTGCTTGATACGGGCAGAGAGTGGAACTACTATGACAGAATACTGACCGGGGATCTTGGTCACATTGGAAAGCAGATCCTTATCGATATGGCAAAAAACTTGGGCATAGATCTGAGCCCGGCCTATGATGACTGCGGAGTGCTGATCTATGAGAAGGATCAGGATGTGCACAGCGGCGGCAGCGGCTGCGGATGTTCCGCCTCGGTATTTGCGGGGCCTGTATGGAAGTCCATGATGGAAGGAAGCATATCGAAGGTGCTGCTTGTTTCTACCGGAGCTCTTTTATCGACTACAAGCGCCCAGCAGGGGGGATCGATCCCCGGCATTGCCCATGCGGTGTCCGTTGAAGCCGTGTATTAAAAGAGAGGATCAGTTATGGATTATTTGTGGACCTTCCTGGTCGGAGGAGGCATATGTGTTATCGGGCAGCTCTTAATGGATGGTACAAAGCTGACTGCTCCGAGGATATTGGTTCTCTTGGTAGTGACTGGAGCCCTGTTGACGGGTTTTGGTCTTTACCAGCCTTTGGTCAAACTGGCGGGAAGCGGCGCAACCGTTCCTTTGCCTGGCTTCGGTTATGCTCTGGCAAAGGGCGCGATAGATGCGGCTTCAAAAGAAGGGCTTATGGGTGCTCTTACA
>Ga0255347_1006883_pt1 | contig 12119 bp, 23 predicted proteins | sample wastewater_treat_2_FD_192479 | JGI IMG/M metagenome (GOLD analysis project Ga0255347, IMG submission 192479) | Wastewater microbial communities from Lulu Island WWTP, Vancouver, Canada - plant24 | ecosystem: Engineered > WWTP > Wastewater > Unclassified | place: Canada: Vancouver, British...
TAGGAGGAAAAACGATGGCTGATAAATTAGCTGCCGAAATTGTAGATGCATTCAATCTGCAAGGTGCTTCTTTCAAACGCAAAGAAGATATGCATCGTATGGCTGAAGCAAACAGAGCTTTCGCCCATTTTCGTTTTTAATATTTAACATCTGAAGATATACTAAAATGGCAAAAGGAGATTTAAGTTACAATCGGAATATCGGTATCATGGCTCACATTGATGCTGGTAAAACAACAACTTCCGAGCGTATTCTATTTTATACAGGGTTAACCCACAAAATTGGTGAAGTACACGAGGGTGCTGCTACCATGGACTGGATGGAGCAAGAGCAAGAAAGAGGTATTACAATTACTTCTGCAGCTACTACAACTAGTTGGAATTATCAAAATGAAAAATACAAAATAAATTTGATTGACACCCCAGGACACGTTGACTTTACCGTAGAGGTTGAACGTTCGTTACGTATCCTAGACGGAGCTGTAGCAGCATTTTGTGCTGTTGGAGGTGTTGAACCTCAATCAGAAACAGTATGGCGTCAAGCAGATAAATACAAAGTGCCTCGCATCGGTTATGTAAATAAAATGGACCGCTCTGGTGCCGATTTCTTCGACGTTGTTCGTCAAGTTAAAGAGGTATTAGGAGCAAATCCTTGTCCTATTCAAATACCAATTGGTGCTGAAGAGAAATTTCAAGGTGTAGTAGACCTTGTGAAAATGAAGGCAATTTTATGGCATGATGAAACGATGGGAGCTCAATATCATATTGAAGAAATCCCCGCTAATTTGTTGAGCGAAGCCAAAGAATGGAGAGAAAAAATGCTCGAAGTGGTTGCTGAATTTGATGATGTTCTTATGGAAAAGTTCTTTGATGATCCTAGCACTATCACTGAAGATGAAATCAAAGCAGCTATTCGCAAAGGTACAATAAGCATGCAAATCAATCCTATGATTTGCGGGTCTTCTTTCAAAAATAAAGGTATTCAAACTATGCTTGATGCTGTTTGTGCATACTTACCAAGCCCATTAGATACTCCCGAAATTATCGGACAAGATGTAGATGATGCTGAAAAACAAGTAGTAAGACATCCTGATGCAAAAGAACCTCTTTGTGCTTTAGCATTTAAAATTGCTACCGACCCATACGTAGGTCGTTTGTGTTTCTTCCGCGTGTATTCAGGTAAAATTGATGCAGGTTCGTATGTATACAACACACGTTCTGGAAAGAAAGAACGTATTTCACGTATTTTTCAAATGCACTCTAACAAACAAAATCCTGTTGATGTAATCTCAGCTGGAGATATAGGTGCAGGTGTTGGTTTTAAGGATATTCGTACTGGTGATACCTTGTGCGACGAGAATAATCAAATGACACTTGAGTCAATGGACTTCCCCGCACCAGTAATCGGTATTGCTATTGAGCCTAAAACCCAAAAAGATATTGATAAATTAGGAAATGGATTGTCTAAATTGGCTGAAGAAGATCCTACTTTCACTGTGAAAACAGACGAGCAATCAGGTCAAACTATCATTAGTGGTATGGGCGAACTTCATTTAGAAATCATTGTTGACCGTCTTAAACGTGAATTCAAAGTAGAGTGTAATCAAGGTAAACCGCAAGTGTCTTATAAAGAAGCAATAACTCAAACCGTTGAGCTACGAGAAGTGTATAAAAAACAATCAGGTGGTCGTGGTAAATTTGCTGATATGATGCTTAAAGTTGGTCCTGTTGACGATAACTTCGAAGGAGATTTACAATTTATCGACGAAGTAAAAGGTGGAAACATCCCAAAAGAATTTATCCCTTCTATCCAAAAAGGATTCAAAGCGGCTATGCGTAACGGAGTGTTAGCTGGCTATCCAGTAGATAAATTAAAGGTTGTTGTTGTCGATGGTTCTTATCACGCAGTAGACTCTGACCAATTATCTTTCGAAATTTGTGCTCAGTTAGCATTTAAAAATGCGTGTGCCAAAGCAAAACCTGTATTACTTGAACCAATCATGAAAATGGAAGTTATTACTCCAGAAGAAAATATGGGAGATGTAATTGGAGACTTAAACAAACGTCGTGGTCAAGTAGAAGGAATGGACTCAAGCCGTACTGGGGCTCGTATTGTAAAAGCAAAAGTGCCTTTAGCTGAAACTTTTGGATATGTAACATCTTTACGTACGATTTCATCAGGTAGAGCAACTTCTACAATGGAATTTTCTCATTATGCTGAGGTTTCATCTTCTATCGCTAAAGCCGTAGTTACAGAAGCAAAAGGAAAAGTAGAATTATTATAAGAAATAATAAGGTGTTGATTAGCAAATGATTCTTAATCAATACCTTTTTTAAATAACTTAATTAAAATAAAAGACGATGAGTCAAAAAATTAGAATCAAACTTAAATCATACGATTACAGCTTAGTCGATAAATCGGCAGAGAAAATCGTAAAAACAGTAAAAGCTACTGGAGCAATTGTGAGTGGTCCAATTCCACTGCCTACTCATAAACGAATCTTTACAGTGAATCGTGCTACTTTTGTGAATAAAAAATCGAGAGAGCAATTTCAATTGTGTGCATACAAAAGACTAATTGATATTTATAGCTCTACGTTTAAGACAGTAGATGCTTTAATGAAATTAGAGTTACCAAGTGGAGTAGAAGTAGAAATCAAAGTTTGATTTGTAGATAATCAAACATAAATAGTAAATAATAATTAATTAAATTGAAATGCCAGGATTAATAGGAAAAAAAATCGGAATGACTTCCGTTTTCAGTGCCGATGGAAAAAATGTTCCATGCACTGTTATTGAAGCTGGTCCTTGTGTAGTTACGCAAATCAAAACGCTTGAAAATGATGGTTATGAGGCTGTACAGGTAGGTTTTTCTGAGAAAAAAGAAAAAGCTACTAACAAACCTGAAAAAGGTCATTTTGCAAAAGCAAACGTTACTCCACAAAGACACTTGGTTGAGTTCAAGGGACTTGGAAATGATGTCAAATTAGGAGATGTCTTTACAGTGGATATGTTTAATGGCACTGAATGGGCTGATGTTATTGGAACATCAAAAGGGAAAGGTTTCCAAGGAGTAGTAAAACGCCATAATTTCGGCGGAGTGGGTCAGTCAACGCACGGACAACATAATCGTTTAAGAGCACCAGGTTCGGTAGGAGCTTGTTCTTATCCTGCAAAAGTGTTCAAAGGTACGCGTATGGGCGGACGTATGGGTGGTAATCGTGTAACGGTTCAAAACCTAGAAGTGTTAAAAGTGATTCCTGAAAATAATCTAATCTTAGTGAAAGGATCTGTACCAGGAGCAAAAGGTTCAATCGTAATTGTAAATAAATAATGGAACTAAGTATTTATAATATAGAAGGTAAAGATACCGGAAGAAAAATTTCGTTAGATGATACAATCTTCGGAATTGAGCCAAATGACCACGCCATTTATTTGGACGTAAAACAACATATGGCTAATAAACGCCAAGGAACCCACAAAACCAAAGGTAGAAGTGAAGTTGCTGGTAGTACGCGCAAATTAGGTAAACAAAAAGGAGGCGGTGGTGCTCGTCCTGGTGATGTTAAATCTCCTGTTCGCGTCGGTGGAGGTCGCATTTTTGGACCAACTCCACGAGATTACAGCTTTAAAATTAACAAAAAAGTTAAACAGTTAGCACGTAAATCTGCACTTTCATATAAAGTGAAGAACCAACAGTTAATCGTGCTAGAAGATTTCTCTTTTGTGGCACCAAAAACAAAAGATTATGTCGCTTTAACAAAAAAATTGAATGTTAATGAGAAAAAATCACTTTTAGTTTTACCAGAACCAAATAAAAGTGTATATTTGTCGGCTCGTAATTTAGAAAAGTCAAAAGTGATAATTCTTTCAGAATTAAACACTTATAAAATACTAGATGCTCAGTATTTAATGCTTACAGAGAGATCAGTAGAGAATCTTGTTAAAAACTTTAATGCATAGGAGAACGTTTTATGGAAATTATTATCAAACCCATAGTAACAGAAAAAGCAACTAAGCTTACTGATAAGCTTAATCGCTATGCTTTTAAAGTAAATAAAGATGCTAATAAAATTCAAATTAGCCAAGCGATTGAGAAAACATATAATGTAACAGTAGAATCAGTTAATACCATGAATTATAGCGGGAAAGCAAAATCACGCTTTACAAAAAGTGGTGTTATTGCTGGAAGAACATCAGACTTTAAGAAAGCGATAGTTACATTAAAAGAAGGTGATACAATAGATTATTATAGCAACATTTAATAAAAGAAAATGGCTGTACGTAAATTAAACCCCATAACACCGGGGCAGAGACATAAAATTATTGGAACATTTGACACAATTACTGCAAATGCTCCAGAAAAATCTCTTGTGTTTGGTACCAATAAATCAGGTGGACGAAACAATCAAGGTAAAATGACCATGCGCTATATTGGCGGTGGAAGCAAGAGAAAATTTAGAGTAATTGATTTTAAAAGAGAAAAAGACGGTGTTCCAGCTGTAGTTAAAACAATTGAATACGATCCAAATCGTTCGGCACGTATCGCATTGCTATTTTACGCAGATGGAGAAAAACGTTATATTATCGCACCTAATGGTCTAGAAGTAGGTCAAACAGTTTTGTCAGGAGTGGATGCTGCACCAGAAATTGGGAATGCATTGCCTTTACAAAATATTCCTCTTGGAACAATTGTACACAACATTGAATTGAATCCTGGCCAAGGAGCTGCTTTGGTTCGCTCTGCGGGAACTTTTGCACAGTTGACTTCGAGAGAAGGTAAATATGCAATTGTTAAATTGCCTTCTGGTGAAACCCGTATGATACTTTGCACATGCAAAGCCACAATCGGAACAGTAGGAAATTCAGATCATGCTTTGGAACGTTCAGGTAAAGCAGGTCGTTCAAGATGGTTAGGTAGACGACCAAGAGTTCGTGGCGTTGTCATGAATCCTGTGGATCACCCAATGGGTGGTGGTGAAGGTCGTGCTTCTGGAGGTCATCCAAGATCACGTAAAGGTTTGTTAGCTAAAGGGTATAAAACACGTGCTCCAAAAAAAGCTTCAAGTAAATATATCATCGAGAGAAAGAAAAAGTAATTTGATTAATTTAAGAGAAGTATAATAATATGAGTCGTTCATTAAAAAAAGGTCCATTTATCAACGCTAAACTTGATAAAAAAGTGACTGCCTTAAACGAGGCTAACAAAAAGAATGTGATCAAAACATGGTCAAGAGCATCTATGATATCTCCAGACTTTGTTGGTCATACAATTGCTGTACACAACGGAAATAAATTTATTCCAGTGTATGTTACCGAAAATATGGTAGGACATAAACTAGGAGAATTTTCGCCAACTCGTAATTTTAGAGGTCATGGTGGAAATAAAAAGAAATAACCGTTGAATATAAATTAGGAATAAATAATAAGTATAAAAATGGGTGCTAGAAAAAAAATATCAGCAGAAGAAAATAAAGAAGCTTTAAAGGGTCTTTATTTCGCAAAGCTAAATAATGTGCCTACGTCTCCACGTAAAATGCGTTTAGTTGCAGATATGATAAGAGGCGTGGAAGTGCACAAAGCGCTTGGACTGTTAAAATTTTCCACCAAAGAAGCTGCCGGTCGTTTAGAAAAACTTCTTCGCTCTGCAATTTCTAATTGGGAACAAAAAACAGAACAAAAAGCAGAAGATGCTAACTTAATAGTTAGTCGCATACATGTGGATTCAGGTAGAATGCTTAAAAGACTTCGTCCAGCTCCGCAAGGTAGAGGATACAGAATTCGTAAACGCTCGAACCATGTAACCATTTATGTAGACACTGTAAATACTAACGATACAAAAAATTAATAGTAGATGGGACAAAAAGTAAATCCAATAAGTAACCGTTTAGGAATCATCAAAGGTTGGGATTCTAATTGGTATGGTGGAAATAACTATGGTGATACAATTTTAGAAGATTTTAAACTTAGAAAATATTTAGAAGCTCGCTTAGCTAAGGCTAGTGTTTCTCGTATCATTATTGAACGCACACTAAAACTCATCACTATTACAGTATGTACAGCTCGTCCTGGTATCATAATTGGTAAAGGTGGTCAAGAGGTTGATAAACTCAAAGAAGAGCTTAAAAAAATTACTGATAAAGATGTTCAAATCAATATTTTTGAGATCAAAAAACCAGAGGTAGATGCAGTGATTGTTGCAAATAATGTTGCTCGTCAAATAGAGGGTAAAATCGCCTATAGAAGAGCAGTTAAAATGGCAATTGCATCAACTATGCGTGCAGGAGCAGAGGGAATTAAGATAATGGTTTCTGGTCGTTTAAATGGTGCAGAGATGGCTCGTTCGGAAATGTATAAAGAAGGTAGAACTCCTTTACATACTTTTAGAGCAGATATTGACTATGCACATGCTGAAGCTTTAACAAAAGTAGGTATAATTGGCGTTAAAGTGTGGATTTGTCGTGGCGAAATATATGGTAAAAAAGATTTGACACCGCAATTTGCAACCCAAAAAGAAGGTGCTCGTCCTCAATTTGGAAATGCCAATCGATCTGAAAACGCAGGCAAAGGTTTTAAAAAAAGAAAAAAATAATCTGTTAACGAATTTTACATAAGGAAACATGTTACAACCTAAAAAAACAAAGTTCAGAAGACAGCAAAAAGGCCGTATGAAGGGTAATGCCCAACGTGGCAATCAGCTGGCATTCGGATCTTTCGGAATAAAGTCTTTAGAATCCAAATGGATTACAGGAAGGCAAATAGAAGCTGCTCGTATTGCAGTTACGCGTTATATGCAGAGACAAGGTCAAATTTGGATACGTATTTTTCCAGATAAACCAATAACTAAAAAACCTGCTGAGGTGCGTATGGGTAAAGGAAAAGGAGCCCCTGAGGGTTTTGTTGCCCCGATTACACCTGGTCGTGTAATTATTGAAGTGGAAGGTGTTCCTTTCGAAATTGCTAAAGAAGCATTACGCTTAGCAGCACAAAAATTGCCAGTAACTACCAAATTTGTTACTAGACGTGATTATGATTATGAATCTCCTAATGCATAATGAGGTATGAAAATAGCTGAAGTAAAGGAATTATCCAACCAAGAGATTATCGAAAGAATTGATGGCGAAAAAGAAAAATTATCTCAATTAAAATTGAATCATAGTATTTCTCCATTAGATAATCCAAATCAAATTAAAGAAGTCCGTAAAACAATTGCTCGTCTGAACACAGAACTACGTGCAAGAGAAATGAAACAAAATTAAACTTGACCTGATATGAGAAATTTAAGAAAAGAAAGACAGGGCGTGGTTTTTAGCAATAAAATGGATAAAACCATTACTGTTGCTATCAAGTGGAAAGAAAAGCATCCTATTTACGGTAAGTTCGTGAATAAAACAAAAAAATACCATGCTCATGATGAAAAAAATGAGTGTACAATTGGTGATACAGTAAAAATTATGGAAACTCGTCCTTTAAGCAAGCTTAAAAGATGGAGATTAGTAGAAATAATCGAAAGAGCAAAATAACATGATACAACAAGAAAGTAGACTGAATGTCGCAGACAATAGCGGTGCAAAAGAAGTTCTTTGTATCCGAGTATTAGGAGGAACAGGTAAAAGATATGCTACACTTGGAGATGTTATTGTTGTAGCGGTAAAATCTGTAATTCCATCAAGTGATGTAAAAAAAGGTGCTGTTTCTAAAGCAATCATTGTACGTACCAAAAAAGAAGTACGTAGAGCCGACGGGTCTTATATCCGTTTTGATGACAACGCATGTGTGTTGTTAAATGCTGCTGGTGAAATGAGAGGTAGTCGTATATTTGGTCCCGTAGCACGTGAATTGCGTACAGCAAATATGAAAATTGTATCGCTTGCACCAGAAGTTTTATAACCCTTTGAACAATATACAAAATGACTAAATTACACATAAAAAAAGGAGACACCGTTTACGTAAATGCAGGTGATGACAAGGGTACAGTCGCTCGTGTGCTTGAGGTTTTGGTAAAAGAACAAAGAGCTATCGTAGAAGGTGTTAATATGGTGTCTAAGCACACTAAACCAAATGCAAAAAATCCACAAGGTGGTATTGTTAAAAAAGAGGCGTCTATCCATATTTCAAACTTAAATCCTACTGTAAAAGGAGATAAACCTACACGAGTAGGACGCAAACAAGTTGATGGTAAATTGGTACGTTACGCTAAAAAAACTGGGGAGGAAATTAAATAATGAGTAACAAAGCAAGTCTTAAAAAAGAGTATACAGAGCGTATTGCTCCTGCTTTAAAGAAAGAGTTTGGATACAAATCTGCAATGCAGGTTCCAGTTCTTGAAAAAATAGTTTTGAATCAAGGTTTAGGTATAGCCGTAGCTGATAAAAAAATTATTGAAATTGCAATTAATGAAATGACTGCTATTGCTGGTCAAAAAGCTATAGCTACCTATTCAAAAAAGGATATTTCTAATTTTAAATTAAGAAAAAAAATGCCTATTGGTGTTAGGGTAACTTTAAGAAGAGAAAAAATGTATGAATTTCTCGAAAGACTTGTTCGTGTAGCTTTACCTCGTATACGTGATTTTAAAGGTATTGATAGTAAACTTGATGGAAGGGGTAATTATACGCTAGGTATCCAAGAACAAATTATTTTTCCTGAAATAAATATTGATTCAATCAATAAAATATTGGGAATGAATATTACCTTTGTAACATCTGCAAAAACAGATGAGGAAGCGTATGCATTACTAAAAGAATTTGGATTACCTTTTAAAAAATAATTGAGCAAAAATACTAGAATATGGCAAAAGAATCAATGAAAGCTCGCGAGGTAAAAAGAGCGAAGATGGTAGCTAAATATGCTGAAAAAAGAACACAATTGAAAGCTGATGGCGATTATGAAGCATTACAAAGTATACCAAAAAATGCTTCTCCAGTAAGATTACACAATCGTTGCAAAATTACAGGAAGACCAAAAGGATATATGAGAATATTTGGTATTTCTCGTATCCAATTTCGCGAAATGGCATCAAAAGGTTTAATACCAGGTGTACGTAAGGCAAGTTGGTAATTAATAAACGAATAACTAATTTCAATTTTTAAATATTGTCCGGACGGTCCGGATTAATTTAACTTTAATAAAATATGACAGATCCAATTGCAGATTATTTGACACGGTTAAGAAATGCGATTAAAGCAAATCACAGAGTAGTAGAAATCCCCGCGTCGAATTTAAAAAAAGAGCTTACCAAGATATTGTTGGATAAAGGCTATATCTTGAATTATAAGTTCGAAGAAACAGGTCATCAAGGTACTATTAAAATTGCTTTGAAATATGACTCAGTTAATAAGGTAAACGCAATAAAGAAACTTATCAGAGTTTCAACGCCTGGTTTACGTAAGTATGTTGGACATACTGATTTGCCAAGAGTTTTAAATGGTTTAGGCATTGCAATTATTTCTACTTCAAAGGGAGTTATGACAGACAAGGAAGCTCGTGAAATGAATGTTGGTGGAGAAGTTTTATGTTATGTGTATTAATTTAATTTGAGGAGGATTAACAATGTCTAGAATAGGAAAATTACCGATAACATTACCCAAAGGGGTAACTGTTACTTTTGCAAATAATGTTGTAACTGTAAAAGGTCCTAAAGGGGAACTTCAACAAACTGTTCATCCAAATATTATGGTTGCCATAGATAACGGAGTAGTAACCGTTGCTAGACCTAATGATGACAAAGAAAATAGAGCTATGCATGGATTGTATCGTTCTTTGCTTAATAATATGGTAATAGGTGTCTCAGAAGGATATAAACAAACACTAGAATTAGTTGGTGTGGGATATCGTGTTTCTAATAATGGTCAAATACTTGAATTTTCATTAGGTTATACTCACGGAATCTTTCTAAAGCTTCCAAATGAAATAAAAGTGGAAACTAAAAGTGAGAGAAACCAAAACCCTATCGTTATATTAGAGTCATGTGACAAACAATTGATAGGTCAGGTATGTGCAAAAATACGTTCATTCCGTAAACCTGAACCTTATAAAGGAAAAGGTGTTAAGTTTGCAGGTGAACAAATTCGCAGAAAGGCTGGTAAATCAGCAGGTGCTAAGTAATTTTAAAAGGAAACAATCATGACAGAAAAAATAGCAAGAAGATTAAAAATCAAAGCTAGTGTAAGAGGAAAAATTTCCGGCACTGCTACAAAACCTCGTATGTCTGTTTTTAAAAGTAATTCACAAATTTATGTGCAAATTATTGATGATACAGCAATCGAGGGATCTGGAAAAACCATAGTTTCTGCTTCTTCTCTTGATATTAAAGAGAAAATGACAAAAACAGAAAAATCGACTAAAGTGGGTGAAGTTATTGCAAAAAAAGCTAAGGAAGCGAATATTGAAACAGTTGTTTTTGATAGAAATGGGTTTTTATATCACGGTAGAATTAAAGAATTAGCAGAAGCTGCTCGTAAAAGTGGGCTTAAATTTTAAATAATATGGCAGGAAAAAATAATATAGTTAAAACAACAAACGACATCGAATTGAAAGATAGACTTATAGCTATTAATCGCGTTACAAAAGTTACAAAAGGTGGTCGTACGTTTACATTTTCAGCTATCGTAGTTGTAGGAAATGAAGATGGTATAGTTGGTTGGGGATTAGGTAAAGCAAATGAAGTAACTACTGCTATTGCAAAAGGAGTAGAATCTGCTAAAAAGAATTTGGTAAAAGTTCCTGTTTTAAGGGGACAATACCTCATGAACAATTTGCTAAATTTGGTGGAGCTGAGGTATTTCTTAAACCAGCATCAACAGGTACAGGGGTAGTAGCAGGTGGTGCTATGCGTGCTGTATTAGAGAGTGTTGGTGTAACAGACGTTCTTGCAAAATCAAAAGGCTCATCAAATCCTCACAACCTTGTGAAAGCTACAATTGCAGCATTAACTGAGCTTAGAGATGCTTATACTGTTGCACAAAATAGAGGTATTTCAATAGAAAAGGTTTTTAAAGGTTAATAATCACAAACACTATGGCAACTATAAAAGTAAAGCAAGTAAAAAGTAGAATTAAATGTCCAAAAGTTCAAAAATTGACATTGGATGCTTTGGGATTAAAAAAAATGAATAGAGTGGTTGAGCATGAAGCTACACCGCAAATATTAGGAATGATTAATAAAGTTAAGCACTTGGTGGTTGTGGAGGAATAATAATCCTTTATCAACAACATAAAAAACTGTATAACAATGAATTTGAGTAATTTAAAACCTGCAGGAGGTTCTGTTAAAACCTGTAAAAGAGTTGGACGTGGTTCAGGTTCAGGCTTGGGTGGTACATCTACTAGAGGTCATAAGGGAGCAAAGTCTCGTTCTGGATATTCTAAAAAAGTCGGGTTTGAAGGAGGTCAGATGCCTATTCAACGTCGCTTACCAAAATTTGGCTTTAACAATGTAAATAGAATTGAATATAAAGCTATTAATTTAGCAACGTTGCAACAATTAGCTGAAGAAAAGAAGTTAGAAAAAATAGGTATAGCAGAGTTGTTAGAAGCGGGCTTTATTGCACGTAAACACAATGTTAAGATTTTAGGTAACGGTGTTTTAACAGCAAAAATTGAGGTAACTGCTCATGCTTTCTCAAAATCTGCAATTGAAGCTATTGAAAAAGCTGGTGGCTCTGTAATTAAAATGTAAGAACATGAAAAGGTTCATAGAGACAATTAAAAATATTTTAAAGATTGAAGAATTAAAATCTAGATTACTACTAACCTTTTTGTTAGTGGTAATCTATCGTTTTGGTTCATATGTAGCTCTACCAGGTGTTGATGTGAATGCTTTATCTGCACTAAGTCAACAAACCGAAGGTGGTTTGATGATGTTGCTTGATATGTTTTCAGGTGGAGCTTTTTCAAATGCCTCTGTATTTGCATTGGGTATCATGCCTTATATTTCTGCTTCTATCGTAGTGCAGTTACTTGGCATGGCTTTCCCTTATTTCCAAAAATTACAAAGAGAGGGAGAGAGTGGAAGAAAGAAAATGAACCAAATTACACGTTATTTAACCGTTGGTATTCTTTTAGTACAAGGTCCTGCTTACTTAGGAAATCTTAAAATGCAAATGGGAAATGTGTTTCC
>Ga0255347_1006886_pt1 | contig 12117 bp, 7 predicted proteins | sample wastewater_treat_2_FD_192479 | JGI IMG/M metagenome (GOLD analysis project Ga0255347, IMG submission 192479) | Wastewater microbial communities from Lulu Island WWTP, Vancouver, Canada - plant24 | ecosystem: Engineered > WWTP > Wastewater > Unclassified | place: Canada: Vancouver, British...
ATATTATTTTGTCAGAATCGTTTTGTGCAAGAGCTGTATAAGCTGTCCAACACAAAGGTGCTTTCTCTTTTGTAAGTTGAATTAATTCCTCAAGTGTTTTGTCATAAGGAATAACTAAGCCATATTGGGTTTCTACTTGTGTCATATTACAGTCTGTCCAAATTGCACATAACGTTTTGCGGCTTTGTGTTCGGATTGGTTGGCGGGACGAAGTCCTGTCAACACGAGGCGAACGCAGGTGCGGGCTACAAACCTTCAAATTTGCGAGTCACCCAGCCGACGCAAAACCCGTGTTAGCAGGCAGTTGTTTTCTTATTTCAGTTTTTTCATTGTGTTGCTTGCAAGTAACGATTTCATTTGTGTAATAGGTTCGTACCTGCTTCCTGCCCATAGTATGTTGTGGGATGTGCTTAACAATGACAGCATACGTGTTATCTATGAGGTAAAGATACAAAATTCTTCGATTAGGTTTCTTCATTCCGCAGGTCTAAACCTATCCGCTCCGTCTGTCAGCCAGTCAAGGGAGAAGTTCAGGAAGTACATTTTGTAGGGTGCGGTTTCGTCTTCTTCTATGTAAACGCCGATTGTGCCGTCGGGTAAAATGGTGATGGAGGAGTAGGCGGATTCGTTGCGGGCAATGGTTTTCTTGACCGGCCAGGTTGTGCCTTCGTCATAGCTTAGCCACATGGTTACATTTCTGCGGGTACTGTGGTTTGGTAAAGTATGCAGGATTCTATCTTTATCGTAACCGTCTTTGGTGGATGTATAGCGGATAATATCGGCATCACAGGCATTGCCCCATATTTCTTCCCAACTACTTTTAGTGCCCCAAGTTATACCACCATCGGAGGATTTCGCCCAAAGTCTGTTTCCCTTTGTACGGCTACTCAAAAGAATATCGCCATTATTCAATTCCACCACTTTAGCCTCATCGCCATCCAAAATCGCTCTTTCTGAAACATGCCACGACTCCCCATCATCATCCGAATAAACCGCATAATTATGTAGTCGTCTATTCTCCAATGTCTCGCGCACAGCCATTACGGCCATCAATCTGCCGGCGCGAGTACATAAAGCGTGACCTGAACCAAAGAATAAACTTTGCCACTGCGATCGAACTGGATCCGGACACTCTGCACCATAAATTTGAGCCGTAATATCCCTCGGCGGAGTCCAGGTTTGACCGTGATCACCGCTTGTCGCAATATAGGTACGCTGCGGATTTTCGGCAGTAGAACCCCAAAGTCCGGGACCACCCACGAATAGCGCAACCAACTTTCCGGTATTTGATCTGATAATAACTGCATCACCAAAACCTTTGCCATATCCCTGACCCTCAGCCACTAAAAAGGGCTCAGACCAGGTTTTTCCGCCATCTGTGCTTCGATTGGCGACAATATCAATGTCTTCCGGCAGGTCAATTGAATTATTTTTCCTCCTGTCAGTCAAAATCACCAGCGAACCATCGGCAGCAGTCGTTATAGCCGGAATACGGTAATTCGCCGAACCATAATCCCCCGGACCATAGACCAGCGTCCTCCTAAGCAGAATCTCACGACTCCCCTCAGGATTCCCATTCTCAAACCTATGAATCTCTATTTCAGTGGAAATAGAAATCACCTCCGCATCCAGCTGATTCCCCTCTTTAGCAGTTTCTTTTACTTTGAAAGTTATCCAGATATTATTGATCCCTTGGGCAATCTCTCCCTCAAGCGGAATCTTCATTTCGCCCTCTTTTGGAGCGGCTGTAGCGAGGAGTTGTGCGCCTTTCACAAGCGGATTACGCGGATCGAATTTCTCAGAGGCTCCTGTCGAATAAATCTTTATCTCTTCAATATCATTGATATCGGAAGTTCCATTCAGATTCATCACCAAACTCTCCAACGCCACTTCCCCACTCCCAGTCGTCTGTAATTCCAACCGCAGAATCTCCTCATTGTCATTCCCTCGACCCGAGAAATTATTATCCTGAATCACCGAGGAAGCGGTGATTTTGACTTTTTCTTGGGCAGGGAGACCGAAGAATGGAGAGGTTGAAATTAATAAGGATGCAATAAGAAGTAGTGGGAGGTTTTTCATGGATATGGCGGGATTGGCGGTGATTATGCAAAGTTAGAAAAAAAATGAAAGTTTGTATTTATGAAATGGGCTTGCAGTAATGTTTGTTGGTTATTATATAGACCTGCGCAAATAATCTTTGTTTTCTTCCCAATAAATGAGAAATGATTTGTAGTTAAGTTTGATAGAATTCTGTATTTTTGTGAAAACTCATTTTATGCTCACGAAAAAAGGTCTCATACAAATTCTTGCTGACACGGAAAGCTTTCATGTAGAGCGCACCACGTCCACAAATGACATGGATAAGTTTTGCCAGGCTATTTGTGCCTTTTGTAACGATGTTTCGGGAAGTGGGAAAAATGGCTATTTGATCATTGGAGTTGATAATAACGGAAAATTATCCGGATTAAAGGTTGATGATAAGTTATTGCTAAAGATTGCCAATATCCGGACAGACGGCAATATTCTGCCGCAACCTGTTATGAGTGTCGAAAAATTTTCTTTCGATGAAGGAGACCTGTTGGTTGCTGAAGTTCAACCATCCGAATTTCCACCTGTGCGCTATCGCGGACGCACATGGGTACGGGTTGGCCCCAGAAAAAGTATGGCGACGGAGGCGGAGGAAAAAATCCTGATTGAACGGCGTTTGTCAAATGTCCATACTTTCGATGCCATGCCCTGTTTAGGGACAACTATAGATGATTTGGATGTAAAGATTATAGAAAAAGAATATCTGCCTAAAGCCGTTGCTGAGGAGGTGCTGGCAGAAGATAAACGCAGGATTGAGGATCAGCTTGCATCGCTTGGGTTTTATGATTTACGCTACGACTGCCCAACTAACGGAGCTATCGTGCTTTTCGGCAAAAACCCCGAACGTTATCTGCACGGTTCCTATATTCAATATGTCCGTTTCAAAGGAAAAGATCGCGCCGGTGATATTATAAACGAGCATAAATTCTCCGGAAATCTTTGTCGCGAACTCCCCAAAATCGACACATTTATCGAAATAAGCATTGCTCAAAAACGCCCTATTCCGGTTAGTGTGCTTCGTGAAGAAACTTTCTCAAAATATCCCTATTGGGCTACTCGCGAGCTCTTAATGAATGCACTGATGCACCGTGACTACGAAACAAATGCGCCCGTTCAATTCTATGAATACGATGACCGAATAGAAATACAAAATCCGGGTGGGTTGTATGGAAAAGTAACCCCTGAAAACTTCCCCAATGTAAGCGACTACCGCAATCCATTCATAGCCGAAGCCATGAAAGTTTTGGGCTACGTAAATAGGTTTAGCCGCGGAGTCTATAGGGTACAAAAAGAGTTAGTTGAAAACGGCAACGGCGAAGCTATTTTCGACTTTTCCTTATTCACCGCTTTTAAGGTAGTAGAAAATATTTCTAAAAAGTATTTGGACAAAGGTTTTGGGGCGGGAAATGACCAAGAAAAGCCCAAGAAACATCCAGAAAAAGCCCAAGAAAAGCCCAAGAAAAGCCCAAGAAAAATTGAGGAAGAGATAGTAGTGATTATGGAAACTAATCCACAAGTTACTAGAAGAGAACTTGCCAAAAAGCTTGATAGAACCGAAAACAGTATTCGTTACTACCTAAGAAAATTGACAAAAGAGGGTATTATAGCACACGAAGGCCCTACAAAAGCAGGGAGATGGGTGATAAAAAAGTGAGTTTTGATTAACATACTGCTAACAAGGGATTTCCCGACCGAGTTATTTTGGTCGGGAATTTTATTTTATAAAGACCTCAAGTGCATTATAATTAGCTTCCTTTCAATTAATTTAGAATTATTTCTCAAAAAGTTCGATAAAATTCTGTAATATTGTAGAAATATAAAGAAGCGAAAAATCAGCTATTCATAAAAATGTGCCAGCACTTACCGTGCCTTGAATTGTTATTGAATAACAGATTATAAGATAACACTTTCAGCAAGCTAACAACTTGCTTTATCAAGCGACAATATGACTACATTTCAGCAAATTCTCAACCAGTTTCGAAAAGAAGCATTTTCAGAAAAAGATAAAGGTGATCGGTTTGAACGACTGATGCAACTATATTTACTTACAGAGCCTTACTATGCAAATGTGTTTAAAGAGGTTTGGTTGTGGAATGAGTTCCCTTTCAGAAAAGATTTAGGTGGGAGTGATACCGGAATTGATCTCGTAGCATTGACTACCAATGGAGGATATTGGGCTGTTCAATGCAAATGTTATCAAGAAAGTACTATTATAAACTAAGCCGCAGTTGATAGTTTTATAACAACGGCCGGGCGTTCGTTTGTTGATAATAGTGGACAAACTAAAAGGTTTGAACATTGTCTGTGGATTTCCACCACTAATAACTGGGGACCTAATGCTGAAGAAGCCATACGAAACCAAACGCCGCCCGTTTCCAGAATTTCGCTCTATCATCTGCAAAATAGCAGCGTGCAATGGGATAAATTGATGCAGGGAATGTATGGCGAAGAATCGCGAAAACAAAAGAAAACCCCATTTGAGCATCAAAACACTGCCATTTTAGCTAGTACAGATTACTTTGCTGAGCATGACCGTGGCCAACTTATTATGGCATGTGGTACGGGGAAAACATTTACTTCTCTCAAAATAGCTGAACAACAAACTGAGGGTAAAGGCTTAGTACTTTTTCTTATCTCATCCATTGCTCTATTAGCACAAACCCTTGAAGAATGGACTGCCGAAGCATCGCAGCCCATCAATGCTATTTGTATTTGCTCCGATGCTGAAGTGAGTAAAAAGAAAACCAAAAATGAAGATACTGATACTTTTAGTATTGTGGATTTAGCTTTGCCTGCATCTACTGATGTGCCTACAATTTTGAAACAATTTAGGGAAGCACTAAACACAGAAGGGATGACAGTGGTTTTCTCTACATACCAATCCATAGATGTAATTTCTAAAGCTCAGAAAGAATATCAAGCAAAATATGGTAAAGAAAAGGGCATTTTCGATATAATAATTTGCGACGAAGCGCATCGTACTACCGGCGTGACACTTTCTGACGAGGATGAAAGTGCATTTGTAAAAGTCCATTATGATAAATTCATACAAGGACGAAAACGAATGTATATGACCGCCACACCGAGGCTCTATAGCGTAGAAAGCCAGAAAAAGGCTGTTTATATGGATGCTGTGCTTTGCTCAATGGATGATGAAAAGTTGTATGGCAAAGAAATATACCGTATCGGATTTGGTGAATCGGTTGACAAAGGTTTATTGTCAGACTACAAAGTTTTGGTACTTACTGTTAATGAGAAAGACATGCCCGCTGCTGCACAAAAAATGGTAGCAAATGGCCAAACTGAAATTCCGGCTGATGATGTAAATAAGCTCATTGGCTGCATAAATGCATTAAGTAAAGAGTTGGTAGGTGACAATGCTCTTGTCAAAAGCAGTGACCCTGAGCCAATGCACACAGCCGTTGCATTTTGCCAAAGCATAAAAACATCTAAACAAATTACCAACACTTTTAATCAAATGGGCGAGCTTTATTACAAAAACTTAAATGAAGAAGCCCAACAGAGAATGGTGGTAGTGGATAGCCAACATATTGACGGTACTATGCCTGCAACTGAGCGCGGCCAAAAACTCTCGTGGCTTAAAAGCGTGGAGCGCGACACTCAAAAATGCCGTATTCTTACCAATGTACGATGTCTGAGCGAAGGAGTCGATGTGCCATCTTTAGATGCAGTAATATTTCTCTCTCCCCGAAATTCGCAGGTTGATGTGGTGCAGTCTGTGGGAAGAGTTATGCGTAAGGCACCTAACAAAAAAATGGGTATATTATTATTCCGGTAGTGGTCCCCAGCGATGTGGATGCTAAAAAGGCTCTGGACAATAATCAAGCCTACGCCGTTGTATGGACTGTACTAAACGCATTAAGAGCACACGATGACCGATTCAACGCGACCATAAACAAGATAGAGCTCAATAAGAAAAAGCCCCAGAACATTCTTGTTGGTGCACCCTCTCACGGTGGAGATGAGGACTATGGTGATGCCCGTTCATTGAGTGACACCTCTGAAGCAGTAGTGCAATTATCTCTGAAATTTGAGAAGATGCAAGACCTTCTTTATGCAAAAATGGTAGAAAAGGTGGGTGACCGTAGATACTGGGAACAATGGGCAAAGGATGTTGCCGAGATTGCTGAACGCCATATTGAACGTATTACAAAGTTAGTTGCAGAGGACAAAAAGCACAAAAATGCTTTTGAACGGTTTATGAAAGGTTTACATAAGAATATTAACCCTTCTGTGACCGAAGAGGAAGCAATAGAAATGCTCTCACAGCATATAATTACTCAACCTGTTTTCGACGCTTTGTTCGATAATTACTCTTTTGTGCAAAATAATGCTATTTCGCAATCAATGCAACAAGTGCTATCATTATTAGAGGAAGATAACACGGAACAAGAAAACGAAACTCTACAAAAATTCTACGATAGTGTAAAAATGAGGGCATCGGAAATTGATAATGCCGAGGCTAAACAGAAAATCATTATTGAGCTATACGATAAGTTCTTTAAGGCTGCCTTCCCCCGCTTGGTGGAAAGGTTGGGAATAGTTTATACACCGATAGAGGTGGTGGATTTTATAATTCACTCTGCAAATTATGCGTTGCAAAAAGAGTTTGGTCGCACTCTGAGTGACGAAAATGTGCATATTCTCGACCCATTTACCGGTACCGGAACATTCATTACCCGACTACTGCAAAGCGGAGTAATAGGCCCAGATGACCTTGAATACAAGTACACTCACGAACTTCACGCAAATGAAATAGTATTACTTGCATACTATATTGCTTCAGTGAATATTGAGAACGTTTACCATGACATTCGAGGTGAGGCTGAAGGAGAGTACACGCCATTTAACGGTATCTGCCTAACCGATACGTTCCAGCTAGGTGAAACCTCTGGTGGAGAGGTACTTTTCAGTGAAATGTTCCCACAAAACTCTAAAAGAGTTCAGGAACAACAAAACGCACCGCTACGAGTTATTATTGGTAATCCTCCGTATTCAATAGGTCAGAAATCGGCAAACGACAATGCTCAAAATCTTAGCTATCCCAGACTCGAAAAACGTGTAATGGACACTTACGTGGCGAAATCTGAGGCCGGACTTAACAAATCACTTTATGATGCCTATATCAAAGCTTTCCGTTGGGCAAGCGATCGCTTGGATCCAAAGAATGGTGGTATTATTTGCTATGTTAGTAATGGAGCATGGGTTGATGGGAATAGTACGGATGGTTTCCGTAAATCAATTGAGAATGAGTTTTCGTCTATTTATGTATTTAACCTACGAGGCAATGCCCGCACACAAGGAGAATTACGCAGAAAAGAAGCTGGAAACGTTTTTGGGTCCGGTAGTCGCACACCAATTGCAGTTACGCTATTAATAAAAAAACCGAAACAAACCGGAAAAGCGAAGATACACTACTATGAAGTGGATGACTACCTTAGCCGTGAAGATAAGTTGGAGCTTACAGCTCATTTTGGTAGCATTAAGAAGGTTCCTTGGGAATCGATAAAACCAAATGAGCATGGGGACTGGATAAACAAGCGAAATGAGGGTTTTGCTGAATTTTTACCCCTAGCACCTGAGAAGAAATTTGATATGAAAACCCATTCGTTTTTCACAACCTACGCTATTGGAATTTCTACGAATAGAGATGCTTGGGTGTATAATTATTCAAAAGAAGAGTTAGCTGATAACATAGAGCGAATGATTGATTTTTACAACAAACAAGTTATTGATTATGCGGAAACATTTATTGAAAATCCAAAATTAAAAATCGAGGATTTTCTTGAGAAGGATGAAAGAAAAATAAGTTGGACAGTTAATCTGAAAAAAGATGTCGAAAAAGGGTGCTTACTGGATAAGAAAGGAGAAACAACAATCAGCTTATATCGTCCTTTCTGTAAACAAAACCTATATTTTGATCCTCGCTTAATAGAACGTCCAGGATTAAGTAGAACTCTTTTTCCGCTTACAGACAGCCAAAATAAGGTAATATGCCTAATGGGAGTAGGTGCAAGCAAAGACTTTTCAGCTTTAATTACAGATAAAATGCCTAATCTTGATATGATAGAAAAGGCCCAATGCTTTCCTCTCTATTGGTATGAAGAACGCAAACATAATTCACCTACCCTTTTTGATTCAATGGCAGGGCCCACTTCAAGTAGTTATATACGCCGTGATGGTATCAGCGATTTTATCTTGGAACGTGCACGTAGTATGTACGGTAATATAACCTCCAAGGAGGATGTGTTCTATTATGTTTATGGAATTCTACATAGTCCTAAATATCGTGAGATCTATGCTGCCGATCTTAAAAAGGTGTTACCTCGTTTACCTTTAGTTGAAAACAGTACCGATTTTTGGAAATTTGTTAAAACCGGTCGTGAGCTTGCTGAATTGCATCTCAACTACGAAAATTGTGGCATACCCTATAGCGTAACTATAACAGGCACAGATGAAAATGCAGATTACGAGGTGGTAAAAATGCGTTTCCCCAAAAAGGGAAAAACCGACACAATTATCTACAACCAGCATATTACAATTGAAAACATACCTGCAAAAGCATACGAATATGTGGTAAATGGCAAAAGTGCAATTGAGTGGATCATGGAACGCTATCAAATTACCACTCACAAAGCCAGCGGCATCGTAAACAACCCCAACCACTGGGCAACAGAACACGACGACCCCAAATACATCCTCAGACTGCTGCTAAGCATTATTAACGTAAGCCTTCGCACAGTAGAGATTGTAGAAAAATTACCGGACGTGGAGTTTGAGGAGTAAATACAATGAAGATAAAAAATTAACTAATGGCAAAAGATATAAATAGTGAGGCTTTTTCGGAAGAAACCAAACTGAAACTTTCAATTTTTAGGGATTGCTATAAAGAATGGTTGCCTGTATTTTTAAACAACTCCTATATTGATAAGATCTTCATTTTCGACCTTTTTGCGGGAAGTGGCAAAGATGTTGAAGGAACAAGTGGGTCGCCACTAATACTTTTACAAGAAACGAAGGGAGATAATTGTAAATACTGTAAGCAGCTCTCCAAAAATAATAGACCTGAAATATGGTTTGGTTTTAATGAGAGAGAGAAAAATAAATTTATCTCATTAAAAGAAAATGTAGAATACGAATTTATAAATTGTGAAAAAAAATGTCCACTCGGAGTTTGCATATTGAGTGGAAATTATATTATTGACAATAAAGATTTTCAAGAATTAATTAATTCTAAAAAATTTCTTTACATATTGCAAAATAAAAAATTTGGAAAATTTATATTATTGGATCAATATGGTTTTAAAGAAATAACCGATGATGTTTTTTTAAAATTAGTTGAGTCGCCAATTACAGATTTTATTTTCTTTATTTCTAGTTCATTTATTAGAAGATTTCAATACCAACCATCTGTTAGAGCTTATTTTAAACAAGAAAGCATCAAATTTGATCCAAATAAGCCAAAAGAGTGTCATCGTGAAATAGCAAATTATTTCAAAGCTCTGATTCCCAGAGAGAAAGAATATTACGTCCATCATTTCACAATTAAAAAAGGTGCTAATTATTATGGTCTTATTTTTGGATCTAACCATTCTTATGGCATGGAAAAATTCTTAAAGGTTTGTTGGGAAATAGATCAATTAGCGGGAGAGTCTAACTGTAACATTGAAAATGACTTTGAAATGGGTACCCTTTTTTATGATCCAAGCGTGACTAATAAAATACAAACTGTTAAAAACAAAATTAAAGAAAGAATTCTGGATGGGACTATAAGAGACAATCTTACGGGGTTGAAATATGCATTAAGCGAAGGTTGCAAACCGAAGTTATTTGTTGATGTTATTGACAAATTACTTGAGATAGAAAAAATATCAATTGATGGCGAATTTAATCGTAAAGCAACGAGTATTCACAAAGCAAAAATATATTATATTTCTGTTTTATGAGAACAACAAAAATTGAGTGGACAGAAAAAACATGGAATCCTATTACTGGATGCACTAAAATATCCGATGGGTGTTTGAACTGTTATGCAGCAGTTATGTCTCGTCGATTAAAAGCAATGGGACAAACAAAATATAAGAATGAGTTTAAGTTAACCTTACACGAAAATGTATTAAGAGAACCTTACAAATGGAAGAAACCTCATACTATTTTTGTGTGCTCAATGAGTGATTTGTTCCATGACAAAGTCCCCTTTGAATTCATAGATAAAGTTTTTAAAACAATTGAACAAACCCCACATCACCAGTACCAACTTTTAACAAAAAGAGCTGAAAGAATGAATATATACTTCCAGTCACGACCTATACCTACAAATGTTTGGTTAGGTGTTACTGTTGAAAACAAAAAATCAAAAGAAAGAATAGATTTCCTTAGGCCTCTTCAGGCTTCTGTTCTATTCCTTTCATGTGAGCCATTATTAGAGGATTTAGAAGAATTGGATTTAACCAATATAGATTGGGTAATAGTTGGTGGAGAAAGTGGTTCTAATGCAAGACCTATGAAAGAAAGTTGGGTGCTATCTATCAAAGAGCAATCTGAAACACAAGGTGCATCTTTCTTTTTTAAACAATGGGGTACATGGGGCAGTGATGGCGTAAAAAGGAGTAAGTTTCGTAACGGAAAGCTACTCAAAGGAAAAGTTTATCAAAACTTCCCTATTAAATAATTAATTATTTTATACCTGTAAATCCAAGCGGCAACACCATAAGTCTTACCGCTGTTTTGCTCTAAAAAATTCCCCCCTACCCCAAAAGCCTGCTCGCTACTGTGAAATAAATCAACACCCCCAGGATGTCCGCCAATGAGGTAATCAGGGGGGCGGAGGCGGTGGCGGGGTCCATTTTGAGTTTGGTGAAGATGAAGGGGAGGAGCATGCCGATGAGGCTGCCGACTATTACTATCAGGGTCATGGTGATGCCGAGTACGAGCATGATTTCGGGGGCGCGAAATGCCGATACCAGACTGACTCCCAGAGCCATTGTCAAGCCCAAGAGTAGCGATACGAGCAATTCCTTCCCCAGCAGTTTGGTCCAGTCCCGAAGTTGGACATCGCCCATTGCGAGGGCTCGAATCATCAATGTTGCAGATTGGGAGCCAGCATTTCCTCCGCTATCTATCAGCAACGGCAGGAAAAACACGAGCGACAGCGTGCTTGCAAGTACATCTTCAAAATTCTGAATCACGGCTCCCGAAAAGACATTTACAAAGACCAGAGCCGTCAGCCAAAAGACCCTCTTTTTGTATAAAAACGAGATAGTGGCCTGCAGAGGGCTGATAATGGCATCCTGAACTGCACCAAACCTCTGGAAGTCCTCCGTACCTTCTTCTTCAGCAATGTCCAGAATATCATCGACCGTCACGATTCCCAACAATATTCCCTTCGTATCCACCACGGGAAGCACCACCCTATCATACTTTTTAAAAGCACTTACCGCCGTCTCCTGGTCATCAAAAGCATTTAGCGCAGCGAATTTATAATCCATAAGGTCGCTGATACGCTGCTCGGGAGAGGCGAGGATCACCTCCCGAATACGGAGCCCGTCGAGCAAACGCCATTTGTCATCCACCACATAGATTACATTCAATGTTTCGGAGTCATGCCCATATTGACGAATATGCGCCAAGGTCTCCTCCACAGTAAAATGGGGTCTCACTGCCACATATTCGGGGGTCATCAATCGTCCGATGCTATCTTCTGGATAACCAAGCAATGTGGTTGCTACCGCCCTGTTGTCGGGTGTAAGCAGCTGCATAAGACGCTGCGCAACCTCCCCGGGAAGTTCCTCAAGGAAAGCGGTACGGTCGTCCGGCTCCATATCGTTGAGCAGATCGGCCACCTGTGAAGCTTGCTCAGCCAATCCCCGTACAATATCTTCCTGCTTTTCGTGCGAAAGTTCCTGAAATACCTCTTTCGCCTGTGCGCGCGATAGAAAGCGAAAGAGCACAATCGACTCAAATTCGCTTCCGCGATCAATTGCCTCTGCCAACTGCAGATGGTCGAGA
>Ga0255347_1006889_pt1 | contig 12109 bp, 14 predicted proteins | sample wastewater_treat_2_FD_192479 | JGI IMG/M metagenome (GOLD analysis project Ga0255347, IMG submission 192479) | Wastewater microbial communities from Lulu Island WWTP, Vancouver, Canada - plant24 | ecosystem: Engineered > WWTP > Wastewater > Unclassified | place: Canada: Vancouver, British...
GTCGGATTTTGTGTGTCCGGCAGCGACCCCAGCGCTTGGCCGTCACGGAGAGTGACCGACCAGGGGGGTCGCACATGGACCGCGCCGCTGACCTGCGAGCCGACTACGACCGGCTCGGCAAGCTGCTCGCCGCGGAGACCGACGGGTCGAAAGCCGCGGCGATCGTGCGAGAACGCCGGATCGTCGGCGAGCTCCTGGACCGCCTCGAAGGATCGACGGAGGTGAGCGTTGCCGACCAGCTGGCCTCCCGACGTCGATCCCGCACCGCGGCTACTGGTGGTTCCTCCCGACGTCGAAAGCCTGGATGAAGCCCACGCCGCGATCGAGATGTGGGAGCACTACGCGGCCAAGACCCTCGACCCGTCCCAGCGACTCGTCGTCGAAGTCATCATGGCGACCCGCTCCGATGGCCGGTGGGCAGCAGCGACGACCGGCCGGGCGATGGCCAGGCAGAACGGCAAGGGCGACGAGATCGAAGTCGTCGAGCTGTGGGGACTGGTCCAACGCGGTGAACGCATCCTGCACACCGTGCACGACGCCGTGTTGCTGACCACCCAGGCGCAGCAACGGCTCCTGTCGGTGCTCGAGTCGTCACCGGACCTGCGGTCGAGGATCACCCGCATCTGGCGGGGCACCGGCCAGCAGATGATCGAGCTCACCAACGACGCGACGATCTGGTACCGGACCCGTTCCGGTGGCGGCGGCCGTGGCGTCGACGACGTCGACCGGGTCGTGGTCGACGAAGCACAGCACGCTCTCGACGAGCACATCGACGCCATCTCCCCGACGCTGCTCGCGAACCCGAACGGGCAGCTGAACGCCATGGGGTCCTCGGGGCTGCCCGGCCGGTCCGCCTGGTGGTGGACGCAACGCCGTCGGGCGCTCGGCGACGACCCCGGCCGGTTCGGCTGGGTCGAGCACACCGCCGAGGTCGTCCACCTCGACGACACCGGCAACGTCGTGCAGGAACCCGTCGACGTCGATGACCGGTCCTTGTGGCACGCCACGAACCCGTCGGTTCGCGCCGGTCGCGGACAAGGCATCGAGTTCCTCGAGGAGCAACGCCGTCGCCTCGGACCCGCCGGCTTCGCCCGCGAGCACCTCTGTGTGTGGGCGCCGCCACCGATCATCGACACCGACGCCCTCATCCCGTTCACCCAGTGGACCGCCGGCGGCCGCCCTCTCACCGCCATGACCCCCGTCGCGTCCGGGCAACCCGTGCTGTGCTGGTCGGTCAGCTTCGACGGCAAGGCGTCGTCGATCGGCATGGGATGGGGTTCGATCGCGGACGCGTCGGTCATGGTCCTCGACACCGGCCTCGCCATCCGGTGGCTGCCGGAACGGCTCGTCGAGCTCGTCGCCGAGTGGGACCCCGTCGTCGTCGGCTGCAACAACGCGGGTCCGACCGCCGCGCAGGTACCTGTCGTGCTCGACGCCTTCAAGGCTGCCGGCGTGGAGGACCGGCTCCACCTGTTCGGGCTCGCCGAGTGGAAAGCGGCGTGCGGCGGGTTCCTCGCCGCGGTCCGCGAACAGCAGCTCTGCCACCTCGATGGGCAAGGCCCGCTCGACGCCGCGGTTGCGGGAGTGCGGGAACGTCGCCTCGGTGACGGGTTCGCGTGGGACGGCCGGGCCAGCGACGTCGACCTGTCACCTCTCGAAGCAGTCACCGGGGCGCGGGCGTTGCTGCCGACCGAACGTCCCGCCGCCACCGTGGCCCCGACCTACGCCTTCTGAGGAGGTGCCGATGCTGTCGACACTCCTGGAGCTCGTGGGCCTCGCCCTGGTCGTCGTCGCGGCGTTCCTGATCGCACCCACGCTCGGCTTCGCGGTCGCCGGCGCCGCGCTCGTGCTCGTCGGCTGGTGGCTGGAACGCTGATGGGGCTCATCCGACCGAACCGCGAACGCCGAAGCCTCACCGACCCGGTCGCCGAGATGTGGGCGGCCCGCAGGGGATCGTTCGGAGAGACCGTCACCCCCGAACGGGCGTTGCAGCTCGCGGCGGTGTGGTCCTGCTACCGCATACTCGCCGGCATCGGCTCGACCTTGCCCCTCGACCAGTTCCGCGGCGACGTCGAAGTGGCCCGCGACCCGCTGCTCGACGAGCCGTTCCCCGGCCAACCGCTGCCGGACTGGCTGCACCGGCTGTGGGTGTCGCTCCTGTCGACCGGCAACGCGTACGGCTGGTGCAGCGGACCCGACAAGCCCGCCGGGATCACCCCCGGGCAGGTTGAGCTGCTGCCCGCCGGGGCCGTCAAGTGGGAGAAGGACCGCTCGGGGCGGTGGACCGCGAAGGTCGACGGCAAGGCCCGGACCTTGTGGCCGAATGGGCCGCTGTGGCATCTGCCGCTGTTCACCGTCGCCGGCCGTCCCGAAGGCCTGTCGCCGATCGGTCAGGCCGCCGCGACGATCCACTCCGGGCTGTCCGCCCAGGAGTTCGGCAATCGCTGGTTCGACGACGGCGGGCACCCGTCCGCGATCCTCTACTCGGAGGACCCGAACCTCGACGCCACCGGCGCCCGGAAGATCAAAGCAGCGTTCCAAGAAGCGACCCGCGGAACCCGCGAACCTGCCGTGCTCGGCTCCGGGCTCCGCTACGAGCGCATCCAGCTCGCCCCGAACGAGTCGCAGTTCCTCGACTCGATGCAATGGTCCTCCGCTCAGGTCGCCGCCGCGATCGGTGTCCCCGCCGAATGGATCGGCTCCGCGGTATCCGGCCAGAACGTCACCTACGGCAACCGGGAACAGCTGTGGTCCGACTGGACCGCCCGCGACTTCGCCCCCTACCTGGTGCGCATCGAGACCGGTATCGGGCAGCTGCTGCCCCGCGGTGAACGCGTCCGACACAACCTCGACGCCATCCTCCGCGCCGACCTCGCCGCCCGTTACGCCTCCTACGAGGTCGCCGCCCGCATCTTCGACGCCACCGGGGTGCCGCTGTTGACCAACGACGAGATGCGCCGCCTCGAGAACCTGCCGCCCCTCGACGGCGACACCACCTTCACCCGTCGCACCACGAAGCCCACCACGACGGAGGCTCCATGATCCGTGACCGACTCACCCTTCCCGCCGAGGTCCGAGCCCGACTCGACCTCACCGAAGGCGACCTGATCGCCGCGGGCATCGCGTGCCGGTCCCGCGGCACTCTCGTCGAAGCCCGACGGTCGCCCGAGCAGCCTGTCGAGCTCCGCTCCGACGGCGACACCGTCGGCCTCGGCGGCTACGCCGCGGTGTTCGACGTCGGCTACGACGTCGCCGGCGGACCCCCCTGGGGATGGATCGAGACCATCGCCCCCGGAGCATTCACCAAAGCGCTCCGCGAAGCCGACGACGTCCGGTTCCTCATCAACCACGACGGGCTCCCCCTCGCGCGCACCAAGCCCGGCACCCTCACCCTCGCCCAGGACGACGTCGGACTCCGCGTCGATGTCCCGGGGCTCGACCTCGTCAACCCCGACGCCGTCAAGCTGCGCTCCACCCTCGAACGCGGCGACGTCGACCAGATGTCCCACGCGTTCATCGCGCTCCGCCAGGAATGGAACGACGACTACACCGAACGCCGCATCCTCGAGGTCCGACTGTTCGACGTGTCCGCCGTCACCTACCCGGCCAACGACGTCACCGTCATCGCCCTCCGAGCCGCCGCCGGCATCGACCCCGACACCGGCAACGGCGACCCGGAACCCGAACAGATCGCCGAGCGCACCGGGATGCCCTTGTCGCTCGCCGCAGCTCAGGCCGCCGCCCTCGGCGTCTGAGCACCCCCCTTGCACGCCGGAACGCACGCAGCCTCCCACGCCGGGCCCGCAACACCGGGCACCACCTGGGCGGGCACCTGCGCTCCACCTGCCGGACCCCAAACCCGTCAACCGAACCCGTAGGGAGCCCCCATGGACTTCATCCAGTACCTCCGCGACCGCATCTCCGAGCTGCGTTCCGAACGCGACGCCGCCCACAGCGCCGTCACCGACGTCCTCGCCGCGCCGACCGCCGAGTCCCGCGACCTCAACGAGACCGAGGCCGCAGCGTTCGCCGAGGCCCGCGACCACCTCGCCGAGGTGGACACCCAGATCGCTGACCTCGAGGCCCGCCTCGACGAGCTCGTCGCCATCGAGCAGCGTCACGCCGAAGCCGCAGCGTCCCGCCCGACGCTGCCCGCCGGCGAAGGCGTCATCGGCGCCGAGGCCCGCACCTACCGGCCCGACCGGAACCACAGCTTCCTCGCCGACCTGTACGCGACCAGCTTCCGCACCGGTGACGTCGCCGGCGCCGAGGCCCGCATGGGTCGCCACAACCAGGAGGTCGCCGTCGAGCACCGCGACATCGGCGTGTCGGCCATGGCCGGAGCGGTCCCCCCGCAGTACCTCGTCGACCAGTTCGCGCCCGTCGCCCGAGCCGGCCGCCCGTTCCTCAACTCGCTGAACGCCATGGACCTCCCCCCGGAGGGCGTGAGCTTCACCGTCCCGCGTGGCACCACCGGCTCCGCCGGCGCCATGACCGCAGAGGCCGCCGCGCCCAACGAGCAGGACATGGCGAACACCGACCTCACCTCGACGGTGAACCTGGTGACCGCCGCGCAGGACATCTCCCGCACCCTGTTCATGCGCGGCGGACCCGTCGTCGACCAGGTCATCTTCCCCGACCTGTTCGCCGCGTCGGAGGTGGTGCTCAACGCGTCGGCCGTCAACGGCAACGGCACCGCCCCGCAGCACCGCGGCATCCTGCAGGTCGCCGGCATCAACGCCGTCACCTACACCGACGCGTCGCCGACGGTCGCCGAGGCGTGGCCGAAGCTCGCGGACGCCATCCAGCGGATCAACTCGGCGCGGTATATGCCCGGCAACGTGATCTACATGCACCCCCGTCGTTGGGGCTGGATCACCGCCGCGGTCGACACCTCCGGCCGGCCCCTGTTCGAGTTCTCGACCACGCCGCCGCAGTCGGTGGTCGGGCTCGGCCAGGCCGCCGAGTACGGCCAGGTCGTCGGCACGCTGCAGGGCCTGCCGGTCATCACCGACGCCTCCATCCCCACCACCCTCGGTGGCGGCACCGAGGACGTCATCTGCGTGGCCCGCAGCTTCGACATCCTCTACTGGGAGGACGACCTGCTGCAGTTCACCTTCGAGCAGGTGCCCTCGACCGCGCCCGGCCAGGTGCGCCTCGCTGCCGGCCGGTTCTCGCTGTTCACGCCGGGCCGGTACCCGACGTCGATCTCCACGATCGGCGGCACGGGCCTCGCGGCGCCGACGTTCTGACGTTGAGGCAGGCCCGGTCGACCGCACCCCGCTGCGGTCGACCGGGCCCGGCCCGAACACGAAGGAGAAAGCCCATGACGACCGACGACCACCTGCGAGGCCTGCACGAGGAGCTCCGCGGCTACGAGGCGTCCGGCCGAACGGGCCGGGCCGCCCAGGTCCGCGACGAGATCGCCCGCCTCTCCACCGCATCGGTGCCCGAAGCCGCAGTTGCCGACGACCCCGCCGTCGAGACCGCTGACAAGCCCGCCACCGGCCGCGGCCGCAGCCGCAAGAAGGCCGGCTGATGACCGTCGCCGACGAACAGATCCTCGCGGGTTCGTCGGCGACCATCACCGGCCGGTTCCGCGACCAGGACGGCGACCTCGTCGACCCGACCGGCCCCGTCACCGTCACCGTCACCCGCTCCGACGGGACCGCAGTCCTCGCCGCCGCGGCGACCACCACCCCGTCAGGCACCGTCGGTGTCCGTCAGGCGGCGCTCAACGCCGCGCAGACCGCGACGCTCGACGAACTGACCGCCACCTGGGGTGACGGCACCCAAGAGGTGACGACCCGCATCGAGGTCGTCGCCGCCTACTACGCGTCGGTGGCCGACATCAGGGCGTCGGACCCGGCGCTCACCGACACCGGCAAGTACCCGTCGGCCGCGGTGGTCGCCGCCCGCCGACTCGTCGAAACCGAGTTCGAGGACATCTGCGGCGTCGCGTTCGTGCCCCGCTACCGGCTCGCCCCGATGCGCTCGTCGGGCGCGACCCGGGTCGTGCTCGACGACCCGATGCTGCGCACCGTCCGATACGCCGACGGGCTCACCGCACCGCAGCTCGCCGCGGTGGCCGCATCAGCCGACGGCGTCGCCGAGCTCCCCTCCGGGACGTGGCCATCGACGCCGTGGCACATCGGCTACGAACACGGCTTCGACCGCCCACCCGCCGACGTGCTCGGCGCCTTCCTCACCCGGGTCCGCGACGTGTTGAACCGGTCGAACCGCGGCGTCCCTGACCGCACCTCGAGCTTCACCTCCGGCGAGAACGGCGGCACGTTCGCCCTCATCGTCCCCGGCCAACGCGGCTCGAAGACCGGCATCCCCGACGTCGACGTCGTCCTCGACCGCTGGTCGATGCGTATCCCCGGGATCGCCTGATGGCCCAGTCCGCTGTGCCCGCCGCGGTGCGGGCCCTGCACGACCTGCTCGTCGACGGCTGCCCGTGGCCCGACCGGGAACCCGACATTGGTTTCGGGGTCCCCGCCGAGCTCGGCCGAGAGATGGTCATCCTCGGCCCCGTCGACGGCACCGAAGACTGGGCGCAGCTCGGCGCCCGACGCCGCGACTGCGACTTCGAGATCGGAGTCACCGTCATCGTCCGCTGGCCCGGACACGACGCGCTCGAAGCATGCGACCGGGCGTACGCCTTGTTCGCCGTCATCGAAGACCAGCTCCGCAACCCCGACAACATCGCGCTCGCGCATTCCGCCGGCGTGCTGTGGAACGAGATCGCCCACCCCGCCTCAACCCCCACCGTCGAAGACGAGGGCTACGGGCACGTCATCCAGTCCGCGGTCCGGTTCCGGGCCCGGACCTGAACCATGGAGGTGCGCCCGTGAAGGTGCGCTACATCGGCCCGTTCACCGACGGCGTGGAGATCGCCGCCGGCGGACGCATCTGGCAGGCCGCACCCGGCGTCGACGTCGACATCCCCGACGACGTCGCCGCCGGACTCGTCACACAGACCGACATCTGGGAGCAGTCCAAACCGCCGGCCAAGCCGGCAACCAAGAAGGGTGAGCAGCCATGAGCGGATTCCTCGGACAACTCGGCGTCAAGGACGAGGTCACCTACGGCACCCTCGTCACTCCCGACCGGTTCTTCGAGTTCCTCTCCGAGGGCCTCGCAGCGGAGACCGGCCGGGTCGAATCACCCGGCATCCGGGCCGGGACCCGCGTCCTGCGCTCGGACCGCCGCGTCCCGTACATCAACGGGGTCACCGGCTCGATCGAGCTCGACGTGCTGTCCCTCGGCTGGTCGTGGTGGCTCAAGCACATGCTCGGCACCGTCGCCACCACCGGCCCCGCCGAGACCACCGTCTACACCCACACCGGCACCGTCGGCGACCTCACCGGCGACTTCTTCACCCTGCAGGTCGGTGTCCCCACCATCACCCCGAAGACCGTCACCGGCTGCAAGGTGACGTCGTGGGAACTGGCCTGCAAAGCCGGCGAGACGCTCAAGTTCAAGGCCGACATCGACGGCCAGACGCTCGACCACACGACCGGACTCGCGACCGCCAGCTACCCCGCCGCGGTCGAACCGATCACGTTCATCCGTGGCGTCGTCACCGTCGGCGGCACCCAGGTCGACGTCGCCGAGTTCTCCGTCAAGGTCGACAACACGCTCAAGACCGACCGCCGCTACCTGCGCACCAACGCGCTGAAGAAGGAACCGGTCGAGTCCGGGACCCGCAAGGTGTCCGTCGAGCTCAAGTGCGACTTCGAGAACCTCACGCATCAGAACCGGGTGCTGTCGACCACCGTAGCGGGCGCCCAGGCGCAGGTCGTCCTCGTCTGCGAGGGGCTCACCACGATCGGCACCACCCTCAAGCCGAAGGTGACCATCACCGTGCCGGTCGTCATGTTCGACGGCGACACCCCCGCCGTCGGTGGACCCGACGTCGTCGACCAGTCCCTCAAGGGCGTCGGCCTCTACGACGGCACGAACTCGCCGATCAGCGTCGCCTACCAGGTCGCTTCCGCGGCCCCCTGACGCCATGCCGGTGAACCGGTCCGCGACAGTCGAAGTCCGTGGACTGAAAGAGCTTCGCCAGAAGCTCAAGGACATCGACCTCGAAAAGGACCTCAAGAAGGTCCACCATCGGGTGGCCGACCTCGTCGCGGTCGATGCCCGCCAAGTGATGGCGGGCCTGCCCGTCGGAGGGATGGCAGGTCGTGCGGCGTCGACGATCAAGGCGTCGCGTTCAGCGGTGGGCGCCCGCATCAACTTAGGGTCCGCGTCCGTGCCGTTCGCGCTCGGCGTCGAGTTCGGCGCCCACCGCAACGTGCAGCGCCGGCGAGGATCTCACTCGATGCTCGGCTGGAACCAGTTTCAAGAGTGGCGCGGCGCTGGTGACGGTGCCGGGTACGCGATCTTCCCGACGATCCGCGACAACCGTGAGCGGATCATGGCCGCGTACATGGACGAGATCGACCGCCTGGTTCGCCCGGCGTTCCCGGACTGAACAGAACAGGAGCAGAGCGTGACCATCGAACAAGTCGGGGTGATACCCGCGTTCAGGATCCGCTATCAGGGCGAAGAGGTCACAGTCGATCACCGCACCTTCACCCTCGGCGAACGGCGGCGGTCCCGACGGGCGCTCGTCGAGCTCACCGAAGCCGACGACCTGAGCCCCGACTTCGTCGACCAGCTCGCCGCCTTGGCCTGGGTCGTACTGACACGATCCCAGCCCGAGCTGAGCATCAGCGACCTGTTCGAGCAGGTCGACCTGGGCGACATCGCCGACGGCGAGGTCCTGACCGGCGAGACGCCCGAAGACGAGTCCGACCCGGAAGCGTGAGGCGGGCGCTGTTGCCGCTGTGGCCGGCGCTCGCCGCCCGATACGGGCTGCATCCGTGGGACGTCGATCGCCTGACCCCAGATGAGATCAACGGGTTCATCGCAGACCTGACCAGGACAGTCGACGTCGAGGAGGGGTGACCGGGGTGTCGAACACACGCAAGCTCACCATCGAGATCCTCGGCAATGCCAAGGACGCCACTCGGGCGATGCTCGACGTGCGTTCCGACTCGGACAAGATGGGCGAGTCGCTGATGAAAGTCGGGGGCATCGCCACCGGAGCGGGGGTCGCCCTCGTCGGCGGGCTGCTCTGGGCGGCGAAGGAGTCCGAGAACGCAGAACGCCAGGTCCGCAAGCTCGACAACTCGATCGCGAACAGCTCGCAGACCTTCAAGGAGAACGGCAAGGCGCTCAAAGATCTCGCCGCCGACATCCAGTCGAAGACCGCCGCTGACGCCGACGCCATCGTCGGTGCCCAAGCACTGATGGTTCAGTTCGGGCTCACCGAAGCCCAGGTGGCGTCGCTGACGCCGCTCGTCGTCGACCTGAGTCAGAAGATGGGGGTGGACCTCGACACCGCCGCCAAGGCCGCGCTGAAGGCCGTCGACGGTAGCTCCACGTCACTCAAGCGCATGGGGATCAACGCCGACGCGGCGGCGTTCAAGCTCGATCCGTTCAATGCCACGGTGGACACGTTGCGCTCGACGGTCGGCGGGTTCGCCGAACAGGAGGGCGCGACGTTCTCCGGGCAGCTGGAACGGATGAAGAACCAACTCGGCGACATCGTCGAAGGCGTCGGCGGTGGCGCCATCGAGGTGTTCGGTGGGATCACCGACAAGGTGTCAGGCCTGGTGGGGGCGACGTCGTCCGCGAACCCCGAGCTGGCCAACACCGTCGGAAAGCTCGGGGCGATCGGCGGCGCGTCGCTCATTGCCGTCGGTGGCCTCAGCACTGCCGCCGGCTGGCTCCTGAAGATGCGCGACCGCTTCACGTCGGTCTCCGGTGAGGGTGACAACGCGGTCCGTTCGCTGAATGGGATCGGCAAAGCCGCGGCGGGGATCGCCGCTGCCGGAGCGGCGGTCGGCGTGGTCGAGGGTGTGTTCGCCGTGCTGAACCAGTCGAGTGGGTCGGCAGCTCGAGCAGCTGCTGGGCTCGACAAGTTGAAGCTCGCTCTCGCCGATGTGGGCAGCGGAGCGGGCGACGTCGTCGACGCCTTCGGCGAGATGGTCGGGGCCGAGCAGGACACGCTGCGGCTCCAGAATCTGTGGCAGGAGTTCGGTGCCGAGGTGTCGATCGTCGGGACCGGCGTCAAGGCGGACATCGAGCAGGTGCAGCGGACCTTCGACACCTTGGGCGATACCGATGGCCCCGAGAAGCAGCTGGCCGTGCTCGACGCCCTGGAGAAGCAGACCCAGTCGCTCGACCACTCGTCGGATCAATACAAGACGAACATGGAGTTCATCGAGCGCAACCGGGCGGCGGTGGAGCAACACGTTGCCGCGGTCAAGGCCGATCGACGAGCGACCGACGAGATGACCGGGTCCACCGAGGACGGCACCGAGGCGACCGAAGACGCGACCTCGGCTCTACAGGACTATGCCGACCAGCTGCGAGCGAACACCGACCCGCTGTTCGCCGTCATCGACGCCCAAGACCGGGTCGCGGACGCGAAGAAGCGGGTCGACGAAGCCGTCACGTCCGGTGACCTGAGCGCGTGGCGGACCGCGACGATGGCTGTGACGCAAGCGCAGTTCGATCTCGAGAGTCGGATGGGTGCCCTGTCGACAGCGGTCGCGAACGGCAAGGTGAACATCGACCAGGCGAAGGGTGCGGTCGACCGCCTGACGAGTTCGGGGGTCATCACGGCCCAGCAGGCCGGGGTGATGAAGTCGCAGTTCGACGGGGTGGCGTGGACGACCGCCGTCGCGGGAAACAGGATGGACGAAACCCGTTCCAAGGCGTGGTGGCTCGGTCAGGAGATCGGCAAGCCACGGTCGATGAACATCGACTCATCCCAGGCGGATCAGGCGATCGGTGCCGTGCAGAACCGCCTTGCCGCGTTGCGGGGAATGATGATGATGCAGACGTGGGGGCTCGGCGGCCTCATCGCCCCCGGTCGGCGAGCTATGGGTGGCCCGGTGACGAAGGGCCTGCCGTACATCGTCGGCGAACGCGGCTGGGAGCTGTTTGTCCCCGACGCTTCCGGGACGGTCATCACCCATGATGACGCGGTCCGGGCCGCATCATCGGGGGTCGCCCCAACCGGCGGGGCGGCGTCGTCGCCGGTCACGGTGAACGTGACGTTCGCCGGTCCGGTGGCAGCGGACTCGATCTCGTGGGTGGCCGAGCAGGTCGAGACCGCGGTCGCGAAGGGTGTCCGGTTCCCGCGGTTGGCGCGGAGCATGGCGTGAGCTTCGACCGGGTCGCGGTCACCGTCGAGATGGCGTTCGGGTTCGGTCCCGGATCCAGTCCCGCCGCCGGCGACTGGGTCGACCTGTCGGACTGGGTGGACCTCGACTCGTCGTCACCGGCGATCGTCGCGACGTCGGGACGCGACACCGTGCGGTCCATCCGTCCCGGGTCGCTGTCGTTGACGCTCGACAACTCGACGGGCCGCTTCAACCCGCGGAACCCGACAGGCCCGTACTACGGCAAGCTGACCAACGGGACCCCGGTGCGGGTGCGGGTCACGCACAACTCGACGACCACGACCCGCTGGTCAGGCTTCGTCGATTCGGGGTGGCCGCAGCAGCTGACAGCGCGGCTGCCGGTCGTGACCGTCACCGCACAGGACGTCCTCGGCGTGCTCGCCGAGGGTGCCGCGCCCGACACGGCGTTCGACGCCCAGGTCGCGGCCGGGGTCGCTCCGACGCACTGGTGGCGGCCCGGTGAGGGCGGCTGGACCGACAAGATGACGTCGATCACGTCGCGGCACACCGGCGGGTTCGAGTCGTTCTCCGCCGGGCAGACACCGTTCGGGCCGGTCATCGACGGTGATGCGCAGACATGGGGGCAGACCGACGCTGACGGCTACGGCGTCGTCGTCGACGCCGGCTCGAAGATCGACCTGACATCCCGGCAGATCATCTCGATGTGGGTGCAGCTGCCCGGCCCGGAGGACCGACAGCTGCACTACCTCGGCAGCCCCGCCCCGCTGTGGCTGCTCACCCAGTGCATCAACGCTCCGGGCGCCCCGGGCGACGTGATGTGTCTCATCGTGCAGATCGCCGCGACCGGCGTTTTCGTCTTCGTCGATGACCGCCACACCGGCGCCGCCTCACCGAAGGCC
>Ga0255347_1006897_pt1 | contig 12094 bp, 11 predicted proteins | sample wastewater_treat_2_FD_192479 | JGI IMG/M metagenome (GOLD analysis project Ga0255347, IMG submission 192479) | Wastewater microbial communities from Lulu Island WWTP, Vancouver, Canada - plant24 | ecosystem: Engineered > WWTP > Wastewater > Unclassified | place: Canada: Vancouver, British...
GATTGTGTTTTTAACCCGCAGCCTGTTCGAACAGCCCTGAGCTCGGCTGTTCTGCGTCAGCTTCGGGTGAGATGTCAGCCCTTGAAGCGGTACTGGTCAATCTCGGACTCTTCGCATTTTTCCCAGTACTGGCTTCGTCCGATTCCCAGGCCGATTTCTCCGCGCATTTCCAGGACGTCAGTCTTGTACTTTTTGCCGTCTTTTGCGCGGAAGACGATCTTGCACTTGTACATTTTGCCGTCTTTCGGGTCGATGATGTTTCCGCCTTCCCACTGTCCGGCCGATTTCATTTTCAGATTGAAAATGAAGGGGGTGTTGACAACAGTCATCTTGCTGACGTCGCCGCTGACGGGAAAATCCTTGTAATTGCCGGTCGCCGCCGAGGCGATGGTTGCATCCGACTGGCCCGGTACGGTTACGATTTCGCCAAAAAGTTTGCTGTCTTTCTGGTAGATTTTCCAGATGGCGGTTACTTTTCCGGTTGTTTCGTCGATGCTTTTCCAGTAGCCTTCGACTTTGTCGGCCGCCGAGAGTCCTGCTGCCGCAAAGGCGGCAACCAGGCAGAGTGCTGCGAGTTTCTTCATGCGTCTTCTCCTTTTAAAGAAACGTGTATTTTTGTATAATGCCGTCAAGGACGGCACTATGACAATCAAACAGGTGTACATCTTCCGGTCGGGCGAGTTGTACCTCCACCATGATAACACATTACCCGGCGAATTTCCTTTGTGTTTTGCGGATTCGGTAATCGATTCCTGGCAAGCCGTTATCGGCGGAGAGCCGGCTGCGCTGTATTTGCTGGAAAGTTCCGTGTCGAAGCAGGAGTTGGCCGCAGCGTCGGTCAGTGGGTCTGCCCTGGCAGAATCCTCCGCCAGCGGCTCGTGGGTGCGCCTGCGCGCCCTGTTCGCGCGGGAAGAACCGGAGTCCGCGCTTCTTTCGCGGAATGCGGCGCGGGCGCTCGGTCTGCTGAACTGGCACCATACGACCTGTTTTTGCCCCCGCTGTGGTGCTGCCCTGCGGAACAGTGATTCCGAACCGGCTAAAATATGCCCCGCCTGCCGTGTCGTCCAGTATCCGCGCATTTGTCCCGCGGTCATTGTTATTGTCCGCAAGGAAGGTCGCATCCTGCTTGCCCGTCACGCCAGGCGGAATCAGGATGTGTTTACCTGTATCGCGGGCTTTCTTGAACACGGAGAGTCTCTTGAAGAGTGCGTCGCACGCGAGGTTTTCGAGGAAACCGGCTTGCGCGTGCGCGATATTCGGTATGTATCCAGCCAGAGCTGGCCGTTTCCGGACCAGTTTATGTGCGCTTTTACCGCGGAGTGGGAGTCGGGCGACATTGTCCCCGATCCGGAGGAAATCACTGAAGCGTGCTGGTTCGATCCGTCCGATTTGCCGAACCATCCGCTGCCGGGAACAGTTGCCTGGAAGCTGATTCATGGTGAAGTGCAGCGGATGGAACGTAAAAAATGAACGGTTTCAGTTGACCCCTCGCGTTCTGTCTTAGTATCTTTTTGTCGAGGGTATACATGAAGAAAAGCGCAGAACACAAACCTGAAGAAATGAAGCGCGAATCTGCCGCTCCCGGCGCAGACTCCGCACAGAAAGAAAATGCCGGGAAACCCAGGGATGCTGCACCCGCAGATTCTGTGTCCGCAGATTCTGTGTCCGCCTCTGCTCCGGAAACGGACAATGCGTCCGATCAGGAGGGCACAGCTTCGGCTCAAGCCGGAGCTTCATCAGATGAAAAGGCGGGAACTGATTTGACTGAACGCATCGCAGACCTGGAAAAGATGAATGCGCAGCTCCAGGATCAATACTTGCGCAAGGCTGCAGATTTTGATAACTACCGGAAACGCATGATACGTGAAAAGCAGGAAGCTATCGATTATGCAAACACAAACCTGTTGTCCGATCTGGTGAAAGTGCTGGACGATTTCGACCGGGCGATCGAATCCGGCTCCACGCTGGAAGCCGGTTCTGCCGGTGCAGCGTTTGCCGATGGGGTCGTTATGATCCGCTCCCAGCTTGGGGGGATGCTTCAGAGCAAGTATGGACTTGAATACTATCCTTCACTGGGATCTGTATTCGACCCGAACATCCACGAGGCTATTGCCTCGCATCCGTCTCCCGAGGTGTCGGAGCCGACGGTTTCGGAAGAGTTCATGAAAGGCTACCGGTTAAAAGACCGGATTGTTCGGCTTGCCAAGGTTGCCGTTTCCATGCCTGCGGAGAACGCTGGAGACTGACGCGCGTTGCGTGAAAAGTCTTCGGACTGCAACCGACAATGTGCCGACAGGCCGATTTTTGTGCGGATTTGAACAGCTTTTTTTACGCGTTTTTTTCGCGTACTGCATTTAATAGAAAGGAGAATACATATTATGGGAAAGATTATAGGAATCGACCTTGGAACTACCAACTCATGCGTATCAGTGATGGAAGGCGGTGAGCCAGTCGTCATCCAGAACTCCGAAGGCGGACGGACTACACCGTCCATCGTCGGTTTTACTTCAAAGGGAGAGCGCGTGGTCGGTCAGCCTGCAAAAAACCAGATGATCACCAATCCCGACAAAACCGTCTACTCGGTTAAACGGTTCATCGGGCACCGGTACAACGAACTCACCGGCGAGGCAAAGCTTGTGCCGTACAAGGTTGTACCCCAGGGCGACGACGTCCGCGTAGATATCGACGGCAAGCTGTACTCGGCTCAGGAGATCAGCGCCTTCATTCTTCAGAAGATGAAGAAAACCGCGGAAGACTATCTGGGCGAAACTGTTACCGAAGCCGTTATCACTGTTCCCGCGTACTTCAACGATGCGCAGCGCCAGGCTACCAAAGATGCCGGAAAGATTGCCGGTCTGGAGGTAAAGCGCATTATTAACGAGCCGACAGCCGCTTCGCTTGCCTTCGGCTTCAACAAGGATTCCAAGAAGGAAAAAACCATTGCCGTATACGACCTCGGCGGCGGTACTTTTGATATTTCCATTCTCGAACTCGGCGACGGCGTGTTTGAGGTAAAGTCGACCAACGGCGACACCCACCTCGGCGGCGACGACTGGGACAGGCGAGTCATGAACTGGCTCGTGGACGAATTCAAGAATGATACCGGTATTGATTTGTCAAAGGATCGCATGGCTCTCCAGCGCCTTCGCGAAGCGGCAGAGAATGCAAAAATCCAGCTGTCCAATGTCACCAGCACCGAAATCAATCTTCCGTTTATAACGGCAGACGCATCCGGTCCCCGCCATTTGCAGAAAACGCTTACCCGCGCCAAATTCGAGCAGATGACCGACGACCTGTTCGAGCGCACTAAGGAACCCTGCCGCAAAGCAGTAAAGGACGCAGGAATCAGTGTTGATCAGATTGACGAAATCCTTCTGGTCGGCGGTTCTACTCGCATGCCAAAGGTTTTGCAGATTGTCAAGGAAATGTTCGGAAAAGAAGGCTCCAAGAGCGTCAATCCCGACGAAGCCGTTGCAGTCGGCGCCGCGATCCAGGGTGGTATTCTTGGTGGAGACGTCAAGGATGTGCTCCTTCTCGATGTGACTCCGCTGTCGCTCGGTATCGAAACGATGGGTGGCGTATTTACCCGGCTGATCAACAGAAATACAACCATTCCGACCCGCAAGAGCCAGGTGTTTTCTACTGCGGCCGACGGTCAGACTGCGGTTTCCATCCATGTTCTGCAGGGCGAACGGGAAATGGCCTCACAAAACCGGACGCTCGGCAAGTTCGACCTTGTCGGCATCCCGGCGGCTCCACGCGGTGTTCCTCAGATTGAGGTTACGTTCGACATCGACGCAAACGGTATTGTGCATGTAGCCGCAAAGGATCTGGGTACCGGCAAGGAGCAGAAGATCCGCATCGAAAGTTCTTCGGGTCTTTCTGAGTCCGAGGTTGAGCGAATGGTCAAGGAAGCGGAAGCGAACGCCGATGCCGACAAGCGGGAACGCGAAAAAGTCGATACCCGCAATGAAGCCGATTCCTTCATTTATACGACAGAGAAATCGCTGAAAGACCTCGGCGACAAAGTCGATGCGGCCGAAAAAGCGAAGGTTGAGGAAACGATTGCCGAACTCAAGAAGGTGCTCGATTCGGGCGATGTTGAAGAGATTAAGGCAAAGACCGAAAACCTCAAGCAGGTTTCCTACAAGATTATGGAGGAAGTCTACAAAACCCAGGGAGGTCAGGCTGGAGCAGCCGGTCCCGATATGAGCGGAGCAGGACCCGACATGGGCGGGGCTGGTGCTTCGGGAGACAATGGGCCCGGACCGAACAAGGGTTCTGCCGACGACGTTGACTACGAAGTCGTAAATGATGATAATAAGTAAACTGACGGCCTTGCGGGGCTGAGTCCCGCAGGCATACTCTTTTTACGCAACGTACAAACGGGCTGCCGGCGAGTTCCAGACAAGGGACCAGGCAGCCTTTTTTGGGCTTGCAAATTCGGCGGCAGCGATGTCCTGTATCTGTTTCCGCGGCAGAGCCGACCGGTTTGACGCCGTATATATGTGGGTATTCCGACACCATAGGTGTATCGGGAGCTCCTCATTCCGAATAGTGGAGTTCTTTCGTGGCAAAACGAGATTATTATGAAGTTCTTGGCGTGCAAAAAGGCGCGTCGAAAGACGAGATAAAAAAAGGATACCGCAAGCTGGCTGTCCAGTATCATCCGGACAAGAATCCGGGTAACAAGGAAGCCGAAGAAAAGTTTAAGGAAGCAACCGAAGCATACGAGGTGCTTTCTGACGACCAGAAGCGGCAGATTTACGACCAGTACGGCCACGCAGGCCTTGAAGGGATGGGCGGTGCCGGCGGTCCCGGCGGTTTCGACCCGAGCGCATTCCAGGGGTTCGAGGATATTTTTGGAGATTTTTCCGGAATATTCGAAAATCTGTTCGGTGGGGGCGGTACTCGACGTCGTTCCGGCGGCAGGCAGGGGCCGAATCAGGGAGCCAGTCTCCGCTACGACCTTCAGATTGATTTCAAGGATGCCGTGTACGGTACAAAAGCCGAAGTTTCGTATTCCAGGAACGAAACCTGCTCTACCTGCAAAGGTTCCGGCGCAGCAAGCGGTTCTTCAAGAAAAACGTGTTCGACATGTCAGGGCGCCGGTCAGGTTCGTCATAATTCCGGATTCTTTTCCATTGCCTCTCCATGTCCTGCCTGCCACGGTGAAGGCACGACCATCGACAATCCTTGCCGCGACTGTTCAGGTTCCGGGGTCCAGAAAAAACGTCAGAAAATTCTGGTTACAATTCCCGCAGGCGTCGAAGACGGAAAGAGAATATCAATTCCCCGTCAGGGAGACGCAGGAGCAAACGGTGGTCCATATGGCGACCTGTTTGTGTTTATCCGGATAAAGGCTCATCCGTATTTCGAGCGATCCGGGGCGGATTTGTATTGCGCTATTCCCATATCGATCACCCAGGCAGCGCTCGGAGCCGAAATATTGGTCGCTTCGCTGGATGGCAAGCAACTCAAACTAAAGATTCCTGCCGGAACCCAGAACGGAAAACTGCTGCGGCTTCGCGACGAAGGAGTTCCGTCCCAGAATGGTCGAAAGGGAGATCTGTACATCAAGATTATTGTCCAGGTACCGACTAGACTTTCGTCCAAGGCGAAAACATTGCTTGAAGAAGTTGCAAAACTGGAAGGCGAGAATAGTTCTCCCACTCCGATATCGCTGGCGGATCTCCAATCCTGAACCTTTTCTTTGCCAAAAACCTCTGTTTCGTGATATACTTTATTAGCCGTTTTTTCGGCATGATAAAATAACGCTCTTATCCAAGAGGTGCTTCAGGATGATCCAGTCCCAAAAGAAAATAGCGAAATTCGCTATCGATACCGGTATCGGCTTTGTTTTTGCATTATTTATGTTTATTGTGATACCGGAGTTCGGGTTTGTCGGAAGATTTACGGCATCGGCTTTCGTTTTCTTCATCGCAGCTACCAGTTCCACGCTGCTTTCTAAACTTGTGTGGTCCAAACTGGAGCATGCTGTTTTTGTAGAAGGCGACACACGGCTGATTGTCCGTTTTATCGACAAGCTCCGTTTTTCGTATACGGTAGAAGATCTGATCGATTCTATCCAGACGGTACTGGAACATAAAGCCGACAGTTCCGTTCTTTTTGTAAACTCTGAAAATTCCTACGTAATTTACAACAGTCCCACCCGAATTGCCACAGACCCTGATACGCTGGAAGTGCTTTCCAGAAATTTTCCCGAAACCTGGTCCGAAGGATTCTATCTGATCGATGAAAATCTCGGGCTGGTCTCGGATTTCAGGCATGCGCGCGGTTTTTTCCTTGTGTATGAAAAACTGCACTTTTATGTGATGTGCAGGTACATGAAGGTTTTCGAAGAAAGCATTTTCGACACCCTGTTCTATGAATTCGTAAATTTCGAGAAACGGACTAAAACAATAACCCAACTTACCGCTATATCGGAATTGTCCAAGGAATGGGACATGGTCGCTGAAACCCAGATGTCCTTTTTGCCCAAGGAAATGCCGCAGCTGGACAAGCTCGATATTGCTGCCTATTTCCGTCCGCTTGTGAACGTTTCAGGAGACTTTTACGACATTCTTCCCCTTGACGATCATAGAACCTTCTTCCTCCTTGGTGACGTTTCGGGAAAAGGACTTGCATCTGCCCTTATCATGGGCGTTATCATGAATACGGTCAAAATCCTCGACAACAAGGAAGATCTTCCCGGAGTGATCCGCGCCATCGACAGTGCTATTAAGTCCATGCGCCTGCAGGATAAATACGCGGTTCTCTTTATCGCGATTGTCGACACGAAAGCGATGAAAATAACATACGTAAACGCCTCAATGGCCGACCCCCTGATCATCACAAAATCTCCGGGCGGATACAAAATAAAACCGCTGCAATCGAATTGCAGTCTTGTTGGAATTATCGATCTTGACGAGATTCAGCAGGCAGAGATGCCGTTGTATCGCGGAGATGTCCTTCTGATGGCTTCGGACGGAGTTTCAGAGGTTATGGATTCTTCCGGCGTTGAGCTTGGCGATACTGAACTGTATCTGAACACCATCAAGAACAGTGCCCATAAGGCCGCCCGGCATTTTGTCAATGATATCGCAGATCTCGTCCTTGAATACAATGGCGACAAAAAATTGCGCGACGACGTAACGATGCTCGTTGCAAAGATTGAGGAGTAATCATGGGTTTGCTCGTATTCAGCTACTGTTTGGCCGCTTTTCTTTTTGCTCTGTCGTATTATCTCGACTCGCGGGCGGAAAAAGCGAGCACTGTGTTTACCAGTCTTACAATGATGTCGGCGTTTTCGACTCTGTTGCTTGTGCTTTCTATGCATCTGCGGGCAACAGGAAACACTACGATCAGTAATCTGTCGTTACGGCTGGCACTTGTGTGCGTTGCCACAGTGGTTCTCACCGTTTTGCGGTATACGTACTCTATTCCCTATAATTCAAAAAGCGCCATTCTGACAGTGTTCAACTGGTTGCTGATCATTTTTTCTGTTTTTCTGGTGTTTTCTTCTAAAGTTTCGATTTCCTTCGAAGACTCGATATTTGTGCTTTCTTCGGAACTGGTTGTGGGAACCCTGTCGGGCTTGGCGCTGTACAGTTATGTTTTCCTGATCGGTATACCGGGTTTTACAGTTTTCGGTCTGATAATGCGAGCGCTCTCGATGAAAAGCCGCATCTACCGGCAGCGGCTTCTCCTTGTAGCTCTTTCCATCATTGCCGGTTTCCTTGTTTCGTTTGCTCTGTTCGAGCTTTCCGGCAAGTATACCTGGATACTCACGCTGGTACCGTTCGGCCTTGCCGTTCTTCTGATGAGCATTTATCAAGCAGTCCTGGTTACTACCTTGCTTGATCGCGCCCAGCTGTTTTCTATTCTGATCAGAGTTGCAGTTCTCAGTGTTGTTGTAAGTGCACTTGTCGGCCTTGCCGTAGCACTGCTGAGCGACCTTATTTCTGTTCCGCTTGTTGCGGCTGGAGTGTTTGTTGTGCTTGTTGTGGCGGCACTCTATTTCCGCGATGCAATCGAGGAACGGCTTAAGCGGCATGTGCGTATCGGCTCTGAATACGAAAAAGAGCTGGAACAAGGGCTTGATTCGCTCGATTTTAATTCCGGCAAGGACGAAGTAATCGCCAAAACCGTCGATCTGCTGGACAAGTATGTCGAATGTTCTTCTGTGGACATTCTTGTATCAGATGACAAGGGCAAATTATTGACGGTATATTCCAGCACCGGCGCCCATAATTCTATCCCGGTGGACGATAAGGCGATTGAATTTCTTTTGAATCATAACGAAACGATTATTCTGAAAACTCAGGTAATCACCAAGCACACGCTTGCCGAAGTGAAAGCCGAACTCCTTTCTATCCTGGATATCGGAAAATCGGACGCATTTATTATGCTGAGGGAAGGACGTCGAGTCGTTGGTATCATTCTTCTCGGATCGAAAAAACGCGGCTCCGATTATACCGACTACGACTTTTCTGTTCTTTCAAAACTGTATTCCAACTTCTTCGTCGTCATGTATTATCTGAAAAACATTGCGAACGAATCCATCGTTATGACCGTCGATCGTGAAATTGAATTTTCCGGGCAGATAATCTCCTCGATCCAGGAAAATATTGACCGGATCGAACACCCAAAGGTCGATGTGGACTTTTTGACGCAGTCGGCGCGAAAGCTTGGAGGCGATTTTATAGATTTTATCAAGCTTTCCGAAGACCGGTATCTGTATGTAATGGGCGACGTCTCCGGAAAAGGGCTCAACGCCAGTATGTCAATGGTAATTTTAAAGTCAGTACTGCGCACCTTCCTTTCGGAAACATCGGATTTTAAGCAACTTGTAATCAAGGTTAATCTGTTTATCAAGAATAATCTTCCGAAGGGTACCTTTTTTGCCGGTGTGTTCGGAATTATTGATTTCAAGACCAATGTCATGTATTACTTCAACTGCGGCGTTCCGGTCATGTTCCTGTATACCGCTGCATACAACAACGCAATCGAAATCCAGGGCGACGGCAAGGTGCTCGGTTTTGTCCGTGATATCGGCAAGTACCTGAAGGTTAAAAAAATTGTGATGAATCCGCAGGATATACTGCTGATGACAACCGACGGACTCGTAGATTCGACGAATCTGAGAGGCGAGCGCTTTGGCAAGGACAGGGTGCAGCGAATGCTTATGGACAACCGGACATATCCTTCCAGCCGTATTGCAAAGTTCCTTTCAGACAGTCTTTCCGAGTTCGTTTCGCGCGAGCTAGAAGACGATATTACTGTTCTTGTGTTCAAGTATTTGAGCAAGGAGCCTACTGAAAAACTCGGATGATTTTTTTCTTTCACCGGGACAGATCCTGATGGATCTGTGCACAAAATACAGATGAGGTTGGTCGCATGGAAAGCATAACAATTATCGAGAAAAGCGGAGCTAATTACGAACTGCTCGAAGTGAGCGGCACGATTAATTCCTATACCTATACGGAATTTCAGGTAAAAGTCTATAACCTGATCAAAAAGACAAACCTGGTTCTGGATTTGTCCAGGGTAACGAATTTGTCTTCGTCAGGACTCGGCGTTCTTATGTCTGCACTTGATGACGGCGAACAGCTGGGAAACAAATTGTATATCATGAAACCTTCCGAGGTCGTCAGGCTTGCAATCGAATCTACCGGGTTCAGTGAAATGTTCACAGTCATTTATTCCTTGACCGAAGTAGTGTAGTTATTTGTGAAGACGGAGAAACGTTTCATTCGGCTTGATCCCGTAATGGCCAATCTGCCCTTGCTGGAAGATTTTATTGCGGGAACGTCTTTTCTGGAAACAACTGAATGCAATAAGGCTCTCCTGATTTCTACCGAAATTTTCGAGAATATTATCATGCACAGCGCAGGATTGAGATTTCTGCGCGTGTATGTAGATATTGGAATATCCAGGAACGACTTCATTACGCTTGTTTTCCGGTATCGTACCAGAAACTTCAGGAATATTATTCGGGCAGATGGGCATACGATGCCCCATTACGACCATTTTTCCAAAAGATACCGAGGGCTGGGGTTGAGAATGTGCAGAAACCTCTCCAGTTCCATTACCTACAAAATGGGCTTGTTGAAGAGTTCTATAATCATTATTCTGTAACTACAATGCGGCGCGAACAGATTGCCTTCTTCGATGTTGATCATACAATAAGCCGACGAACAACAGCTTTAGCCTTTATTTTGGTGTGCATGCGCAGGGGATATATCAAATTCTGGTATCTTTTTGCAGCACCGTTTTTATTTGTTTTTTACCGGCTGTTTAATCTGGATATCGATTTTTTATACAGATTGAGCCTTCCAAAGCTGTACGGCGTAAGACGATCCGATTTTGAAGATATTTCCCGGGATGCCTTCGAGCGGTACATAAAGCACAAGCTGTATCCGGGAGCCCTGAGAGAAATTGAATCTCTTCGCACCGATGGAGTACGCGTAATACTTGCTACAAGCACTCCCTTCGAAGCAGTCTATCCCTTGGCGCAATATTGTGGTATTGCTGCCTCGGATCTTGTCGCTACCCAGTTTGCCTACACCGACGGTGTCTTTGACGGCAAACTAATAGGCGTGCCTGTATACTCGAAGTATAAATGCAGCATTATCAAAAACTTTGTGCAACGAAGCGGAACCGATGTTCAGTCCTGTTCATTTTATTCGGACAGCATCCATGATCTGCCGCTTTTGGAGCTGGTTGGCAATCCGGTCGCCGCCAATCCTGATCACCGGTTGCGGAAAATCGCGCAAAAAAGAGGATGGACAATAAAGGATTTTTCACGATGAAACTTCAATTTCCCGGCATTGTGTTTTGTATTGTTTCCTGTGCAGTCATATCCGCCGCTGCCTTTGGTCAGGAAACCGGAAAATCAGCGGGCACTGCGGTATTCTATGCGCCTGAATCGATTCCGGCCGCGTTGCTGCAGGCAATGAACTCTGGAAAAGATTCTTTTTTTGCGGAACTGGATCGTGTGGTTTCTCGGGATTGTCACGGATTGCTCGTCCTTGTAGACAAGAAAAATGCGCTGGATTCCGACTATGAACCGAAAGATCTGGTTCCCCTCACCGCCAATAAATCTTACCTGTGCAATAAGGCCGGCATGTATCTGCGCGCTCCCGCCGAAGCAGCTCTTGAAGAAATGGCCGCGGCCGCCCGGAGGGACGGAGTAACGCTTGTCGTCAGTTCGGCCTATCGTTCCCGGGAATACCAGAAAACCGTGTATGAAAGAAACGTCAGGGAGCTGGGTCAAGCTGCCGCCGATCGCGAATCGGCGCGGCCGGGGACAAGCCAGCATCAGTTGGGGACCGCCGTCGATTTCGGGTCAATAACGGACGCATTCGCCCAAACCGTTGCCGGGAAGTGGCTTGCTGCCAATGCAGGCTCGTACGGCTGGTCTTTATCGTTTCCGGAAGGGTATGAAACGGTCACCGGCTACCGGTGGGAAAGTTGGCATTACCGGTATGTGGGTGTCGGCGCTGCCGCTTTTCAACAGCGTTGGTTCGGCGGAATCCAACAGTATATGATCGAGTTTATCGATGCCTGGCGGACGTATGCGTTGCGGACGCATGCGGGGCCGATTTTGCAGGATGCCGGTCGCTAAGCTTTTGCGTTCATGCAAACACGCCGTGCAGGCACCTCTACAAAACTGGTTTTTTTTAGAGGTGTCCTGATCAAAGCCCGGGATGCCTTATTCATCCTGTACATCGTGTGCCGTTAATCCATATTGTTCTGTATCGTGTTCGCCGAACCCTGCAGGCTCTATATGAACCATTATGTCGTATACATCAGGAATCGCACAGCGTATTGCATATTCAACTTTCTGGGCAATTTCGTGAGCACGGGTTACGCTCAATGACCCGGGCACTTCGATATCAAGGTCGATATCCCAGCGCGCCGCCATTTTCCGTATTCGTGCCCGATGCGGATTTCCTGCGCCTTCCACTGAACGGACTGCGTCAAAAAGATCCCGGTATAGACCCGTATCCGCATTTCCGTCCATAAGTTCCATATTTTGTTCGCGAAATATCGTGATGCCCGATTTCATCACCCACAGACTAACCGCCAG
>Ga0255347_1006901_pt1 | contig 12091 bp, 13 predicted proteins | sample wastewater_treat_2_FD_192479 | JGI IMG/M metagenome (GOLD analysis project Ga0255347, IMG submission 192479) | Wastewater microbial communities from Lulu Island WWTP, Vancouver, Canada - plant24 | ecosystem: Engineered > WWTP > Wastewater > Unclassified | place: Canada: Vancouver, British...
TTTTCCCGTAATTGTTTCCACTCATCCGCGAACGCGAAAAATGATCGAAGAAAAGCAGGTGCGTTTTCATCCGTTGGTACAGCTGATGAAACCGATGGGCTTTAGCGATTACAATTGGTTGCAGATAAATGCGTATGCCGTGTTGTCCGACAGCGGCACCATTTCGGAGGAATCGTCCATTTTGAATTTTCGGGCATTGAACATTCGCGAAGCGCACGAACGACCCGAAGCGATGGAAGAAGCCTCGGTGATGATGGTGGGACTGAATCCCGAACGCGTGATGCAAGGACTTATCCAGTTGCAATATCAAGTCACCGGCTCCGATCAAATCAACAATCTGTCAAATCAACGCATCAACGCATCAACGCATCAACAACCGACAAGGAACTTTCGCCCCGTTGCCGATTATTCCATGCCCAACGTGAGTGACAAAGTGGTGCGCATCATTATTTCGTATACCGATTACATCAAACGAGTAGTGTGGGGAGAATAATAACGATTGTTATTTGTTAGAGAGAAATAAGTAATATAAATTCGTCTAAAAAGCACATAATGCAAAATTGTTTATATAAAGGACTTAAAGTTTTATACGTAAGTAATGATTATCTCATTGCATCAAAAGGTTATATATTTTACAAATACTTCTTTGCAAACAAAAAATGGAAAAAATATGCAAAGGTTGTTGATCCTTTGAATTCTTTATTTTCTCTGTTCCCCCTGACCAGACGACTTACTAGAGCAGAAATTTCTAGATATTACAAGCTTTGTAATGGTTCAGAACTTTGCATAGGCCGTAAAGGTATATTCCGTAAGGAGGTTAATGGAGAAAAATTTATTAAGACTTTCAATGTACTTCGTGGATCTCGTCCTATGTGTTTGTGCGAAGCCATCAATGGTGATTTATATTTTGGAGAGTATTTCCAGAATATAGAGAAAAAGGCAGTACACATATACTCTTCCACAGACCATGGTAAAACGTGGAATATAGTATACACATTTCCAGAAGGTAACATAAATCATGTTCATGGCATATATAGGGACCCTTATACACAGAAAATTTGGATAGCTACAGGTGATAGAGATAACGAATGTATAGTCGGTTATAGTGAAGATGGCTTCAAAACTCTTAGAGAAGTATTCAGAGGAAACCAAGAGTACAGAACTTGTTTCCTTTTCTTCTATAAAGATTTCATTGTGTTTGGTACTGACTCACAATATCAAAAAAATGAATTGAAGAAGTTTGATAGAAGATCTTTAGAAATAACTTCTCTGCAACAAGTGCAAGGTCCTATAATTCGTGGTTCTCAATGTGGAGATTTTGCAATTATATCGACTGATGTAGAACCTTCTGAAATAAATAAAGATAAGAACGCATATGTCTGGTATACTAAAGACGGATTGCATTGGGAAATGCTTTTCTCAGCTAAGAAAGATTGCTTTAATCATACATTGTTCCAGTTTGGTGTATTTGATTTACCTTATTATTCGGTAGATTATGTTGATAAAATTTATATTACAGGTAAAGCTGTTAAAAAACATGACGGGAATACTCTGGTTTTTGACTTGAACAATAAATACGCTTCATTTAAATAATACAATTCAATTATGGAATTTTTCTGCAAAAAGACAAACGAACTTTCACCTGAAGAACTTCAGCAAATTACCGAACTCTACAATGAAGTAATGAAGAAAAATGTTAATAAAGAATTTATGTTCAACCAATACGTAAATAATCCATTTGGATTTTCCTATCATTCAATTGTGACAGATGCAGGAAAAATAGTTGGACTAAGTTCTTACATGCCAGCATACTTTTGGTATAAAGATAAAAAATGTATTTTTGTAAATGGTACTGATTCAGCAATTTCCAAACATTATAGAGATTTTTTTACATTTTTTAAGGTAGTTACTAACGCCCATAAATATTTGAAAGAAAATGAAGTTGCACTTCACTATGGTTATCCAAATGATAAGTCATGTCCGGTCCTTGTAAAAGGAAAACTAGCCAAATACATTGGTAAAATGGATACTTATTGCCTGCCTTATAGAATAGGAGGTATCAAACACAGTCTCGCTTTCCTAAACTGGGCAACAATTTTTTTCTGCCAAACTTGGGTGTTCTTTAACACCCTTTTAGCATCAAAAAAAGAAGCTAAATTTTTAATTCATAAAGATCTAGATACTTTCAACGAAAGAAGATATAAACGTTTTGACGGAAAATATGGTAAGATCAATAAAAATGGAAACGAATTTTATTACAAAATCAAAGAACATGAAGGAGTAAGAACTGCTTTTTTAATAGATGTTAATCCAAAATCACCTAGAAATTTTGTTGATGCCATAAAGTATATTATCAATCATCACAATAAAGAGTTTGATCTGATTCTTTATCCGGGCAAATTGCCTTTTGCTATTACAGGGATGATTAAATTACCAAGAAGATTCGAACCTAAAAATTTTAATATGACTTGTAATATTCTAAATAATGCTTTGGTTGATAGTGAAATAATATATGATATAAAAAATTGGGATACCAATTTATCAAACTACGACTTAATTTAAATATAACATGAATGTCCTCGTAGCAGCAGGTAATTTCCTTCCAGAGCCTAACGTAATTGCTGAAATGACTTATGATATTGCCTGTGCATTAGGTGAAAATAACAATGTAACAGTACTTGCACCATATCCAAGCAGACCAGCGGGTTATGATTTTTCAAAGTCTTCTGTTATTGACGGACCATTTAATCTGATCAGACTTGATAGTTATATTTATACAGCTTCTAATGTTATCGGACGTTCTAAAGAAAGCTTTTCAGTAGGCAAAGCTGTAGCAAAATATATTAAAGAACATAAAGATGAAATTGATGTAATATATGCTGTAGTTAATCCTTTCTTCGCAGAATACATAATTGCAAAAACTGCCAAAACATATAAACTGCCTGTAGTTATGCATATTCAAGACGTTTTTCCTGAACCAATCATTAGAAGAGTTCCTTTTTTTGGCAAACAAGTTTTCAAATGTGCATTACCAGTAGATAAATATATTTTGCGTAATTCTACAAAGGTAATTTCAACCGGTGAACATATAAAACATTACATTGCTCAAACAAGAAATATAGACGAAAATAAATTTATTGTAGTGTACAATTGGCAGGATGAAAGTCGGTTCGATAAAAGCATAAATAGTGAACGTAGGAAAGATATATTCACCTACATGTTCTTGGGTAATCTTGCACCAGCTGCTAATTTGCACTATATTTTGAAATGTTTTGCCGAAGCTCACATGGACAATGCCCGATTAATATTCGCAGGAGCAGGTAATTTGAAAGAACCTTTAATTGAACATGCGAAGCAATATCCAGACGCAAAAATAGAATTCTGCAATGCGCCCACAAGTCGAGTATATGAGATTCAAAGTCAGGCAGATGTATTATTGTTACCTCTTAGAAAAGGTGTCGCATTGCGTTGCTTTCCTTCAAAATTTCCTGCTTACTTGTTCTCAAAACGTCCGGTTTTAGCTTGTGTCGAACATGAAAGTGATGTGGCAGATTGCATCAAACAAGCAAAATGTGGTTGGATTGTGAAACCAGATGATAGTGAGGCATTAATAAATTTATTTAAAACTCTTCCCCATAAAAGCAGAGAAGAATTAAACAAGATGGGGAAATCCGGCTATGAATATAGTCAAAAGCATCTTACTCGAGAAATCAATTTAAAGAAAATTGTCAGTATTATTTTAGATGCAGCAAAAAAAAATACCAATGAATATCTTGACATTCGACATAGAAGATTGGTATAACATCGACGTTATCTCCGGGAACTTCGATTGGAATAAATATGAAGTGCGAATTTATGAAGGGGTTGATCGTATTTTGGAAGAGTTGAATAGAAGAAATCTTAAAGGATCATTTTTTTGTTTAGGATGGCTGGCAGAAAATCATCCTGATATAATTAGAAGGATTCATAAAGAAGGTCATCATATCGGATGCCATTCTTATCAACATCAATTAGCATATAGATTCGATCGTAAAGCATTTAAACAAGATACAGAAAAAGCAAAAAAATTGATAGAAGATGTGATTGGTGAAAAAATTAATGCTTTTAGAGCACCTGCATTCTCCATTACCCATAATAACATATGGGCTCTCGAAGAGCTTATTGAGCTGGGATTTGATTTTGATTGCTCCATCTTCCCTTCGCAACATGATTATGGTGGCATGCCTGACTATGGAACGAGTGAACCGGCAAAAATTAACATAAAAAACAGAACGATCAAGGAGTTTCCCATTAATATTCATTTAATTATGGATAAAAAAATAGTTTTTTCAGGTGGAGGATATTTCCGTTTTTTCCCTTACCATATTATCAAGAAATGGGCAAATGAAGCGCCCTATTTAATGACTTACTTTCATCCGCGAGATTTTGACACGAATCAGCCTGTGATGAAATCGTTACCTTTAAAACGCAAAATAAAATCGTATATTGGAATTAATAATGCATTTGTAAAATTCCAACAATTGCTCGACGACTTCGATTTTATCAATATTGTGCAAGCAGAACAATTAATTGATTGGGGAACGGCCAAAACAATCTATCTATGAATATTCTCATCACAGGCATTAACGGTTCTGTAGATTCTAACTTCACCGAAAAATGAAAAGAACGTCACATTTTCTACGGATTGGATATTAACCAAGATCCAAAAGATAGTGCGAAAGCAATATACAGTTGGGAACAACTGGGAGAAACTTCCTATACGGGAAACCATATTACATTTGACAGATAAATACGTTATATGAAAAAATTATTATTTACCGGAGCTTCTGGATTTTTGGGAAACAATTTAAAACCCATCTTATCTCAGACATACTCCATAAAAACTTTAGGGTTGACTGAAGAAGACGATATAAAAATAAATCTCGCCCAAGCTGTTCCGCAAATAATTGATTCTTTCGATATTGTTTTACATGCTGCCGGTAAAGCACACACTGTCCCAAAGACAGAAGCAGAAAAAAAAGTATTTTTTGATGTGAATTATCAGGGTACTGTAAATTTATGCAAAGCTTTGGAGAAGTCATGTCTTCCTAAAGCTTTTGTTTTTATAAGTACCGTGGCAGTTTATGGTTTGGAAAAGGGGGAGAATATGACAGAAGAATACCCGCTTAATGGTGATACCCCCTATGCTTTGAGCAAGATTCAGGCAGAGCAATTTCTAACCGATTGGTGTAAAGAACATGATGTAATTTTGGGAATTCTCCGTCCTTCATTATTAGCAGGGAAAAATCCTCCCGGCAATTTGGGCGATATGATTAAAGAAATTAAAAGGGGTAGATATTTATCCATAGCCGGTGGGAAAGCAAAGAAAAGCGTACTGATGGTTGATGATATTGCCCGTATACTTCCGGCGTTAATTGAAAAAGGCGGAATATATAATGTATGTGATGACTGGCAGCCGTCATTCAGAGAACTCGAAATATTAATCGCAAAACAATTAGGGAAAAAGATTCCTATTTCCGTTCCCTCTTGGATGGCAAAGTCAATGGCTTTGGTAGGTGATTTGATGGGAAACAAAGCTCCGATAAACTCTTTAAAACTAAAAAAAATTACTGAATCACTCACTTTTTCAAACGAAAAAGCCAAAAGTGAATTGAATTGGCAACCCTTGAATGTATTGGAGAATTTCAAAATAAAAAAATGAGAATATATCATTATACAAACTTGGAGTCATTAGCTTTGATACTGAAAAACAAGACTATCAGATTTAATCGTCTTGACAAAGTGGATGATTTTGAAGAAGGCAATGCCGAATCATTAGGGGTTCGTTTCTGTAAATATGTGTTTGCATCATGTTGGACAGAAGATCCTGAGGAAAGTATTCCTTTGTGGAAAATGTATGGAGGGGATTTTGGAGGATTAAGAGTGTCTATGGAATATGACATGTTTCAAGAATATCTTGTTTCAGACTTAGATTTTGGTGGTCAAAAGTCACAAGGCTATATTATAACGAAGATTCCAGCAAAAGATATGGCAAACCCAGACTTTTTCATTATGCCAATGTTAGATTATAATAATGATTTATTCTACCGTCGTATAAAGTATGTTGATAATGTTTTTGAATATACGAAAGATGCAATTAAAATAAATAATACTAAAGGCAATCGTTATGATATGAGCATGGAAATGAAACCTTTTGGTTATTATAAAAATAAACGTTGGGAGTTTCAAAAGGAGACACGATTCGTACTATACATATTTCCGATTAATATTTTAAAAGAAGGTGCAAACCCGGAGATTTCCTCTATAGTCATGCAAAGTCTTTTAAATAACAAGCCTTTGCCTTTTACTTATTATGATTTACATCTCAAAGATGATGCTATAGATAATATGGTAATCACCCTTAGTCCTTCTGCATCAGAGGCGCAAAAAATTATTGTTCAAGCAGTAGTGGATAATTATACGCCAAAAGCAAAGATATATGATAGTTCTTTGGGTAAACTGGTTAGACTTTAAAAACCATTTAACGAAAAAGATCTTCACGTGAAATTGAATTATAAGTTTTCTTAAATATCATCTATCCTCACGCTCTGTTATTACGAGTCTTATGATTTATATAATTCTATTGGTGATGCTTTTTGTTGCGGAATTGCTTTACTTTCGCTTCGCAGAGAAATACCGCATCATCGATAAGCCGAACGAACGAAGCTCACATACCCAAATTACGCTACGTGGTGGAGGCATTATCTTTTGGTTTGCTGCAGCACTTTATACCATATTTAATCCTTCCACAACTTCGATATGGTTTTTAGTGGGAATGACGATTATTTCGGGTGTCAGTTTCCTGGATGATGTGAAAGGGGTCAATCAGAAAATCCGATTGATTTTTCATTTATTTGCCATGACCTGTGTGCTCTATCTGGCAGGAATTTTTGGAATGTTTCCCTGGTGGGCAATAGTGATGGGGTATATTGTTTTCATCGGAATAGTCAATGCTTACAATTTCATGGATGGCATTAATGGTATCACAGGGCTTTATACGTTATCAGTTTTGTTGCCCTTAATGTATTTAAATGAAAGTGTTGAACACTTTGTATCGATTGATTTTATAATTTATCCGATGTTGACATCAGTAGTTTTTTTGTTTTTCAATTTTCGCAAGAAAGCACGTTGTTTTGCCGGCGATGTAGGCAGTGTTGGAGTAGCATTTTGGGTAGTAACACTATTGCTGTTGTTGATGATAAAGACGCACAATCTTATATGGATTGGCTTTCTGTTTGTTTATGGCGTTGATACAGTGTGTACTATTCTTCATCGTATTTATCTTAAGCAAAATATCATGGAGGCTCATCGGCTGCATTTCTATCAAATATTGGTAAATGAATGTGGAATTTCCCACTTATGGGTGTCGATCATTTATTTTATCGTGCAACTTGCCTGTTCTGCTGCTATTATTTTGTTTTATCCCTTGATGGGTTGGGGAATATTCGTCATTCTGTCGGTAGTATTGGTTGCCATATACAGCCTAAAATTCAAGTTGATGAAACAAGAGAAATCATAAACAAAAAACGGTAAAACGCATGATCATAAATGAAGCATTACTGAATGAAGTAGCTGACAGAGCAAAGGCAAGTCCGCGACTGAGAATGAACCATAATCTGCACGACTCGCCTGAGGCCAAGGCTCAACGATTGTTGAATGCTCTCGAGCCGGGTACGGTATTGCACATTCACCGTCATCAGCATACGGCCGAAACGTACATCATGCTTCGGGGAGCTATTCGTGTGTGTTTTTACAACGATCAGAAGGAATTGACAAATACGTTCGTTCTTGATCCAAAGAAGAAAACCTACGGCATCCATATCCCGAAAGGTCAATGGCACACGCTTGAGGTGTTGGAAAGCAGCACTGTCATTTTCGAAGTGAAGGATGGTCCGTATGTGCCGCTAAGCGAGGAAGATCAGCGTTAATCAGCGAGAGAAAAAATATTTCACACAGATTATCGCAGATAAACTTCACGAATAATCGCGGAAATAACATGAAAACTTTATTCCTTGAAAAAATTCTTTTAAAGCCAATATTTATACATCGGATCAAAAACGATAATTCTTCACCCGTATCATCCAGTATCTCGTTTTCGATCAATAGCCGTTTGAGGTGCACCACATTGGCGGAAGTGTCTAGTTGGTATTTTTCGAGTGTTTCTTTCGCCGTCCACTGTTTTTCTCCCGTTAAAATAGCTTTCAGGATGAGAACGGCAACCTGTTGCCTGACAGCGAAAGGTTGACTAAAATTGGACGATTAGTACGTTCTCTATCGTTGGACGAGCTGCCTCAACTAATCAATGTGCTGAAAGGGGATATGGCATTGGTTGGTCCAAGACCGTTGCTGGTGCAATATCTGCCACTATATGACGAAATGCAGCGCCGCCGCCATGAAGTGCGCCCTGGAATGACCGATGGGCTCAAGTAAACGGACGCAATGCGATCAGTTGGCAGGAGAAATTTGCATATGATGTATGGTACGTTAATCATCTTTCGTTATCTTTAGACATTAAAATCCTTTTAAAAACCGTTCAAAAGGTATTTAAACGCGAAGGAATCAATTCGGGAACGGTAGCAACGATGGAAGAATTTAAAGGAAATCAATCATGGAAAAATTAGCCATATATGGTTTTGGCGGATTTGGAAGAAAAATCGCATCTATCATAAAAAGGATCAATGATATATCACCTAAATGGGAAATTGTAGGTTTTTTCGATGACGGAATAACCTCCGGTGCAGCTAATCGTTATGGCAAGGTACTCGGAGGGATGGACGAATTAAATAATTGGCCATCTCAATTAAACGTGATAATGGTTATTGCCTTAGCCGACATTTTACAAAAAATCATCGAAAAAATAAAAAACCTAAATATTTATTTTCCGAATATCATTGCACCAACGGTTTTATTTTTTGACAACCCTACAGTAAAAATCGGCAAAGGGAACGTAATTTGTCACAGTTGCCGAATCAGTTGCGATGTATCATTAGGCAATTTTAATTTATTGAATGGCGGAGTGTCTTTAGGACACGATGTGAAATTGGGAGATTTAAATGTCATGCAACCTGACGTCAGAATTTCACGACAAACATCTATAGGAAATGCAAATTTTTTTGGCGTTCGTTCATTGGGATTACAAGGATTGAAAATCGGGAATCATACTTGAATCGGGAGTAGTAGAGCAATAATGCGTAATACACAAGACAGAATGACTTATTTTGGCAATCTTGCAAAAATTCTAAAATATTCATAATAATCTACAGCAATGGAAAAAAAATTTATTAAAAAACTAAAAGAAGCACTTGAGATTGAAGATCATGAAATTAACATGAGCGATGAATTCAGGACATATGATGAATGGGACTCACTGGCTTATCTGTCTTTAATAGCCATGTTGGATGAAGAATATGACATTCAAATGGAAGAGACGGAGTTTAAAAAACTCCGTACAGTAGAAGATTTATATAAAACAACATTGAAGCAATAATGGCCATTGTATCGTTTTCAGGTGTAGGTATCAAAGCTATGACAGCTGCAGTGCCTCGCAACATAATCAACAATTATGCCTATACGCAATATTTCCCTGCTGAGGAAGTAAGGGAAGTTGTAGATAAAATCGGCGTTTACGAACGTCGGTTTGCCGATGAAAATACCTGTTCGTCGGATCTTTGTTTTGCTGCTGCAGAAAAGCTTTTTGCAGACAATTCTATTGATCGTTCGGAAATTGATTTGCTGGTATTTATTTCTCAAACGCCTGATTATCGGATGCCGGCCACTTCAGTGATACTGCAACACAGACTGGGTTTACCAAATTCGACCATAGCCTTTGATATTAATCTGGGTTGTTCCGGTTTTATTTACGGAATGGCAGTAGTATATTCCATGATGGAAAAAACCAACCTACGCAAAGCCTTGCTACTTGACGGCGAAACACGATCGAAAGTGTATTCACCCAAAGATAGGCGAACTGCTTTTTTATTTGGAGATGGGGGCGTAGCTGCTTTGATTGAAAGAAACGAGAAATTTGGCGAAAGTTTTTTTTCGATGAATTCAGATGGTTCACGAGAAAATTTAATAAAAATAAATGCCGGAGGATACCGCATCCCGAGCTCGCAGGAAACGCTAAAAGAAAAAGTGGTGGATGAGTATGGGAATATACGGAATGAAGAACAGGGATATATGAACGGAGGCGATGTATTTACCTTTGTAAATAGAGAAGTCCCTACCGATATAAAACGTATGTTGGAATACACCGGACGGGACGAAGACAGTTTCGATTATATTATTTTTCACCAGGCCAACAATTTCATTAATACGCATTTAGCAAAAAAAATGAAACTGGATGTCAACAAAATTCCTTCTACAATCGAAAAATATGGCAATACCTCATCGGTTTCCGTGCCATTAACCATAGTGAGCGAACTGAAAGATAAAATGCAGGGTGAAAAAGAATTATTACTCAGCGCTTTTGGAGTGGGGATGACTTGGGCAACTGCTATTGCCAAATTTATTGATCTGAAAATAAGTGATATTGTTGAGGTATGAACGCAAATCCGTTTGATCTCACCGGCAAACATATTGTAATCAGCGGTGCTTCTTCGGGTATCGGACGTGAGTGTGCCATAAAGTGTGCTGCGATGGGTGCAACAGTATCTATACTCGGAAGAAATGAGGAAAGGTTGCATCAAACACTCACTGATATGGCAGAACCGAAAAAACATAAGATGTATTTGGTTGAATTGACAAATGAAGAAATGGTAAGTCAAACAATTAACAGTATAGTTGCAGATTCCGGAGAAATACATGGGTTGCTCAACTGTGCGGGCATATCGACAACCATTCTGATGAAATCGATCACCAAAAAAAAGCTGGACGAATTCTTCGAAAACAATGTGTATTCGGCGTTTTTCTTGACTAAGGAGGTTTGTAAACCAAATCATTTTGCAAAAGAAGGGGGAAGCATCGTTTTCTTTTCATCGGTGATGGGTTCTTATGGCGAAATTGGGAAATCACTGTATGGAATGACCAAAGGTGCGCTTCAAGCGGGAGTAAAATCATTGGCTTGTGAGCTTGCCCGTAAAAATATACGGGTGAATGCTGTTTCGCCTGGCGTGATTATTACACCCATCAACGAAAAATTGCCGCATATAGCCGATCCCGGAAAAAGACATGAACTTGAAAACATGCATCTACTAGGTTTAGGAAAAACCGAGGACGTTGCCTATGCTTGTATTTATCTTCTTTCGGATGCCGCACGATGGATAACAGGAATCAATCTTTTGGTTGATGGCGGATATTCGGTTAGATAGTTTTATTCTTCATATATTCTATAAAAGTTAAATTTTATTTAGATGAACAATCGTATTTGGCTATCGATCGCCCACATGGGCGGAAAGGAGCAGAGTTTTATGCAAGAGGCTTTCGACACGAACTGGGTAGTGCAATTAGGGCCGACGTGGACGGGTTTGAAAAAGATTTGCAGGAATTTCTGGATAAAATAAAGATGTACATGTGGCGGCATTGAGTGCAGGAACGGCAGCCATTCACCTGGGACTGGTGCAGCTGGGGGTGACGCAGGGCGACGAGGTGATCTGCCAAAGTTTCACCTTTTCGGCATCGGCTAACCCGATTACGTATCAAGGGGGTAAACCGGTGTTTGTGGGCAGCGAAACGGATACGTGGAATATGTCGCCACACTACCTGCGGGAGGCCATCGAAGACCGTATCGCAAAAAACGGAAAGAAACCGAAGGCGATTATTCCCGTGCATCTGTACGGCATGCCGGCGCGAATGGATGCGATTTTGGCTATTGCCGACGAATACGGTATCCCGGTACTGGAGGATGCGGCCGAAGCGCTGGGCTCGGCATACCGCGGACGGAAATACGGTACGTTTGGGGAATTTGCTTGCCTGTCGTTCAACGGCAACAAGATGATTACCACTTCGGGTGGCGGAGCGCTGGTGTGCCGTACGGCAGAGGAGGCCGAACGGACAAAGTTTTTTGCCACGCAGGCACGGGATAAGGCGCCGCATTACCAGCATTCGCATATCG
>Ga0255347_1006903_pt1 | contig 12089 bp, 15 predicted proteins | sample wastewater_treat_2_FD_192479 | JGI IMG/M metagenome (GOLD analysis project Ga0255347, IMG submission 192479) | Wastewater microbial communities from Lulu Island WWTP, Vancouver, Canada - plant24 | ecosystem: Engineered > WWTP > Wastewater > Unclassified | place: Canada: Vancouver, British...
TCGCTCAGCGATCTCTTTGATTTTTTCACACACTTCTTCAACTTTCTGATAGTCTGTTCCGGTGAGTCGGATTCTGGCCTTCTGCATGATAACACCGAATTACTATCAGCGCATCTGCTTCTTGACGACGTTTATACACATTCCGGCAGCAATGGTCTGGCCCATATCACGGATTGCAAACCGTCCAAGCTGTGGGAATTCCTTTGCGTTTTCAAGACAGAGCGGTTTGGTTGGGTGACACTTGATGATTGCTGCATCTCCGGCCTTAAGGAAGGTCGGGTTCTCCTCAAGGGTCTGACCAGTACGTGGGTCAAGCTTCTTGGTGAGTTCTGTAAACGTACAGGCAGTCTGTGCAGTGTGACAATGGAAGACTGGAGTATATCCGATGGTGATTGCACTTGGATGCTGAAGCACAACGATCTGTGCTGAAAACTCCTCTGCAACTGCCGGCGGATTGTCGGCTGCACCACAGACGTCACCACGACGGACATCGTCCTTTCCGATACCACGGACGTTGAATCCGATGTTGTCGCCAGGTAATGCCTGTCCAATCTCTTCATGGTGCATCTCGATGGATTTACATTCTCCTGTCTTGTTTGCCGGCATGAAGGTGACGTTCATACCTTTCTTGAGGATACCGGTTTCAACACGGCCGACTGGAACGGTTCCAATACCGGAGATTGAGTAAGCATCCTGGATCGGAATACGAAGTGGCTTATCGGTTGGTTTTTCTGGCACTTCAAGTTCGTTAAGCAGTCCGAAGAGTGGTTTTCCCTTGTACCATGGGGTATTTTCACTGTTCTTAACGATGTTGTCACCCTCGAATGCGCTGATCGGGATGAACTTGACGGTGTCAGGGTTGGTACCTACCATCTTTAAAAGGTTGCCGACTTCTGCCTTAACCTCGTTAAAACGTCCTTCATCATATTTTGCAGCATCAATCTTGTTGACTGCAACGATAAGCTGTTTAATACCAAGTGTCTTAGACAGGAAAACGTGCTCTTTGGTCTGTTCCATCACACCATCAGGTGCTGCAACAACAATAATTGCTGCATCTGCCTGTGATGCACCGGTGATCATGTTCTTGACAAAGTCTCTGTGTCCTGGACAGTCCACGACGGTAAAGTAGTACTTGTCAGTGTCAAAGCGCTTGTGTGCAATATCAATAGTGATACCACGCTCACGTTCTTCCTTCAGGCTGTCCATAACCCAGGCAAAAGCGAATGAACCCTTGCCTTTTGATTCTGCCTCTTTCTTATACTGTTCGACGATGTGTGCCGGAACTGCTCCGGCTTCATACATCAGTCTGCCGACGGTAGTTGACTTACCATGGTCAATGTGACCAATAACAGCGAGGTTAATGTGGGGCTTCTCAGTTGCCATATATACAAATCCTCCAATACCTCCGCACGATATCAGAGCTGCAAAGCACAGCCCGGTTCTGCGAGTATTACATATTTGATAGAGGTCCTTTTAATATTTTTCACTCTGGGGCTCATACCAAATGAACGCTTGAATCTCTATTGACAGGGTTGAATCGAAGTGATTAAGAGGTTTTCAGGGGAATGATCAGATTAGTAATGAAGTCACTTCCAATTATCAGAGAACCTGGTTCTGACAGGGCTTACGTGGAATGCGCCTCGGGAAAACTGCCGGTTCACACAAGGTGCTCATATTGCATGAATTGTAAAGGAATTCAGGTGGGGGCGCGGGTTATGCCCTCTCCATACGAGAGTGCATTCTCCCGTATCAGTGGGGGTTCTGTACCGCCAGAGATGTTAATGGAAGCTGCAATGCAGTTTAACAGCCTTGTCCGGGATGGGTCTTCGGTGGCCTGTAATGATGAAAAAGGAGAAGGTTATACTCCACGATTTGCATCGCGGCTCTGATCTGGTTTCATAGATCCTTCTTTTCTTCAAAGTTCAGACAAGGATGATGGCAAGCACCGTCAGGACAGCGCAGCGGTTTATCTCCCCGGTTGCACCTGTAATGTCCCCGTTCACTCCCCCGAACAACCGGTAAGCCATGTATCTCATGAAGAGAGAGACAAAGACAAAAGCGACACATGAAGCAATTTTCGCATGAACCGGGAGAGGGAGCATGAGCGCAGGAATAAGAAGCATAGTGGCCGGGATAATATGCCACTTTTTTGTGTTTTTATTAAGTGCAGAATGGAGTCCTTCATGAAATGGTCTTCCATATGCTGTAAGCATGGCCATTCCCCATTTCCCCCCCACCTCTGCAAACACAAGGGCCGATGCAGCCATAATTGACTGGTGAATAGAACTGAGCGAGGCGATGGTAAGAAGAGTAATTGTCATACCAAGGACCATTGCACCAGTGCCCATCTGCCTGTCGGTCAAGGCCTTTATCCGTCTCTCCCTGGAACCATGCGCCATAAGCCCGTCCCCAAGATCAAAAAGACCATCCAGGTGATTTGCACCTGAAACAAGGAAAATTATGCCGGATGCAAGAACTGCAAGGATGAGCGGCGGGGCCGGGATGAGCAGGATTACAATAGATCCGATTCCACCTGTAATGTACCCGGAAAGAGGATATAGCCAGGTATTTCGCGCAAATGCGTCAAACGGGGCAGTCTTCCCAAGTGGGAGTATGGTTGTAAACTGGAGCAGGGCACGGATGGCTTGAATCATGGATGCTTAGAAAAGTAGTATACCAGGAGGATAAGGGCTTATGGTTTTTGAGTGAGATTGATGATACAGCCGGAGAAACGAAATTTAATGGTCTTTTTATCAAATCCTGGTATGATGAAACCTGAAAACCCTTTGTTCATAGGCATATTAGCAAATACGATGCTCTCCACCGTTCCTGGTCTCTCCGGTGCCGGTCCGGACCCGATGGGTTCACTGCTTGTTCCTGTCCTGGATGCAGAACTTATCTGGCAGGGGAGTATCACAAGTTCTGATGCAACCCCGAATACACCGACCGGATGCCCGACACCTGCATCGATCACAAGAGCCATTCTTGACTTTATTGGCCTTACTCCTCTTTTTATTAATGCAGGGCTTGCACATCCTCCAACTGTTCCGGTTCTGGATCTGCATGGACAGGCCGGAGGCGACCCACGAGAAGGGCCTGCTGTTCCTGAAGCGCTGCGTCTGTACAATGAGGGGGTACGGATTGGAAGACTGCTGTCTGCATATGATATGCTTATCGTAGGAGAATGTGTTCCTGGAGGGACAACAACTGCGCTATGCGTTCTTAGATGCCTTGGATATGATGCAAAGGTGAGCAGCGCATCAGTGGCCAGCCCCTATCTTCTAAAGGAAGAGGTCTGTTCAGATGTTGCCCGTCGTATCGGGCGCACATTATCTGATCCACTTGAGATCGTCAGGGAGGCAGGTGATCCTATGATTGCGGTTGCGGCCGGACTTACAGAAGGATTCACCGGAAAGATGATCCTTGCTGGCGGGACCCAGATGCTGGCGGTTGCAGCAGTAATTAAATCACTTGGCAGGGATCCGCCTGATATAGTAACAACAGTTTACGTGCGGGATGATACATATGCAAGCTGTGAAAAAACTGCGCGGGATATCGGGGTTCCTGTTACTTATGTGGATCCCGGCTTTGGCAATGCCGGACATCAGGGTCTTGACAGATATTGCATGGGGGAAATTAAGGAAGGTATGGGATATGGAGGTGCCATGATGCTTGCATCCCTTCTGGGTTATAACCACGAGGAGATCACACGTTCGATCATCTCCTTTGTTTCAGGGTACAGTCCCTGAATGCATATCTACTGACCGGCCCTATTATATAGAGCAGATGTTCCCTTCATATGTGAAAAATTCTCATACCCTGATAGCAGTTTGTGGAATATTGCAATATTCTCTGCAATAATATTGAAGATTTGCTTATCATCATGACATTAAAATCAACCATGAAACGAATATCAATGAAAAAACTGCAGCCGAAAGACCTGTCTCTTTCTATATATGCGAAAGTGAAGCAGCTTACAAGGCAGATCTACAGGAGCATCTCCCAGGAAGGATTCCATGCCTGGATCAAGAATCCCGGGTGCATGACTGCTCTGAGGATTGCCAGCCTGCCTTTCAGGGGTAAGAACCAGGGATGAGTTCACTACCTTCCCTGGCTGACAGGATCCGTAAGGCGGGTTTCTCCTGCCTGCGTTGTGGTTCGTGCTGCAGGGAGACTGAACCCGGATCAAACCTTGTCATGGTAGGTCAGGAGGAGATTTCAGACATAATGGAATATACCGGCCTTTCATTCGGGGAGATCGCCGAGCCATACCCGGACAGGATATTGGAAGGAGATCTTGACTACACCTTTGGATGGGTATTACGAAGGACAGGAGACAGGTGCAGGTTTCTTGATGAAAGTTCCTGCCAGATCTACCCTGTCAGGCCCTGGATATGCCGGACCTATCCGTTCATGCTTGATGAGAACGATCTTACCATTCATCCGTGTGAAGGAACAGGTCAGAATACTGGATCCGCGGATGCCGAAAATATTGCACATGATCTATGCAGGCGATATGCATACGAACAGGAACAGGATGAAAAGATCTGGGCGATAGTCCGGTCAGGAACCATTCCGGCAGGAAAGCCGGTTGTAATCGATGCAGAAGGAATAAAGGACTATCATGGGTGAAATCCGGATAATCGGGACGGCACATGTCTCGCAAAAAAGTGTAGAAGAAGTAGAGCAGGCGATTGATGAATGGCAGCCAGATGTTGTTGCAATTGAACTTGATCAAGGCAGGTACCTGGCCCTGAAACAACAACAGATAAATCCAGAGATTGAAGACATCCTTCAGGCCAAAAACTTCACCCAGCTACTGGTCCAGTGGATCCTGGCTTATATCCAGCGACGGATAGGCATGGACATAGGGGTTGAACCAGGCGCCGAGATGAAAGCTGCGATAAATGCAGCAGAAGATCGAGAGGTAAAACTTGCCTTAATAGACCGGGATATCAGAATGACACTTCACCGGTTCTGGGCTTCCATGTCTTTGTTTGAGAAGTTCAAGATGTTTTTTGCACTCATTGAATCGATCGCAGTTGCTGACAGGACAGGGGATCTGATAGACATTGAAGAACTTAAGAAGGAGAATGTGGTTGAGGCAGCGATGGAGGAGTTTTATAAATACTCTCCACGTGGTGCAAATGCACTTATCGGTGAACGTGATGCGTACATGTCTCATCACCTTATCAGGCTTGCATCTGCCAATGAGCGGGTTTTAGCAGTGGTTGGTGCAGGGCATCGGAAAGGGATAGAACAGTACCTGAAAGCTCCAGAGACTCTTCCATCAATAGACAGTCTTAGTTCACAGATGAAGACCCGTCCATGGGGACTTATCTTTGGGAGTATTGTGACTGCGATTTTTGCTCTTCTGCTGTTGGCTATCGTCTTCTCAGGGGTAGGGACAGAAGTTCTCCTTCAGGCACTTATATACTGGATCCTGATCCATGGTGTCCTCACCTTCGTATTTACCCTGCTTGCAGGAGGCCATGTTGTCTCCGGGCTGGTGGGGTTTGTGGTAAGTCCACTCTCATCGCTTCACCCGCTTATAGCAGCCGGATGGTTTTCAGCAATTGCTGAAGCAAAAATCCGAAAACCACGGGGATCAGATATCAGGAAGATAATGGAGGCGGAATCGATCATGGAGATGCGCAATATTCCGCTCTTTAAAGTTGTCCTTGTTGCCGCACTTGCAAATGTAGGGTCAAGTATCGGGACCTTTGCATATTTCATCTTCATCTTTCCCATCCTGGGCATAGATCCAAATGTTATACTGGGAGACGGATTTGCGAATATGTGGGCGGCCATAACCGGTCTGTTTGGAATTTAAGGTTGGCATGAATGGATGAAGGTCCAATGGTTCACATCACCCCCGTCTATTATGCATCAATAGATCCGTTCAGGCCGTTATTTGAGGAATACCGGGGCATGTACGGGTATATCTTTTACTTCATGCAGCTGGTTTCATGAAAGTCGGTGCCCTGCTTTCAGGGGGAAAGGATTCCCTGTACGCTGCCTGGCGGATGATGCAGACCGGACATGAGGTTGCATGTTTTATAACTATACAATCACGCAATCCAGAGAGCTACATGTTCCATACTCCTAATATCGGGCTTACCCGTCTTCAGGCAGAGTCAGCCGGTATCCCCCTCGTGATTGTGGAGACTGACGGTATTAAAGAGAGAGAACTGGATGATCTGACCTCAGCAGTTCAGCGTTGTGTCCGTGAGTATGGTATCGAGGGAATCGTGACCGGAGCTATCCAGTCAGTGTACCAGGCATCACGAATCGAACGCATCTGTCATCAGGAAAATCTCTGGTGCTTCTCCCCTCTGTGGTTGTGTGACCAGGAGAGTTACCTGCACTCCCTGGTGTCAGAAGGCTTTGAGGTAATTATTGCCGGAGTGTTTGCAGAACCACTTGATGAAACCTGGCTTGGCCTGAAGATTGACATCCCGTTTATTCAGCGGATGAAAACGATAAATGATAAGTATCATCTCTCTCCTGCAGGAGAAGGAGGGGAATATGAGAGCTTTGTCTGTAATGCTCCGTTCTTTAAAAGGAAGATCATTATAATCGAGACAAAAACCTGGTTTGAACATGGTGCCGGAGGGTATGTTATCACCAGGGCAGAACTGGACTGATCGCATGATTCTCATTGTTGATCTTACAAACCCGGAAATCAGGATACTTTCTGACCAGTTTGTCTCTCCTGTTTATCGTATTGTGCACCAGTGTGACCAGGAGACTGTGGCTGTCAGGTTAGAGCAGATATGTATTAGTCAGTCCTGCATCGGAATCATCATATGTGGAACTGCACTTGCCGATTCATGGTATATGCAGCAACAACTTATTCCATTACTTGAAGGATGGAAAGGCCCGGTTTTAGGAATTTCAACCGGAATGCAGATGCTCCTTTCAGAAACCGGGGGAGAGCTCCAGAACTATACCGGGATTGGGATGACTTCTGTCCATGTCACCGATATTGGGAAGAAAGATCCGCTGATGAAAGGAAAAGAAGAGTTTTCAGGTTATGTTCTCCACAGGTATGTCACTACCCCCTCTCCCGAATGGGTTCCTCTTGCAACATCAGGACCGACGGTTCAGGTTGCAGGGCATTGTACCTATCCATGGTATGGGGTCCTTTTTTACCCTGAAGTTAGAAACGAGTGGATGATTAAGCGATTTATCGCATTTGCCAGGGGTTTTTGAGAGAGTTCCCGGTGACAAAATTTATCCACGATCATCCCAACGATGGGATAGATTCTCACTTGCAGATATGACATAATGTGGGACTTCAGAGATGATAACAAGTAATATCCTGTGAGAGCAGTAAGGACAGCTTCCGGTTCGAAGTGATCTCATCTCAACCATCTCATCTGAGCTAAGGGACCTGTAATCTACTATCTCTCCAGATGTATGTGGCAGATTCATCAGGACTGCGGGGCTGAACTGGTGATGACAACGCTGGCAAAACCCCCAGAGCCCATATTGAATAATAATCCTTGTAATACCCTGTTCATCAAGTTCATGAATCACCGGATGGTTCCAGTAAAAAACCGGGAACTTTCTGACTGCAACAGGAAGTCCTGCATAAATTTTTAGTTTTGGAAGTTCTGACCTGGTCCTGTATCCTCCAGGGACATGTAGAACGTCCTGGCATTGAACACATAAGGTTTCTCCTCCAAGTATGGGATCCAGCTCATTCAGGTCAAGAGTATTTATCTCATCACAGATAGGGCAGGAGAAAACGACACTGTTTAATATGAATTTTACTTCACTGGTCGTCTTATTTAATGGAATTTTTAATTTTTTTGCCCTTGGATCTTGAGCAAACCCGCCTGATATTTGCTTTTTGGATTTTTCGACCGTATTTTTACCCTGTGTACAGTCTTTTACTGGAACAGAGCCAGTCTTTTTCCTTTGCCAAAATCCCATTCCTAATCATCCACGAACTTTTCCTTTTTTTAATGGTACCAGCAAAGTTAAGAACTTATCTTTCCTGGCATTCCGACAGAAAGTTATTGCAAAACAATGAAAAACTGTGTTTTAATAAAGAAAGGGAATGGGTCGGCGGGTGCCCTGATGGGATGCTGTCAGGGGGGATGTGAATGATGATTGTGCCCTAAAAGGTATACATGGCCGGGGGGTTTTCCGATTCTACCTTTTGCTGTCTGGTGGGGTTGATGTGTCTGGTAGGTGATCCATGTTTGCGGGACAGGACGGTAAACATTACCAGCCCGTTGCAACAGTTGTAATGGCATACCGGTGTTACCACCGGGGGATCAAGATTTTCGGATTCCAGCGATGTATACCATCAGGATGGGCTATAGCGGATGTATCCGGCCCACTCCCTCGAGGCACCGCTCCGGGGGATCCGTCACGGGTACCTCTGATCCAAAGAGTCAGCAGTTGCACAATTAAAGTTTACTTCATAATTTCGTGAAATAAAAGTCAATAGATAAATTTCAGAGAGATACTGTTCCTTCGTCTGACCTCGTATGTCCATCAGATCACTTGGAAATCGCTGGATTGCAGACTCATGTATAGCGGATTACTGTGACTGGTAAATGTAATTTTTTTTGATGAAACCTTCCATTATGAAGATCAGAACAGGGATCTCCGGCATATTCCTGATCTCATCAATCCGCAGATGGATTGCAAATCCCGTCAATTAACCGGGCTTGGCAGAAGTGCGTGTCAAACCAGTGGCACCGTAAGGAGATTTTACCACACCTGACAAAAATCTGTGTTTTCAATCCCAGCTTTTGTGATGGACTGACACCGATGATCCCTGACATTCATCTTTGTCACTTGAAAAAAAACATAGCCACCACATGACATGGTCTGCTGTTTTTGTTGGTAACTTACTGGAAAGATTGAACAGATACCATATTGTTATATGAAACCAACTACTGTTTATGAACCGATATCCCGTAATTGCACTGGTTCTTCTCGCAGGGATTTTAATTACCGGCTGCGTTCAACAGATTCCGCCTTCAAACCAGGAGATACCACCGACAGAGGTCGTTATTACAACTCCCTCACCGGCTCTGGAAGGTGAATTAATAAATCAGTATGAGGAACCTGCCCTGGCTGATGAAACTGAAGATATTATCCCGGTCCGGACACTTATTGAAGATATTCCTTTGCCTGCACCAACCCAGGATCCAAATCTTGCATTTCGCGACCTTGTGCATGGTAAACTGGACCTTATCCAGGAAGGAAAGGACAAGGTTCTTAGTGCATGGAAAGCAGAAGATCCTGCACTTACCAGTTCACTTGTCGCAGATCTTCGTCATATCATACGAAACAACAATGATGCCAGTACATTTCCAAAGAAGATGGATTATGTGAGGGTAAATTATTATGACTTTATCGACCGGATGATCCAGTTTGCCGACAACTTCGGACAGGCTGCATCATTAATGGAGAGAGGGGAGAGTGGTAGTGCCAATTCATATGTAGCTGCCGGTATCATGGCAGGAGACAGGGCCGACATCTCTGATAAGCGTATAAGGGTGTTCCTGCGGGATCATCCAATGCTCCTGTAAAACTTTCAGGAAAGATGATACCCTCACAAGGTGAGTATTCATCAGGTGATTAAATGTACCGGATGATTGTTCTTGCTTTGGTTACTATGTCCCTGCTTTCGGCAGCATATGCAGACATTGCAGTTGAAGGGGTATCAGATTACTCCTTCCATTACAATATCTCCAATTTCGGGCAGTTTCCTGACTATGTCTTCCTTACAAGCAGCGCTATCTGGGGATGGGATTACCCGCAGGTTATCTCTGACGGAAACTTTGGCGGGGGATATAAACTGGATGGTTTTGTTCTTCACGCAATCCAGTCATCTGATCTTGACATGGAGAGGTTAGGCCCTGGCAACGATGACGCTCTTACGAATGAAGCAGATGAGAGGGTGCATGATTATCTTAAGTCACTGCCATTCCTGACTGCTAACATCAGCCTGCCTGTGGGAGCATTTTATGATGACAAGCTTGGGATTTCGAATGTCTCTGTTATCCTGAATATCACAGATCTGGATGAGACATCCTTTGATGTCACAAAAGAAGCAGCATTATTTGGGTATGTCAATGGTACGGTAATCCGGGTCCCGGTACCAGATGATGAGGACCTGGCTCCACCCCTTTGAACCCTGATCCAATCCCTGCATGGATCTCATTTTTTTGTTTGTCAGGGCACTGTTTCTGACAGTTGTCTTTGAATGTATCATACTCTCACTTCTGGTTAGAAGATCTTTTCTGAAGATATGTGCCATCGTCTTTCTTCTAAACCTTCTAACAAACCCCGTGCTTAATTACCTGCACCTAATTCATGATGTTCCTGTATTTATCCTGGAATTCGTGGTGGTTTTTATTGAATTATTCCCATTAAAAGCAGGACTTAATCTCTCCTGGAAAGATGCATTTCTTTTCAGTATCCTGATAAACGCCGGTTCATATTCGGCTGGATATTTCATAATGGCGTTTTTATATTTTCCATGAGTAATATTGTAGTTACATGTATGGCCGGTCTGTTTTTTTCATTTCTGCAGTCATGATTGTCATGCTTCTGGCACTTTTCACTCCCTGCAGTGCATATGGATCCTGGGAGGGATCAGAAGGAATTTTGATCCAGAACGAAGAGTTGGACGGGGTCAGGTATGATGATTATATCCGGATATTTGATGTGATGGGTTACCTGGACTATGCAGGAAACCTGTCACTTGCCTCTGGCATGTCAGTTCAGGTAATCACAATAGAAAATGGCGGTGTCCTCTCTCCGGATGTGATTCTCCCAGTCCCGGAGGTTATCTATGTTACCAGTGGCACACTTATGCTCACGGTCAATGATGAGGAATTCCGGGCGGAGAAGGGGGATGCGGTATATGTCCCTTCAAAGGCTACCCGACATTATGCAAATGAAGCAGATGAAACGGTCCGTTTTTTTTCGGTAACTGATCAGCTGCCTGTCCCGGGTGATGAAGAATCCCTTTATCAGAATGTAACAAAGAACCAGGAAGATCCAGTAGACATAACCCGTGTAATCTCTGAAGAAATGGTTACTGGGCTGGAACCTGGCAGCAAAGAACTGAACCAGTCTTTTCACTTCTCAAGGTTGATCCATCCGCTTGAGGGACCTTATAACACCGGGTTTGACCTTGGGACCATCAGGATTTCTCAGGGTTCTGGCATCCCTGATCATTATGTTGACGGGAGATACCAGCTGATGACTGTCCTGTCTGGTTCAGGAACCATATCGGTCGGGTGCTACGATTACCAGGTAGGAAGGAATGACATGATCTATGTTGCTCCAGGAGCGGTGATGAGTGCTGAAGCATCTGAAGAGATGGAGCTTATGATTCTGGTAAATCCTTATTACCAGGAGAGATTTGACAAGGCAATTCCATATGCCTGTGATTACTTATATTGATCCAAAACTTTTTTCGCAGGCAATTTGTTGAACTATGCCAACAAACCTGTATGATATGATATACAAAAGTTCTTTGTTTACAGCAATACTGATCATCGTCCTGGTTTTCTCCGCCACGGGATCTGCCCTGGAGACGGTTACTGAAGATAATGCAACAATAAACCTGTCTCTTTCAGCCTTTCCCTCAGCACCAGGGCCAGATTACCAGGTTAGATCAGTTAAAATCCCCTCCTATGAGAGTCCGGCAAAAAAAGGGGATGTTCTTCACCCATCCCTTTTAGTAAAAAACGCGGGTTATAATGACACCGCCGGAAACCAGGTAAACGTAAGTGCATACCTTGGCAATTATCCTCTCCTTCCGGTAGTGAGCACTTTTCCGGCTCTCATGGCTGAGCAGGAAAGAAAGATTACCCTGGCATATAAAATACCGGATATTATCAGCTATGGAGGGTATGCCTTTTCTGTTACGATCGATCCTGACAACCTTACCAATGATACCAATACCAGTAATAATATGAATAAAGCAGGTGGGATTGTCATGATCACCACTCCGGATGATGATTCCTTTATCGGTTGTGAGGCCTGCTGGGCAGGATACCGGTAATTTCAATCTTTATGGTGATGCTTGATATACTCTGGCATCAATT
>Ga0255347_1006906_pt1 | contig 12080 bp, 10 predicted proteins | sample wastewater_treat_2_FD_192479 | JGI IMG/M metagenome (GOLD analysis project Ga0255347, IMG submission 192479) | Wastewater microbial communities from Lulu Island WWTP, Vancouver, Canada - plant24 | ecosystem: Engineered > WWTP > Wastewater > Unclassified | place: Canada: Vancouver, British...
CGGATACCTTCGCCATTTCGCCATCCATCTCCACTTACAAGAAACTTTCGCTCGATTTCAAGGGGCATAGAATATCGTTCAAAATTAAGTTTATACTTCAATGCAAATGCTGTTTATTGATAACATACAATTATATTTTATAATAGCCTCTTTCATCTATCGAAATGTCAAGAATAAAGATGCGACCCTGATTTATTCGGTGATCAATCGCAAAAAGCGATTTTTCAATGCATTCTCTAATCTGCGATTGTCTTACGTTAAGACGCTGCACACTGCCATCCTATTTATTATTCAATTTCTCCATTATTACCTTAAAGCTTTCTATTCCTGCTTCCAGATTTTCGATGATGTCGTTTGCCAGCACATCAGGATCGGGCAGATTGTCCAAATCGGCAAGACTTTTATCTTTTAGCCAGGTAATATCCAGACTTGTCTTGTCGCGGTTGATGATTTCTTCATAAGTGAACTTTCGCCAGCGGCCTTCGGGATTTTTCTCCGGATGCCATGTCTCTTTTCGTTTATGCCGATTTTCCGGATTGTAGCATTTTATAAAATCCTGAAGGTCGTCAAATTTTAACGGAGATTTTTTCAGAGTATGTCTGATGTTGGTGCGATAATCATAAAACCAAACTTCCTGCGTCCACGGGTCTTTACTTGCTGGTTTGTTATCAAAAAATAAAACATTGGCTTTGACGCCTTGCGCGTAAAATATACCGGTCGGCAACCGAAGAATCGTGTGCAGATCAGTCGTTTCCAGTAATTTTTTACGCACGGTTTCGCCTGCGCCGCCCTCGAATAAAACATTATCAGGGACAACAACCGCCGCTTTGCCGGTGGTTTTCAACATCGTGCGGATATGCTGGACAAAGTTTAATTGTTTATTGCTGGTGGTTGCCCAGAAATCCTGCCGATTGTAAGTGAGATCTTCTTTCTCCTGCTCGCCTTCTTCATTAGTAAAGGTCATTGAGCTTTTCTTGCCGAAGGGCGGATTGGTGAGCACATAATCTACGCGCAAACCTGTATCAGCCACAAGTGAATCAGTCGGCAGAATAAAAGTTTCGGAATCAATATCGCCGATGTTGTGCAGGAACATATTCATGAGAGCGAGCCTGCGCGCGCCCGCTACGATTTCGTTGCCGTAAAATGTTGAATTTTTCAAAAATGCTTTTTGTGTTTTGGTCAATGAGAAGTTTTTGGAATCGGCAATGTAATCATACGCCGCCAGGAAAAAACCGCCCGTGCCACAAGCAGGGTCGGCGATTGTTTTCATCGGTTGCGGCTGCACACAGGCCACCATGGCCCTAATCAAGGAGCGTGGCGTAAAATATTGTCCCGCGCCGCTTTTGGTATCTTCGGCGTTTTTTTCCAGCAGTCCTTCATAGATTTTGCCTTTTACGTCCGTGCCCATCAACGTCCATTGCTCTTTGTCAATCATATCAATGAGTTTGTAGAGTTTGGCCGGGTCTTGAATTTTGTTTTGGCTCTTGGTGAAAATTTGCCCTAGGATCCCCTTGGCACGTGAAAGCTCACGCAGCAATGTTGTGTAATGCGCTTCCAGCGCCGCGCCGCTTTTTGCTGTCAGGCTTTCCCAATTATATTGCCTTGCTATAGGCAGTTTTCGATTGTGCGGTGGTTTACTATACTCGTCCGCCATCTTAAGAAAGAGCAAATATGTAAGCTGTTCTAAATAATCGCCGTAGCCAACGCCGTCATCGCGCAGGGTATTGCAGAAGCTCCATATTTTACTGATAATGCTCGATGTATTGTTACTTTCGTTACTCATATTCTTTTGATTTCCTTAAATTGCTCAAATAATTTTTTAAATCTTTTATTTTCGTCATTATAAAGTACCTGTTGCTTTTTAATTACGAAAAGGGCATAGTTTGTCCGCAAGTAATTCCTCATGCGTGGGCTTCCGGATGGTTGCTCGTAAATAGCGCATGAGGTTTTGCATTTAAGCTAATAAAAAATAAACACTGTCTGTCAATTATAAAATAAATAAAAATTACTTTGGAAATCAATGCCTTAGTCATTCATGCTCGTTCTCCATCATATTTAGTATTGAGTATCGACTATGTATCCTATTCGCCCCGGGCAAGGATATCCATTTCTATCTTTATGCGGATTTAGTCGAGTTGTGTATTGTTTGTGTTTAAATTTTTTTCCGCAATATGAACATTCCATAACATAGACTGGTCCATAACCGGTTTTCTTTCTTGACGATAAGCTAAATCCAGAACCTATAATTCGCGATTCTTTTCTTCTCGCCACAGGCGGAGCCAATATGGGACCTGTCGCTGTTAATTCAATTGAATATTTGGGGGTAAACGAAGTATTCGTGACTTGAGCTCCTTGAATGCGATCAACCCGATATGAGCGGTTTTCCTGTGTGTTATGTTTGACCGCATACAACAACAAAGCACCTTTTTTTGTCATGCGCAAAGAATACGGTTCTATCAATCGAGAGCTACCCTGATATTGAAGATTGACACATAAATGATTGGCTGCGGCAAATCTTATTAAGTGCAGAGGGGAAGCTGTCCCGGCTTGCCACGCTTGAATCATGGCAGGCACTTCCCATGAGGTATCAATTTCGTCTCCACCGGAAGGCATCGCCGCCATCGCGCCCGCTTCTGCCGCTACCGCTGCCGCTGCGGTTTGATACAACCACTCAAATACTGCGGGAAGTTCCTGCCAGAACTGCTCGTAAGGCGGCAACGCGGGTAATTGATGCGCCAGCATATTCTCCCATTCGGCAGCCAGCTCAGCGCGTTCGGATTTATCTGCTAGTGATTGTGCCGTAGGCAGCGCAATACCCTTAAAATCACATTTTTGTTTAAGCGTTTTATTTAAAACATCATGATCGGGTTTTACATCATTGTGACGATATAAATGAATCACGTCGTAGAGGTCTCTTGGCCGAAGCCGCTGTGCCAGCGCCCGAATCTTTTCCGCAAATACCTCTTCAAAACTATAGCATTGAACAAAAATACCATTCTGAGGTTTGTCGGAATAAGAATGCTGAACTTCCCGTATCACTGGCGGAAGCGCAATCATCTCGTCCGCCGTCAAATCAAGTTTAACACGCGGCAGGTCACCGCGTTGCTGCATTGGCCCGCGGTAGCTGATTTTTCCTTCCGCTGATAACTTGCCGCGCGGATTCTCATAAACTTCAAATTTGATTAAATCCTTTGGAATTTCCAGACCCGTCTCATCATAGATAAAATCAGCGATTTCCTTAAACGACTCCGTTAAAAATTCCGCAGTAAGATGATCATCCTGAGTGAGTGTAAAATCCAGATCTTCCGAAAAACGGTATGTTTCAAAGTAACACTTCTTCAAACACGTTCCGCCTTTGAATATCCATTCTTTCCCGATAACCTGATGCTTGGAAATCCCGGCCAAAAGCCAGCCCAGCACATAATCCTTCTCAATAATGTGCGCGCCGAGCCCATATTCGCGCGATGCCTCCATTATTTCCTGTCGGGTAATCATTTATTTTCGCCCCAGCTTTCCGGTATCCACAAGCGCCAGCGTGTAATCAACTTATCCGCAGCAAGCGTCGCATCCAGTTTTGTGTTTCCTTTGGTCAGTAAGGCAAGACATTGGGTTATGGCATCCGATTCCTGCGCGGCATAACGCTCCAGCATAAAACCAAGTCGTTTGAAAACCGCGCCGTTGCCCATCTTTTTTGCGTATTTCAGCAGCAGTTCCAAATTCTTATTTTCCGATTTCAGATAATTGACAAACATATCCGCAACCGAACGGATACCGCCACCAAGCGCAGGATCCCCAAGCATATCCACCATGGTGCGTGATGGATCAGATACGGACACTTTTACCTGACCCTGCCAGACAGGCTTAAGACCGAACATCATTTTTTCGGGAACCTGACGCAAAAAATATTCCGTGCCCTTCACGACGCATAAACTGCGTCTTGGTTTTTGGGTTGTCATGACCATGACTTTGCGGAAAATCTGTTCCGTCAATCCCCAATTTTCCGCAGCGCTCCAGCCGCCGATGTAGCAGGGCGAAAACAATTTTTCGGCAATAACCCAGGCGTTTTCCAGTGGCATATCAGCAGAGCGCGACTCCAGTGGTACGATAACATACACGCCCCTGTAAACGCGGGAAAGCCAGCCTTTTTTTGCCCAACGGGAAAGAAACTTGGCTGCATCTGCGGACGACACATTCAAAATTTTCGCTGCATCAGAAACAGATATGGAACCTTTGGCGTCACGAACCACCTGCCCCAGCCTTTGGCGGTCTAATTTTCCAATACCGGATAAATCTTTTAAGGTGGCCTTATTTTCAACCATATTTAGCCTTTTTAGTACATTAATAGCGCAATAATTCAACGATTCAGAGAACTATTGCACCTGCCATATACTACATCGCACCGGTTTTGCCAAGATAAAAATCAAATTTACTTTTTCTTTTTCAGTGATTCTTTTTCCGCCTTGATGCGTTCCAGTAATTTTGACGCAGGTTCATCTTTTGGATCTTGGGGGACGAGTTTGCCTTCGAAGGCTTTCTTTAAAATGCTTTGCCGCAGGGATTCGGACCATTTGAGGCTTTGCTCAATACTCTCTTCAATTTTGTCGCAGACGGAAAGACGGGATTCGATCTCGGCGACAATGGCGTGTTGTTCTTCCGGCAAACAATGAACCATCAGCAAATTTTCAAACTTGCTCTTGTTTAATATTGGGAGAGTTGTTGCAGAAGCATTATCCTGTATCTGTTTTTGAAAATCAGGACCGATAGCTTGATAAAAAATAAACTTCGGATAAATTTCTTTTAAAGGAATAATGGCGTTGATCTGCTGATTAAAACCTCCTCCTTGTTTAATAAAGCCAGTTTTCCCAATTGTTGCACCAATACATGTAACAAGTGTGGATTCAGCAGGTACGAATCGCGCCTCCTTGATACCCAATTCAGATAGTCCATCAGTAGATGAAACCACGTTATTTCCGGCATTTAAATCAGTCGGTTTATAAAAAGGGTATTTGTCAGAGTAAAATTTCGGATTTTTCTTCGAAGGTGTAGTACCTGTTTCAATACGTCCCAGTTCACATATTTTTTTGAATTGCCACCCGTCTGGCAATTCGTCATTATTCACGTTTTTATTTGTCAGCTTGCCTTCAAATGCCCATTTCAGGACTGCCTGGCGATAGACTTTGAGTTGTTGCTGCGCGGTTTTGAGGCTTTCGATGCCTTTATCCAAACTGCTGAGCAGTTCTTCTATTTTGGCGACAATGCGCTGCTGTTCGGGGAGTGGTGGAAGAGGAACAAATATTTCATTTAAATTGTTTAATGAAATACCTAACACAGTTGTTCCGCTAGCAAGCTCAACACAGTCCCTTTCAATGAAACTAAACAGATATCTGATAAATTCAGGACTTGTTTTAAATTTCGGTTTAACTATTTTTAAGTCTTGATTAATTGCAGATGTAATCTTTGAAATTATTGTTCTGCCTGGAATTATTCTAGTGATTAGAATAACATCTTCAGGATATGCAAGATTAGCAGCACTATTTTTTAATCCTTCTTTGGTAATTTTATCCTCTGTTTTATGAAGGTAATCCCCCTTTACATCCTTAACTGAAGCCCAGCTAATATTTCCATTCCAATATCGTTCAATTTTCTTACTGGGAGTTCCGCCGCCGATAAAATCGAAGACATCGCCAATTTTAACGATCGCCCAGCCTTTCGGCATTTCCTGATTTTTATTCATTCGATATAGTTACTGCCTTCTTATTTCATTTTGGCTTCGACACTTCGACAAGCTCAGTGTCCGTTTCATTTATACTCAGTCACCAGTCCGTTCGCTGAGCCTGTCGAAGCGCGGTTTTTTGATAACTCCGGCAATTTACTATATTCCCCATTTATCAACGCTTCTTTTTTCTTCCGGCTCCACCCCTGCACTTGTTTCTCTCTTTGGAAGGCCTCGTCAATTCTATTGAATTCTTCAAGATAAACTAATTTTACAGGCAGATGCTTCCTGGTAAAATTTGATCCTTCACCACTTTGGTGTTGTGCTAATCTTATTTCAATATTATTCGTGCTACCCGTGTAATACTGGCCATTTGAACAAAGTAATATGTACATGTAGCCTTTCATTGGGGAACCTTTCTATTTGCCCTTCGACAGGCTCAGGGCACCGCCCTGTTTACTCAGGGTACAACATTTATTTACTCATGGTGCGGTCTCGAAGAGTGGCTTCGACAGGCTCAGCCACCAGTTTAATTATTTGGCTCAGTCACCGGATTTGACGAATAGGTCCGGACCCTGAGCAAGTCGAAGGGCGGTCGCTGAGCTTGTCGAAGCGTCACGCCGCCAGCGCCTCATTCAATTCGTTGATTATGATTTCCGTTTCCGTGCCGAAAAGCTGCCACATTTTGCCTTTGCCGCCCTGCGCGTCAAAGGGCACATAGTCCAAATCATCAACACTGACAGAAACCGACGCGGCAACATGGTCCTTGAGCATTCTCAGCCACTGCATTTGTTCTTCGGTGAATTTCAGAGTGCCTGCCTGTTTTTTAAAGACCCAATTCTGAAAGTTTTTATCAACTGTCTTATCGTAAGAAGTTAGCGAAGCGTCGATGCCTGCAACCTTACGGATCAGGGCAACGAGCGCCACCAGTTCATTTCTGGGCTGACCGCTGACGCTCTCTAACAATTCATAGGCGTGCCATACGTTCAATGGGGCCAGCGTGGGCTTGTCGGCCACAATCGCATCCACTAACTCCCTAATCATCTTATAGGTTAGTTCGCGCCGGCGAAAGGGCTGGCTGTAAAATATCTGCAAGGCGGTGATTTCGTCTTTATGCTTAACAATCCAGTCGGCAAAGGTTTTTATCAAATCCCTGGCTTTGTCTTTGTTGTCTTTTTCCCAGCCGGCGGCAGTTACTTTATCGGGATTTACAAGATCAATGATTTGTTCGTGCGCTTTGCGCACGTTTTCAATATAATCGTTGAGCTCGCCGGTAAAGGTGCTTGCCGCCTGATTCTGCAGCGCAGTGGTAAGCGTTTTTACTTTTTCTTCTTTTTCCACGGGTGCCGCATCTGGATTTTCCAATTCTACTTTTTGGCGAATATCTTCCAGTGTGTCGGGATTATAAGCGCCCAGCAGTTCCTTGACAACCTGCGGAATGGTTTTGTTTTTGGCCTTCTGGGTAAAAGTTATTTTTTCTTTATCGCTCAGTTGCTTTTCCAGGCGTGCCAAACGATTGGCCAATGAAGTAAATAAGTCTTCATCTCTTGCACCCACGGTAATTGCCGCAAGCAAGTCTTTGAGCGGCACGCCCGGTTTTTTCTCCAGCGGGCGGCTGTCGGTTTTTAAACTTTGAGTAACGCCGATGGCATCGACAATGACGTAATGGTTTTTGGTGTATCTGGCGGTGGGCGTTACTTTCTTCAGATCGTCCAAAGTAATCGTGCGCGTGCCACGGCCTTTCATCTGTTCAAAGTAGTTGCGGCTTTTGACATCCCGCATGAAAAGCAGGCATTCCAGCGGCCGGACATCGGTGCCGGTGGCAATCATATCCACGGTCACGGCAATGCGCGGATGATAGGCGTTGCGAAACTGCGCCAGGATGCTCTTTGGGTCGTCGCTGTTATAGGTTATCTTTTTGCAGAAACGATTTTCTTCGCCAAACTCTTCCCGGACGATTTGAATGATGTCATCGGCATGGCTGTCGGTTTTGGCAAAGATGAGCGTTTTGGGCACTTCAAATTCGCCTTTTTCATTGACGCGGTCGGGAAACATTTCCGGCAGATGTTCTTTGAAGGCGCGGATAACGGTGCGGATCTGGTTTGGATTGACAACATCGTTATCAAGCTGCTTGCCGGTGTAGTTGACGTCTTCATCCAATTGTTCCCAGCGCTTTTTCCGCGTGAGTTTTTCGCGGCGATCCACATACTGGCCCCTCCAGATATTGCCGCCTTTTTTCGTGATTTCCGTATCAATGATATAAACATCGCTGCCGACGTTGACGCCGTCGGTCACGGCCTGTTCGTGCGTGTATTCGCTGACGATGTTCTGGTTGAAAAAGCCAAATGTCCGGTTGTCGGGCGTAGCGGTAAGGCCGATTAAAAAAGAGTCAAAATAGTCGAGCACTTGTTTCCAGAGGTTGTAGATGCTGCGATGGCATTCGTCAATCACGATGAAATCGAAAAACTCGATGGGTAATTTCGGATTGTAACCAACCGGCACGGGCTGGCGTCCTTCCCAGCGGATTTCCGCGGGGTTGGTCTCTTCCGCTTTATCGTCCAATTCTTCTTCTTTCAGAATCGAATACAGGCGCTGAATGGTGCTGATATAAACCTGATTATCCGTCGGCACAAAGCCTGATTTGAGGCGATGCACGCCATAGAGTTCAGAAAACTTGCGGTTATCATCATTGGGCACATAGGCCATGAACTCCTGCTCGGCCTGTTCGCCCAGGTTTCGCGTATCGACCAAAAATAACACCCGCTTTGCCCTGGCATAGGTGAGCAGGCGATAAATCGCCGTGATGGCGGTAAAGGTTTTGCCCGACCCTGTGGCCATCTGAATAAGGGCTTTGGGCTGATTTGCGCGGAAGGAATTCTCCAGATTGTTTATGGCTTTGATCTGGCAATCCCGCAAACCCGTGGTTCGTAAAACAGGAATATCAAATATCCGGCGACGCAAAGTATTGTCTTGTTTTAGCCAGTCCCTCAGTGTTTCCGGACGATGAAAGGTAAAAAGCGGGCGGGAACGCGGCTTGGGATCGCGGTAGTCGGTAAAGCGGGTGACGACGCCGGTGCTTTCATAGACGAAGGGAAGAGGATCGTTATCAAGATGTTTTAGTTTGCTGTCGGCGTAATCTTTGGATTGGTCTTCATGAACCGTTAAATGAAACGCCTCTTCTTCTTTTTTGGCTTCAATGATGCCGGCCGGTTTGCCTTCCACAAACAAAACATAATCCGCAGGGCCGCTGGCCGTCTGATATTCCTTAACAGCAACGCCAGGCCCGGCTTGCAGATGAATTCGCTTCTTGCTCTGGATAATCCAGCCGCATTCAGTTAGCTGTTTATCAATGTTATCGCGGGCAATCTGTTCAGGTGTCTGATTTACCATTATTATCTTTTAACCTATTAATTGCTCATCCGCAAAGCTAAAATAGCTGCCGTCGCCGATGATGATGTGGTCGAGCATCCGGATGCCCAAGAGCTTTGCCGCGGCGGATAGCTCGCCGGTAATTTTTTTGTCTTCCGCGCTGGGCGCGATGTTGGCGCTGGGATGATTATGCACGCAGATAATCGCGGCGGCGAATTTCTGCAGGGCCCCATGAACAATTTCCCGCACAATTGGCGCGGCCTGATTGACTGTGCCATAAGCGGCATCGGCAATATCGATTATTTTGTTGTTGCTGTTAAGATAGATAACTTTGAAAACCTCGGTTTTCAAATCGCGCATTTGCGGCATGATAATATCGACAACTTCTTTTGCCGATGCAATCTTTTGTTTACTGCCGAGAACTTCGTCTTCGCGGAAACGCTTCCCGATTTCGAGCGCGGCTTTAATCTGCGCGATTTTTGCCGGGCCTAATCCTTTGAATTCTTCCCACTCCCGCGCATCGGTATGACTCATATTGCGAAACGTGCCGAATTTAGCCAGCATCTTTCTGGCCAAATCAATCGCGCTCACTCCCTTGACACCAGTGCGTAAAATGATTGCCAGAAGCTCAGAATTGCTCAACGCTCCCGCGCCTTTTTTAAGGAGTTTTTCTCTGGGGCGGTCGTCCTGAGGCCAGCTTTTAATTCCTGCTGTTTTTCCTGCCATAGTCGCGCTTTTCCCTTTAGTGTCCAGATGGCACGCAATGAAGCCTGGTTTTGAAATATTATTTTAACTGTTTCCAGTTGGGATTTTCTGTATTTGGAGCTGTTAATTACGAAAAAAGATTATACCCTCCCTTGCCTGGATGTGTCAACGATAAAAGACTCCGGCATTCACCGGCTTTCGCGCCGACTGATGAACAAAGAGAATTCTTCAGACATCATTTTCGCCTTTAGAAGACGGTGGAAATCAGAATCTAAAATCAACGTAATCCAAGTTTGGCAAAAATAAAAAATTGTGTTCTTTGATAAAAGATAAAAATGGCTTATTTTTCTGGATTGTGTTTGGTTATTTTTAGGCCATGACGGTTACAAATTAGTTACAATGTCTTTGGCGAACTGGGCTTTGACAATTTCCCAACTCGCTGTTATGTATGAGGGCCGCTTTGATTTGGCGACAATCTGAAAAAAATCCATTTACACAGATTATTTTTCAGTCTCTTTTATTTGCATAAGTTGTCCTGAGACAACTCAATAATTTTTCGGAGTGCTTTTATGTCGGTAAATGATTTTCGCAGTTTTTTTAATCCTAATGGTATCGTAATCGCGGGCGCCCGCAGATCCATGGGGTTCGGGAGCGGCCTCCCCCTTTTTTTAAAGAAATACGGCTGGGGAGACCGGACTTTTTTAGTAAATCCATCCGGGGGTAAGATTAACGGCATGAAAGTTTATAAAAAAATTGCTGATGTGCCCGATCCCGTTGACCTGGCAATTGTCATTGTGCCGGCAAACGCGGTTCCTGCCACCCTGGAGGAAATCGGCGCCCGCGGCATAAAACATGTAATCATCGAGAGCGCCGGCTTTGCCGAAACCGACGAAAAGGGCATCGCCTTGCAGGAAAATATCACGACAATAGCCAAACGGCTCGGTCTCCGGGTTATCGGCCCCAATTGTGTCGGCGTGATAAATACGAACAATAAATTCGCATCTATTGAATTGATTGAAGAGTCCCTGACGCCCGGCCCTCTTTCCATCATCGCTCAGAGCGGCGTATTCGGCAATATTCTTTTGGATTTTCTTTACCAGCACAGAATCTATGTGTCCAAAGCCATTACTCTGGGGAATAGAATAGACGTCAATGAATGCGACATGCTGGATTATCTTCATGACGATCCGACTACCAAAGTTATCGGGATGTATCTTGAAGGCGCGGCGGACGGCCGGCGTCTATACGAAACGCTGCGCCGCGTCACGAAAAAGAAACCGGTCATTATCTTAAAAAGCGGAAGGACACAGGAGGGGAAACAGGCGACGGCGTCACATACGGGAAGTCTCTCCGGTGAAGATGAGATTTATAACGGCATCTTTGCCCAAACCGGAACGCTGCGGGCAGAAAGTCTGCCGCATCTGATTGAGCTGGTGAAGGCATTTACCACCCAGCCGTTGCCAAAGGGCAATCGCCTCGGAATCGTCACCTCCAGCGGCAGCATGGGAGCGCTGGCCACTGATATTGCCGTCTCCAACGGGTTGGTTATAAAGCCGCTATCCCCGTCAACAGTTAAGCAGGTGCGCGCAATTTCGCCTGAGTGGATGAATGTAAAAAATCCTCTGGATCTGGGGCCGTCCGGGCTTTTTAATAAGCTGACGCCTATGGTGATAAATGACCCTCTGGTGGATATGCTGCTTTTGATAATCGCCGTTCCTTATTCCTTTATAAAAGCTGTTAAACAAACGGGAGTAAAACTCGCGGACGTTTTTGGCAACCCGGAGGCGATACGCGCGCAACTTCCCGAGAGTAAACCTTTTGTGATAACAGTTGTCGGGAATGCCGATTTCGCGAGCGAAATATCCGGCGTTGCCGGAGATTCAATTCCGGTTTTTACTTCGCCTGAAGCGGCAGCCAGAGCGCTGGCGGGCTTGTGGAAATATTCAATGACGCGTTTGAAATCCTGAACGTCCTGACGACTGCCTCTGTGTTGATGCTGTTACCTTATCAACGGTGGCCAGATGAGAAAGAAATGTTTCTGGCGGCACGGGGGAAAAATAAGCTGCTTCAGAAAGTCATGGAATACAGCCTGTGCCAAAATTCATCAACCAGTGCTGCTGTTTCGCAGCCTCGGGCAAAATGCTGTGAGAAACGTGATTCGCGCCAGTGTTCCTGAAAGAGTAGCCATGACTATCTCCGGACACAAGACAAGAAACGTGTTTGACCGTTACAACATTGTTTCCCAGGAAGATTTGAAGGAAGCTGCAAGGAAAAGACAGCTATTTAGTGAAAC
>Ga0255347_1006909_pt1 | contig 12078 bp, 15 predicted proteins | sample wastewater_treat_2_FD_192479 | JGI IMG/M metagenome (GOLD analysis project Ga0255347, IMG submission 192479) | Wastewater microbial communities from Lulu Island WWTP, Vancouver, Canada - plant24 | ecosystem: Engineered > WWTP > Wastewater > Unclassified | place: Canada: Vancouver, British...
AATCAACCACTTCTTTATCGCTTTTACCTTCATGTAATTGCAAGCGAATTTCTCTACGCAAATCTTCGGCCAGTGGCGCGTTTGAATCAGCCAAAGTTTGATTTTGACACACCAAACAACGTAACTCAGTAGACATGGCTTTTAATCGTGCTTCGATAACCGGATCTGCCGCTAAAGGATTAGCCTCGCCTGCAATAGTCGTTGCCGTAAACAGTATTAACACATAAGCAATAAAGGTCTTTTTCATTTTTGCAGCTCTTTAACTAACGGCAAAATGGTGGTGTACAAATCTTCTCTGGTAATTTCACCAATTTTTTTATAGCGAATAATGCCTTTTTTATCAATAAGATAAGTTTCAGGCGTTGCTACCACGCCATAATCAATACCAACCTTACCGTCGTTATCTGTCACAACCAACTGATATGGATTTCCAGATTTATTGAGAACCTCAGTAGCTTCAGGATTAGTGTCTTTGTAATTTAAACCAACTAGATTGATTTCTGGTATTTTAGACATTTCCATTAAAACAGGATGCTCTTCACGACAAGTAGCACACCACGATGCCCAAGCGTTAAATAACCATACCTTGCCTAGCAACTCTTGTGAAGATGCTACTTTGGTTGGGTCATCTAAGCGAGGCAAAGTAAAAACAGGAGCAGCTTTGCCTATCATAGGTGAGGGAACTTCTTTAGGATTTAAAAACAAGCCTTTATAGAGAAAAAAAGCTAGGGCCAAAAATATGGCTAAAGGTATCAAAGCTCGGACTACGGGTTTCATATAGCAACCTCACTCAACTGACTGTTGACACTTTTACTACGTTTTTTGATACGGTAGCGCTTGTCGGTTAACGCCAATAAACCACCAAAACCCATCATTAAACAACCAAACCAAATCCACTCCACCATAGGTTTATGATAAAGCCTTACGCTCCAAGCACCATTTTCAAGTGGCTCACCTAATGATGCATATAAGTCATGAATGAATGCGGGACTAATGCCCGCCTCAGACATTGGCATATTGGTCACCGTGTAAAGACGTTTTTCAGAGGTTAATACCGTTCTAACCTCACCATTTTTGCTCACAACAAACTCACCTCGATTAGCACGATAATTAGGGCCTTGATGACCACTCACACCGTTAAATTTAAAATCGAACCCCGCTAAATGTGTCACATCACCAGGAAACATTTTAACTGCGGTTTCTGACTCATACCCTTTAACAATAGTGACACCAAATATAAACACAGCAACCCCTAAATGCGCAATCACCATACCCCACCATGAGCGTGAGTTAGCTTTTAATCGAGCAATTAACGATGAAGAAGGATTAATGGCTAACCGCTGTTTAAGTAAAATAACCGTACTGGCCAATACCCAAAAACCTAAAAATAAGCCAAAACCAATCCAAGGCGTCAAATTACCCAGCCATAATGGTAAAGCGATTGCGGTCATAACACTGATAGCAAAAGCCCATCGTAATCGTGTGCTCAATTCAGGTAATGAAGCTTCCTTCCACTGTGCTATTGGGCCGATACCCATCAAGAAAATGGCTGGAGCCATTAATGGTGCAAATACAGCATTAAAGTATGGTGGCCCTACAGAAATTTTGCCTAAACCAAGCGCGTCAACAAAAAGTGGGTAAAGCGTACCTAATAGCACAGAAAGTGCCGCGACCGCCAACAACACATTATTAGCTAACAAAAAGCTTTCACGTGAAACCACATCAAACTTGCCGCCACGCCCAACCGACGTGGCACGCCAAGCAAATAAAGCTAATGAGCCACCAATCACGACTACCAAAAAGGCTAGAATGAAGATACCACGACGTGGGTCTGTTGCAAAAGCATGAACAGAGGTCAACACACCAGAGCGCACCAAAAACGTTCCCAACAAACTAAGAGAGAAAGCACAAATGGCGAGCAATACTGTCCAAGCTTTAAAGCTACCGCGCTTTTCAGTAACGGCCAATGAGTGAATTAAAGCTGTACCAACTAACCATGGCATGAATGAAGCATTTTCTACAGCATCCCAAAACCACCAGCCACCCCAACCTAGCTCATAATAAGCCCAGTTACTACCAGCCATAATGCCTAATGTTAAAAACACCCAAGCTAGCGTAGTCCATGGGCGTGACCAACGCGCCCAGGCTGCATCTAATTGTCCGCCTATTAAGGCTGCAATTGAAAAGGCAAAAGCAACTGAAAACCCCACATACCCCATATAAAGCATGGGTGGGTGAAAAATCATACCTGGATCTTGTAATAAGGGATTTAAATCACTGCCATCCACCGCCGCGGGTATTAAACGCTCAAACGGATTAGACACAGCCAGCATAAAAAGCAAAAAGCCGACGCTGATTAAGCCCATAACACCTAAAATACGTGCTCGCGTATCGTCTGGAATATGCTTAGAGAAAATACTCACCGCTAGCGTCCAAATACTTAAAATTAAAGCCCACAATAACAATGAGCCTTCATGCCCACCCCACACCGCTGCAATACGAAATTGAATGGGTAATTTCGAATTTGAGTTTTTTGCGACATAAGCAACTGAGTAGTCCATTGATGCAAACGAGTATGCTAGGCAAACGAATGTAAACGCTATCAACAAAAATTGCGTGCGCGCCAATGGTTTAGCTAACCCCATCCAAACCTCGTTGCCGCGGGCAGCACCTACAATAGGAAGAGTGCCTAGTAGCACAGCGACAAGCAAGGCTAAAATTAATGAAAAATGACCAATTTCAGGAATCACATTATGTCCTAACAGCGTTTAATCAATGGTATGGATATTAACTAATAAAATTAAGTTTAATCATGAATGCGCAAATCATGTTGATTTACTTTGATGGTGGCATTACCACCGTTTTACCTTGCTCTTGAGCGCGTTTTAATGCTTCCGCAGCTTCTGGCGGCATGTAATTTTCATCATGCTTAGCCAGCACTTCACTGGCTGTAAACACGCCATCTGCCCCTACTTTGCCTTGTGCAACAACGCCTTTGCCTTCTTTGAATAAATCAGGCAGTATGCCTTTGTAAACAACTGGAACCGTTTGTGCAGTATCAGTCACCACAAAATGAACTGTTAATCCGTCATCACCCCGCTTAAAACTATCCTTTAAGACTAATCCACCAATGCGAAAACTAGTATCGTGCGGCACTTCACCCTTGTGCACCTGCGTAGGGGTATAGAAAAACACCATATTGCTGCTAAACGCATTAAAAATCAGTGCTACAGCACCTGATAGCAATGCCAATCCAACAGCTATTAAGAGTAATCGTTTATGTCTTGCTTTTAATGCCATTATGAATCCTGTGCTAACAATCGGGTTAAGCGTAGCGCTTCTTTAGTGCGTTTACGTACCGCTATGACTTCCCAAACGACACAAAGTGCCGTTAAACCAAAAGAAAACCACACATAAAATGCATAACCGCCCATATTAAAAAAGGCTGACCAACTTTGCCAATGCATTATGCGTCTCCTTTTAACGATAATGGTGCTGAGAGCGATTTAACCCAATCACTATTGCGCTCACGTTCTAACATAATGCTGCGTACACGCATCAGGGCGATGGCAATTGTGTACATCCAAAAGGCCAGCGCCATCAGCAACATACCTTGTAGCATGGTAGCCGCCATTTTAGGTGCAGCCCCCATATTAATACTGGAACCTTGATGTAGCGTACTCCACCATTTGACTGAAAAATAAATAATGGGCACGTTAACCACACCAACCAACGCCAATAAGGCGCCAGCGCGATCTGCACGGCGTGGATCATCAATTGCCGCCTGTAAAGCCATGAAGCCAATAAACAAGAAGAGTAAAATCAGCTCTGAAGTTAATCGAGCATCCCACACCCAATAAGTACCCCACATGGGTTTACCCCAAAAAGATCCTGTGACCAACGCCAAAAACGTAAACATTGCACCAGTTGGTGCCAAAGCTTGGGCCATCATGGCGGATAATCGTGCATTGAGCGCTAAACCTAGTCCCGCCCAAAATGCCATGGCGATGTAAATCACCATCGACATCCAAGCAGCTGGCACATGTACAAAAATAATGCGATAGGCTTCTCCTTGCTGAAAATCAGTAGGCGCAACCGCAAAGCTAATAATTAAACCTGCAATTGCAAACAACACGGCTAACCAAGAAAACCATGGAATCATCTTACCCGCTAGTGGGTAGAACGCTTGAGGAGACGAATATTTAAACCAATTAATGCTCATAATTGCCAGTTTTTAATTTCAGTTAATTAACATCAAATTATTCGACAGAAATTCTTAAAGCTGCTGCCGTGGCTAAAGGTGCCAAAACAAGCGCTAACAGCGATATTGCGCCAAGTAACGACAAATGTGCCTGCGGTGTCATACCATGTTGGCTTGCCGAAACAGCCAAGGCACCAAAAATCAGCACAGGAATATACAGTGGCAGTACCAACAATGCAACCAATAAACCACTGCCACGAACACCCAAAGTTAATGCCGCGCCTATTGCACCAATCAAACTCAGTGCTGGCGTGCCAATTAACAATGAAACGACCAAAATACCGATTGCTTCATTCGGCAAAGCATACTGTAAACCAATAAGCGGTGCCAGCAATACAACTGGCAAACCACACACCAACCAATGCGCCAATATTTTGGCTGAAACCAGCAATGACAAAGGTTGTGGCGATAGCAACATTTGCTCTAAACTACCGTCGGCATAGTCGGCCGCAAACATACGTGCCAGTGAAATCATGCCTGCCAATAATGCTGCCACCCATAAAACGCCTGGCGCAATTGTACTTAATATTGCTGAATCAGAACCAATGCCCAGTGGAAACAAGCTCGACACAATCACAAAGAAAAACAAAGTCGTTGCAATATCTGACCGTCGCCTAAACGCCAGCAACAAATCACGCTTTAATACGGTAAACCATGCACTATTCACTTGCTTAACCTCAACGTTTGCGTGCTTTGCGCGTTGACAGCCACTTCTTGGTGCGTGGTTAAAATCGCCATTCCGCCACTAGCCAGATGTGCATTAAGGTGCTCAGCCAGAACGGTGATAGACGCCACGTCTAATGCTGCAAAAGGTTCATCTAAAATCCACAATTTAGTTTTAGCAACCCATAAGCCAGCTAAAGCAACACGCCTTTTTTGACCCTGCGACAACACGCGTGCCGGCAAATTGGCGCAGCGTGCAATTCCAACCGCAGTTAAAGCAGACAGCGCTTGCGCTTCAGTTACATCATTACCCACCATGCGCGCACTAATTTGCAAATTTTCAAGTGCGGTCAAATCATCTTTTAAGCCATTTAAATGGCCTAAGTAAGTCAGCTCAGACAAATAAGCTTCGACATTCTTTTTAATGCTTGCACCTTGCCAAAGCACCTCACCAACTTCGGGCATTCCAAAACCACATAACATACGCAGCAAGCTACTTTTACCGCTACCGTTTTCACCCAACACATAGAGCAGACCACCTGCTGAGAGTTCAAAACCTACGTTTTTGAACAGCAATCTATCGCCACGCAAACAAGCTAAATCACGTGCAGCTAACACAGGATGATAGCTCCTGTTTGACGCGACAAATCAGCTGAAGCAAATGAATGGGAAGTTTTCAAACAGTTAACTTTGAGGCAATATTGTAAATGTGTAATTATAGCGAATTTCGCAACACTTGTTGTAACAACAGGCCAACAGCGGTAAAGCCGAATGGTGCTGTTACGCAAACGCTTGAGCCATAACCCGCACAGTTCAAGCCAGTAATAGCGCTGCGATCAACCTCGCAAGCACTTTCTGGTTTGATGACCTCCTCATCAGAATAGACACACACCACACCCAATTTGCTAGGTTTTTTCTGAGTAGATTTCGAGCTGCCAGCTTTGGCAAAACCATAATCTCGCCTAAGCAAATTACGCACCTTCGCTAATAGCTTATCGTGGCTTACCTCGCTTAAGTCGGCCTGTTTAATAGATGTTGCATCCAAGCGCCCACCTGCTGCCCCCGTCATCACCAAAGGAATTTTTTTAGCTTTACAAAACGCCGCAATTGCTGCTTTGGCTTTTGCATCATCGATACAATCCACAATACCACTATAAGGTTGATTCAACAGCGCATTAATATTGTCTGGCGTGACAAAATCTTCAATTTCTATCACGCTAACCAAAGGATTAATTTGCTTAATGCGCTCAGCCATTGCAGTGACTTTCGCTTTACCAAACGCGCCATTTAGCGCATGTAATTGACGATTCACATTGCTTTCCGCAATATTATCTAAATCAACCAACGTAATCGTACCTACTGCATTACGAGCAACTGCCTCTGCCGCCCAAGCACCAACACCACCAATACCTATCACGCAAATATGCGCCGCTTGCAACTTGGCCAAGCCATTTTCACCGTATAGCCGCGAAACACCACCAAAACGGCGCTTAAAATCAATCTCATCTTGCATGTAAAACACTCAACATTAAACAACCAACATCATAACGATGACAGCAAAAATAGGCTAATGTTATGCGAATATAAATCGCTTTTTAACACAAGTTGAGCCTCGAGAAAATTTTATGCCGCTGAAAGCCTTATTCTACGCGGCTTGAAGAGCCGCGAAATAAGATGTGATTAAAATGCTCGCTTAAGTCAGATTCTTTGAATATTACTTTTGACTGCAACATTACGTTTGCGTCGTGTCACGAATCCACTCTAATATGGGGGCCCATTGCTCTAAATCTTGCGCAACAATTGATGGACGCATATCAAAAATACTAATGCCGTACTCAGCAGCAGTTGAATAAGCCTGCGCATTACGCAAATTAGCTAAAATAGGAAAACCTGTATACGCCATAAATTCTTCTAATCGCGTTGCTGCATGGGTACGTGGGTTAACACGCATTCCGACAAGCGCTACTTGAGTTTTATTTTTGCTCACAACCTTTTCTTCAAGCAACAAATCAAGAAAATCACTCGCCGCACCAATATCAAACGCTGAAGGTTGTATCGGAACAATCACGCAATCAGCTTTTTTAATGGCATCACTCAACTTTTCAGCACGAAAACCAGCTGGAGAATCTGTAATCACCCAATCAGGCTCAGATACTTTGGTATGAATTGGCGGAAGTTCAACCGGTCTACGCTGCAGCCAGTGGGTAGACGACTTTTGCCTGTCTAAGTCAGACAGCACGACACGGTCACCAAGGTTAGCAAAATAACCCGCCAAATTAGTCGATAAGGTCGTTTTTCCGCTACCACCCTTTGAATTAGCAATGAGTATATTTTTCAAGCATCACCTCCACAGTGTTAAAAACAGACAGTGTCTAGAACACTGCTCTGACTATCCAGTCAGTTAATCTTACCAGGATTTAGGGTGTGATTTATGAAGGTTTAAATTTGCTGAGGCTGAGTCAAGCAATTGGGTAAGATTGCGGTGGGAATAGTCATTTTTGTAAGATTTTTTGTAGGGTTGGCAAATTATGCCCACGCGGTGTTATGGCTCAATATAGTTATGCGATTACAGAATCTGCCTGTGCTTGTTAGCTTAGGGTAAAATGTTTCCACGCACAAATTGTGGGCTTTATTTAACAGGTGCTAAATAAAGGTTGAGCATGAATAAAACAGAACGTGAATTAGCTAAGCTTGTTAAGCCAATTTTTGAGGCAAAGGGGTTTGTACTTAATAAAGACTGGAATAGTTTCGTCAGATACACAGATTATGGATTTGATGATTTTATGATAGTTGACCAAGGACACTTGGATTATGACTACACCACGACTGTAGGCTGTGCATTCGGTGTACGTCATGATGTTATTCAGAATTTATATAATTCGATGGGGTTTATTTATGGGGAAGATGCACAGAAACAAAATGTTACGCTCGCATTGTCTTATCCATTTATTCCTTGGCAAAGCCGAGAGTCTCCATTAAAAATCCACCAAGAAACGCGTGCTGAAGATATGCAGAAAATAGCACAAATCTTCACCGAATCTTTTAAGCAGCAGGCATTACCTTTTTATGAAAAATATGCTGATTTGCGTGAAATTGAAGCAAAACTTAACAAAACACCTATGGCCAATATTTGGCCTTATACTGCTGGTAGTGTAGATCCTGATACGCAAGTTGTTATTAGTCTATTGTGTGCAAAAGCAGTAAACTCAAGCCGTTATGATGCTGTAAAACTAGCTTATATCGATAAATACATTGAGTATGATGCTGTTCCAGAACCTTACAGGCAAAGACGAATAAAGATTTTAAGTATATTAGACGAAATTAAATTAAGTAACCTGAATTTAAAGTGACACTTTAGTTTATTTTGGCTAGCTTGCTCTGTAAATTCAACTCTCCAACACCACAAAAGCCGCCGCTAAATTTTTTTCGTCGCTAATGCTAATGTGCATATTGTGAATGTGTTTTGCATGCAAAAATTGTTGTAATTCTTCGGCTAACACTAAAATAGGTTTACCTAAATCATCGTGCGAGATTGCAATATTTTGCATGGTAGCTGGCGCACGCAAACCTGTACCCAGTGCTTTAGAAAATGCTTCTTTTGCCGCAAAGCGTTTGGCTAAAAAGCGCGGCTTGATGTGAGAAGCGAAGTAGCTGGGCAATTCACTTTCTGCCAGTACACGCTTTGCTAAATCATCACCAAACTGGGCGATAGAAGCTTCAATGCGTGCCACTTCAACAATATCGGTGCCAATGCCGTAAATCATAAGCTTAAGCCTTATTTAGGCGCAAATTCCTTCATCAGCGCTTTCATCTCACGCACGGCGTTATCCCAACCCACAAACAGTGCATGAGCCACAATAGCATGGCCAATATTCAACTCTTCTAGACCATCAATCGAAGCCACTTCATGTACATTATGATAGTGCAAACCGTGCCCAGCATTAACCACTAGGCCTAACTTTAAAGCGTGCGCTACCGATTCTTTAACGCGTTGCAATTCATAGGCTTTGTCTGCCAAATCTTCAGCATCAGCAAATGCGCCTGTATGCAATTCGATGACAGGGGCTCCCATTTTTTTTGCTGCATCAATTTGAGTAATTTCGGGTCCAATAAATAGCGATACACGTATGCCAGCATCACTGAGTTTTTGCACAGCTTTTTGCACTTGATTAAAATTGCTCACTACATCCAAACCGCCTTCTGTCGTGCGCTCTTCACGGCGCTCAGGCACCAAACAAACATCTTGCGGAGCGACTTTAAGCGCAATTTCAATCATCTCATCGGTGACAGCACACTCAAGATTCATTTTGGTTTGCAACAATGGGCGCAAGGCAAAAATATCCGCGTCTTGCATATGGCGGCGGTCTTCACGTAGATGCAGGGTAATACTATCGGCACCTGCTTGCTCTGCTCGCAAGGCTGCTTGCACTACACTGGGGTATTTTGTACCACGCGCTTGACGTATGGTGGCTACGTGGTCAATATTTACACCTAGTTTAATCATGTTAAAAACCCTGTAAGTCTATTAAAAGTTGTCTGGTATGAAGTGGTTTATCGCCTAAATAGTACGCTAACAAATAGCGCATTAATTGCTTGCTTTGGCTTTGTGTTATTGCATCGGTGTAGTCATCATTTGCCATGGCTAGTAGAGTTCTGCCAGAAAGCTGTATGCCAGTGCGATTTGGATTAAGCTCACATGCGCCGTGCTCAGCCTCATATCGATAAAGCTTATCTTCATCAATAACTTCGCCATGCTCATCAGCTATCAGCGGAACTGCATAACCTAGCTCTTGTAATAATTTAAGTTCAAAACGGCGTAAATGCGTGGCCAAGTGGTTGGTTTTGCTCAAGGTACTAAGCGTAGCTTGATAATAAACAAACAAGGCCTCATGAGCATCTTCACGCGGTAACAAGCGCAGCAATAGCTCATTCAAATAAAAGCCACACATTAACGCCTCACCTTGCAAATGAACCAAGCCATGCGCCCAATCTAAAGCATGTAAGGTTTTAAGCTCATTTTTGCCAGACCATGTGCCTGATAGCAGTTGAAATGATTGCAACATACCTCGCATGGCCGAGCGCGGCCTGCGCGCTCCTTTGGCTACCGCTGCCACCCGCCCGAATTGTTGGCTAAACAATTCAACTACCAAACTAGTTTCTTTAAACGGGTAGCTGTGTAATACATACACAGCCTGATTATCTTGACGAAGTAAATTTGCTAACGCCATAAGAGTTATGGCAAATAACTAATAACCTAAGCTTTTTAATGCGCGGGCATTATCAGCCCAACCGCCTTGCACTTTTACCCAAGTCTCTAAGTACACTTTTCCACCAAAAAGCTTTTCCATGTCTTGACGTGCTTCAGTAGAAATTTGCTTAAGCTTTTCGCCACCTTTGCCAATAATCATCGGCTTTTGACTATCTTTATCAACAATAATCGCGGCAAATATTCGGCGCAGTTTCTTATCCACTTCAAATTTTTCAATTTCAACCGCTACAGAATAAGGAACTTCATCACCTAACAACCTAAAAATCTTTTCACGAATGAGCTCAGCGGCTAAAAAACGTTCATTTTTATCAGTCAGCTCGTCTTCACCATAAATAGCGGCTTGTTCAGGTAAATATTGGCGAGTTGTTTCAAGCAACTCATCAAGATGTAGAGATTTTTTTGCGCTTACTGGCACAATGCCCACAAACGGGTGTAGTAAATCAAAATCTTGAATTAATGGTAATAAATTATTTTTATCCCCCATCAAATCAGCTTTATTCACCACAAGTATTACTGGCTTATCTTTAGGCAACAGACTCAACACCTTCTCGTCCGCTTCACCTAGTTTCATCGGCTCTATTACAAACAACACCACATCCACTTCATCAAGCACTTGTGTGACCGTTTTATTTAAACCTTTATTGAGCGCATTGAGATGTTTTTGCTGAAAGCCTGGTGTATCTACAAACAAAAATTGCGTATTTTCTGTGGTATGAATACCCAGTAAGCGATGGCGCGTTGTTTGGGCTTTGCGTGAGGTAATAGCCAGTTTCATACCCAAAATATGATTGAGCAAAGTTGACTTACCCACATTAGGGCGTCCTACTATTGCCACGGTTCCGCATTTAAAAGCCTCGTGTGTTTGGGTCATTTTTTGTTTTCTATATCTCAGTTATCTACTTTTTAGGTTTACGAATGTTTAACTGTTCAACTGCTTGCATGGCAAGCTGTGCAGCTTTTTGCTCAGCAAGACGACGGCTAGTACCTTCACCTATCGTGCGTATGTCGAACTTTTGCACAAAACACTCAACAACAAACGTTTGTGCATGGGCTTCACCGCTGGTTTGCACGACCGCGTACTCAGGCACTGCTATTTTTTTACCTTGTAAAAATTCTTGCAATAAAGATTTTGGGTCTTTATCAATCATTTTTGGGTCGATTGTTGCGAGTTTTTCTTGGTATAAATCAAGCACTAACGACTCAGCAGCAGCAAATCCACCATCTAAATAAGCGGCACCGATAATCGCTTCAAGCGCATCCGCTAATATGGATGGGCGGCGCCACCCTGCACTTTTTAGCTCACCTTCACCCATTTTAAGCGCATCACCAATGTTCAACTTTTGCGCAATATCACTTAAGGTTGCTTCTTTAACCATTTGCGCTCGCAAACGACTTAAATCACCTTCATCTAATTTAGGAAAACGTAAAAACAGTTGATGAGCAATAATAAAATTAAGCGCACCATCGCCTAAATATTCAAAGCGTTCATTGTTTTGTCCGCTATAACTGCGATGTGTTAACGCTTGAGTCAGTAAATTACCATCTACAAATGCATAACTTAGTCGTTTGGATAAAATCTGCTGGCTCATGTGTCGTTAATTACAGCTTACTATCAGTAGAATATTCAAAATCCATTAAAGCGCTAATGTTGCCAAGAATTGGGGTTGTTACTTGGTATTTTGCAGTGACAGTCGTTTCACCATTCGCATTTTTACCGATTGCTAAATCTTTACCCGTAATCACGGTTACATAACCAATATCCGCACGTCTATCAAAAGATTGAATGATCTCAGCCTTACTCATGCTACCCACCTCTTGTTTCATAGCACGAATAATCGTTTTTACTGAAAAATATTGTTGGTATGCCGGAAACAGCTTCATTCCA
>Ga0255347_1006910_pt1 | contig 12077 bp, 9 predicted proteins | sample wastewater_treat_2_FD_192479 | JGI IMG/M metagenome (GOLD analysis project Ga0255347, IMG submission 192479) | Wastewater microbial communities from Lulu Island WWTP, Vancouver, Canada - plant24 | ecosystem: Engineered > WWTP > Wastewater > Unclassified | place: Canada: Vancouver, British...
CGACATGCTGCGCGGCTGGGACGCGTACTACGGCTGTCTCCGCTGCTTCGACTGGGTGAGTCTCACGGCCGTGGACCTCGCCGCCGTGCGGGCCGCGGGACCCGCGATGACGGACTTCACGCGCCGTCTGCGCGCCGGGCTCGTCGCCGATCCGCCGGGATACGGACGGGCCGTGCGGCGCGCGGTGGCCTCCAGCCTGGCGGCGTGGGACTCGTGGCAGCAGGACCTGGGCATGTTCGCGGCGAGGCTCGTCGACGGTCACGATCTGGACGACGACGCGGAACTGGTGAGCGCGGCGGCGGCGGTGCGTGACGCCGTCGCCGACATGGTGACCGGTGTCAGCAACGGCTCCTACGTGCGCTGGCTGCGCGGGCTCAGCGTCTGGATCGGCACCGGCAACGAGTGGGCCGAGTACCGCTCCGCCTACCGCAGGCGGTCGCTCTTCGGCGCGCGGCCCGTCGATGGAGGGGTGGGCTGGTACCGCCTGCTGCGCGCCTACAACGCCAGCGGCCAGGCGCGCCGGAAGCTGCCCGAGCCGTCCTGGAGGCGCGCCACCTGCGGCCTCACCGACGTGTACTTCACGGACCTGCGGCACGGATGGGCGACGGGCTACGACAACGTCGTCAGCGAGAGCGTGGTCCTGCGCACCACCGATGGCGGGCGCCTCTGGAAGACGGCGCGGCCCTCGGACGGCGGCGCCTACTCGGCCGACGCCCTGGCGGTGACGCCGTCCGGGCGTCTGTGGGTGGTGGGCGGCGAGGGCTGGGACGGCGCCCTCATCGCGCGCAGCGCCGACAAGGGCGCGTCGTGGAAGTACGTCCCGGCGCCCACGCTCGAGTACCTGCTCGGCGTCGAGGCGGTCTCCGGGCGGGTCGGCTTCGCGGCCGGGACCCGCGGCGTCCTTCTGCGCACCACGGACGGCGCCCGCACCTGGAAGAAGGTCAAAGGCGCTCCCGCGGGCGACCTTCTGGGCATGCGCTTCGCGAGCGCCTCCGAGGGCTGGGTGCTCGCCAACGACCGGGCCGGCGTGACGGGGACCGTCCGGCACACGACTGACGGCGCGGCGACGTGGACGGAGCAGCTCCGCACTCCCGGCGCGCTGCTGGGCGCCGTGGACACCGTGGGTCCACACATCTGGGTGGCCGGTGGCGACCCGGCCGCCGGCCCGGTTCTCGCCGGCGAACGGGTCAGCGGCGCCGGCGTGGTACTCCACAGCCCCGACGGCGGCACGACCTGGGAGACGCAGTGGGGCGGCGACGCCGGTGACCTGCGCGTGAACGACCTCGACATGGTGGACGAGCAGGTCGGGTGGGCGGTCGGCGACGCGACGGCGGCGCAGAAGGCCCTCGTCCTGCGCACCACCGACGGCGGCGGCCACTGGGCGACGCTGGATCCCGGCGACGTGTACTTCGACCTCACCGCCGTCCACGCGCTCGATGCCCGGACGGCGTGGGTCGTGGGCGACGGCGAGGAGATCCTCGCCACCACCGACGGCGGCGTCACGTGGACGTCGACCTTCGGGGACGTCGTCGGGCCCGTGGTCCGCGTGGACCCGGTCGAGGTGAGACGCGGCAGGAAGGCGTCGCTGCGCTACACGGTCAAAGACGCCCGCAGTCCACAGGCCCGGGTCACGCTCCGCATCCGCGACGGGCGCGGCCGTGTGGTCAAGCGCCGCGCCCTCGGCTGGCGGAGCACCGGTCCGGCCGCGCACGTGTTCTCCTTCCGCTGCCGTCTGCCGCGCGGCCGCTATCGTGTCGAGGCTCTCGCCGTCGACCGCTCCGGCAACCGGCAGAGCCGGATGGTCGCCGGCAGGCTCATCGTGCGCTGAGCCGGCAGCGCTCGAGCTGCGTCGTCCATCCGCAGCCGTGGCGGCCGGGCGGCGCTTCAGACGTGTGGTCGGTCAAACGGCGCAGTCTCGCGCAGCCGCTGGGCGGCCGCGCCGATGCGGGCGTGCTGTGACGACGCCAGACCGAACCCTCCCGCCGCGGACGCCAGCGCCAGTCCGAGCAGGAAGAGGAGGTTCTTCTGACCGTGGGCGTCGGGCTTGACGGTCTGCGAGGCGTCGTGGTCGGCCGGCTCCTGCCGGCCGGATGACTCCTGTGCTGCGACCCCCGCGGGCGAGCTGGTCTCGGGCGCCGCCGGAGTCATAGGGTCGGCAGCGGTTCCCGCGTCCGGCAGCCGTGCTGTCGGAGGACCTTCATCGTCCGGCGCCCGGCTCGCCGGTCGGGACTCGCCGTCAGAGTGCGCGCGTCCGTCGGCCTCGCCGCTCACGACGTCGTCGGACCCACCAGCTCTTCCGTCCTCTCCCGCGACCCCTGCCGGTTCTTCGTTCGCACCCCCGGATCGGCCGACGGTCACCGTGTGCGTCACGCTACGTACATTGCCGGCACGATCGGCCACGCGCAACGTGATCTTGTGCGCCCCAAGGGCGGCGCCGGTGAGGTTCACGGAGAGCGAAGAGTCCGTGATGCGGGCCTTCCTGGTCATGTCGTGACCGTCGACTGTGAGCCTCACCCCCGATGCTTTGACGCCCGTACCTCCAGCCGGGTCCTGATAGGCGGCGCGGACGGAGATCTTGCGGGAAGATTGGACCGATCCGTGCGCAGGAGCCAGGCGCGTCACGCGTGGCGCGGCTGCAAACGGACGCACCCATGTGCCGCCTCCGCGCGGCCAGGAGGCGAATGAGCGGCCGTTCGCGGCCACCAGGCTCTGGGTGGTGGAGAGGATCGGGAGGGCCAACGTGTCTTTGCGGTGAGAGAAAGCACCCGAGGCGGTCTGAAGCTGTGCGAGTGCGCTATGGGGGGTGTTGCCGCGGATCGACCATACGGACGACTGTGGGTTCTCCCCAAGTGCGAGGATGGCCTGTATGGCCCATGCGGTCGATTCGGAGTACGTGTAGCCGCCGTTCCTGCTGCTGGAGAACCCACCGTCCGGGCGCTGGGCGCTCTTCAGATAGGCCCGGGCGTCCGTGAGGGTGCGGTGCTTGACGTCGGTCCCGCCGGCGACCAGCGCCTGGATCGCGGCGGCGGTGTCGTCGACGTCGCTCACGGCGGAGGAGCCGCTGTCTCTCGCGTTGCTGGAGAACCCGCCGTCCGGGAGTTGCTGGCCACGGAGCCAGGCGACGGCGTCGGCCCGTACTGACGATTCGGCTTGTGCGGCGCAGAGCGCGATGACAGCCCACGTGGTCGTGTTCACCGCCGCGATCCCGGGAGCCGTCGGTGCCGGGCTGAAGCGTCCGTCTCCGCGGCGGAAGCTGAGGAGCTTGGCGACGAGATCGGTCCTGCCCCTCCCGGCGGCCTTGAGGCTGGCGCGGCGGCCGGCTGCCACATAGGCGAGGATCATCTTGGCGTAGTAGGCGGGCGCGTTGCCGGTCGCACCCTGCGTCGCGTGCGCGTCGAGATCCAGGCTCTCGAGGTACCCCACGGGGCTCTTGCCCGCGCCGCCCCAGGCACTGCCGGTGGGGTCTTCTCCGCTCGCGGCGATGGCGAGGACGCCCCACGGCGTGAAGGCGGGATCCTGGAACCGGCCGTCAGACCGTTGCACGGCGTGAAGGTAGTCGAGCCCCCGGGTCACGACGGCAGAGCGGGCGGCGAGTCCGGGGGGCGCAAGCGAGAGCGCTGCCACCGTGGTCGTCCCTGCTGCGAGGATCAAGGCGAGACGCAGCCGGATCACCATCATCATCCCTCCTCCGTGAAGGGCAACAGGACCACCTCGGTGCGGCTCCGGTAGCGGCCGATCAGGGCCACCATCCGCGTCCCGAAGACGGCAGCGAAGAGGCACGTCGCGGCGGCATGTGATGCGTCGAAGAAGAGGCCTTGTGCGTAGAGGGCGACGAGAGCGGGCCAGGTGCGCGCCGTGAAGGCGAGGTACATCCAGAGGGTGACGAACCAGTCGAACGCCACTGCCGACAGGCCGCCGACGAGCACCAGTTCCCAGCGCGCCGGGCGGCGGCCGGCCAGCCCCATGAGGCCGCCTGCCGCGCCGATTGCACCCCACGCGAGCATCTGCCACGGCGTCCACGGTCCGTGTCCGAAGAAGAGGTTCGACACCAGCCCGGTCGTTGCTCCGACCATGAACCCTGGAGCAGGCCCGAGAGCCACTCCTGCGACAAGGACGATGAAAGTGACCGGCTTGAAGTTCGGCAACGCTGCGAACAACAGGCGACTCGCCGTCGCGAACGCAGCCAGGGCGGCCACCACAGCAAGCTGGTGTGCCGTCGACAGCCTGGAGCCGGCCACGGCGATGCCTGTCATCAGGACGGCGACGACGACCAACAGGCTGGTGACGCCCCAGTCGGCCTCGCGCGGGGCCGTGACGCCTCGGATCACGAGCAGCGTCCCGGCGCCGACGAGTGTCCCTGCGAGCAGGCCGGCGAGATGTCGCCGCAGCCACTCCGTCGCCGTGTGGAAGCCGCCACGCTGCGGGTCCGGGCGTTTCACGAGGCCACCTCCCAAGTGACTTCGTCGTCGAGCAACGCACCGGGGGTCACGTCGCGCAGGAGACGATCGATCTGCGTGGTGAAGAACAGCGCCCTGTGGAGGACGTGGCGTGGCGAGCCGTCGGCGAGGATCCCGTCTGGCCCGAGCAGGATGACACGGGACGCCGCGCGGGCGGCGAACTCGACGTCGTGCGTGACGACGAACGTCGTCCTTCCTGCCGCAGCCCAGGCGCGGAGCAGCTTCGCGAGCCTGGTCTTGTGGGACGGGTCGACACCGCGGGTAGGCTCGTCGAGCACAAGCAACGGCGGCTCGGCGCAGGCGACGATGGCGAGCGCCGCCCGCGTGCGCTCGCCGCCCGAGAGTCCGCGCGGGTCCCGGTCCAGCAGGTGCGCCAGGTCCAGGTCGGCGATGACACGCTCACTCAGTTGTGCGGCCCTCTCTCCGCGCAGGTCCAGCGTCGCGAGGGAATAGTCGATCTCGGCGGCGACCGACTCCTTGACGAAGTAGTCGCCGGGGTTCTGGCCGAGGTAGCCACAGAGGCGCGCGGCGTCTGACACGGACAACGTCGCGACGTCGAGCCCGCCCAGGACGACACGGCCTCGCAGCGGACGGAGGAGCCCGTTGAAGTGCTTCACCAGGGTGGACTTGCCGACTCCGTTCTCTCCCATGAGTGCGACGACCTCTCCGCGGTCGACCGTGAGGTCCAGGCCGACGGTGAGCGGCAACTCCGGGTCGTATCCGATCGTGAGCTTCTCAGCGCTCAACACGGTCTCGCTCGATCTCCGTGGCGGGTCGTCATGCCAGGAGGGGATGAGCCGGCAGGAGTCATCCCGGGCGAGCAGGGAATGGGCGTCCTTGACGGTGAAAGGGAGTCGGCCGTCGGGTGTCGGGGGATGGCCTTTCGGTGTGGAGGGGCGCCGACTGAACAGGCGTCCGATCGGCGTGAGCCAATCCGGCCGGGCGATCGCGGCCCATCGCGCAAACGTGTCCGGGTCGTCGTCGCGGATCAGCCCCCCCTGGTCAAGCACGACGACCCGCGTGGCGAGGTGCAGACATCGCTCGATGCGGTGCTCCGCGAGCACGATCGCGGCTCCGGTGTCCTCAGACAGTCTGCGGATCGCCGCCAGGAGATCCTCGCTGCTCACCGGGTCCAGCTGGGACGTGGGCTCGTCCAGGGCCAGGATCCTCGGCTGCATGGCGATGACCCCGGCCAGGGCCACACGCTGCAGCTCGCCGCCCGACAGTTCGGAGAGCGGGGCGTGGCGGAGATGTGAGAGGCCGGTGGAGATGAGGGCCTCTTCCACCAGCCGGGTGATGTCGGCGGACGGCACGCCGAGGTTCTCGAGCCCAAAGGCCAACTCCCGCTCCACGCCCGTCATCACCGACTGGGACTCCGGGTCCTGGAAGACCAGTCCGACACTGCGGGCGAGACGCCTGGACGGCTCTGAGCGCGTGTCCAGGCCCTCGACGGTGACGGAACCTCCGAAGACTCCGCCGTGGAAGCGCGGGACGATGCCGTTCAGACAGCGCAGCAGGGTCGTCTTGCCGCTGCCCGAGCCACCGATCACGAGGACGACCTCGGCGGCGTCGATCGTGAGGTCGACGGTCTGGAGCGCCGTCCGCGCCGCGCCCGGGTAGGTGTATGTCACCTGCTTGAGGACGGCAAGGGGCGCCATGGCATAGTGACGATGAGGGGGATGACGAGGCCGGCGACGACTACGAGCCAGAGGGTGCCTCCCAAAGGAGACCAGATGTCGCCGAGCAAGGGGAAATACGTGAACGACCAAGCCCCGGCGACGGCGCCGACAACCACGGCGGCGAAGGCGGTGACCGCGGCCGACAATGCGGCGGCGTCAGTCGGTGTCCATCGCCGTCGTCGCGCCCAGCGGGTGCGTCTGCCGGCTCCGTAACCGCGCGCCTCCATGGAGGCTGCAACATCGACGGCCCGCTCGAGGCTCTGTGTGAGCAGCGTCGCGAGCAGCGGCAGTCGGAGGGCGGCGCGGTGGTGGGCTCGCCCGTCGTCCAGACGGACGCCGCGCGCCCTCTGGGCGTCGATGATGCGGGCTGCGTCGCGCGAGAAGACCGGCAGAAGGCGCGCCGCCAGCGAGAGCACCAGGCCGGAGCGGAACGAGAACCTGCTCGCGATCGCCAACTGGTCGTCAGGGTCGACGCACAGGTTGAGCAGAGAGAAGGCGAGGATCACCCCCGCCAGGCGCAGGGCGCTCCCCACGCCGAACACCACTCCCTGTACCGTGACTGCGATCCGGAACGGACCGACGCCGGTGCCCCAGAGCACGTCCAGACCCGCCCCAGCGAACAGGGGGTTGACGAGGAGCACGATGGCGGCGATGTACAGAGACACGCGGATGTAGGGCCAGGCCGCACGCAGGACACGACTGGCTGCGAGCGTGGTGACGACGATCACCAGGATGACGGCAGACTGGGCTGGATTGGTCGTGACGAGCGCGGCTGCCGCCAGCGCGAGCGTGCACGAGAGGGAGACTGCAGGCCGGAGGCGGCGCAGTCCGTATCGCCGGGACTCACGTTCGCGGAGCAGCGCAGCCCGGCGTGCCGCGCGGAAGCGGGGACTGTCCTCGGGTCCGCGCGAGGCGAGCGTGCGCTCTCTCAGAGGCGACGCCGTGCCTGCGCCAGATGGGGCAAGGTCGGCTGCGGCGTCCCGCCCGGCGGCCACATGGATCAGTCGGCTCGCCATGGCAGCGGGACCGGCTTGCCGTCCACGAGAGCGATGCCCAGACGGGCTGAGACGGAGGCGGGGGTGACGGTCTCGAGCAGCGGGCCAAGGTCCTCCTCAGAGGTGACGAGGAGGACGAGCAAGGGCATGTCCATGTCGTCCGGATCGGGCAGGGCGAGACACACGCCGGATGCGTCCGGCCCGGTAGAGCCGTCCAAGGCCTGAAGGACGAGACGTCCGGAGGCGACCGTCACAAGCTCGACTCCACCATCGTGGCCGGCGAGGCGGCTCATCAGCCACGGTACAGCCTCCGCCTCGGCCGCCGTGGCCACCACGACCGCCTGATGGGGGGCTTTCCGGCCGAACGGTACGGTCGCGCCGAGCGACACACCGGCGTCCTCGGCCCATGCGCGGACGGCTGCGTCGGCCTGGTTGGTGACGAGCAACGGCTCGCCGTCCGCCCAGGGCGCCGGCAGCGCGAAGATCGCGGTGGGGAGGTACATCGCGTCGGCCCACGCATGGTAGTCCCACCACACGGTCTGGCCGCCACGCAGCTTGAAGTCAGCGGCGCCGACGTCCGCCATCAGGCCGTCGACCCAGTAGAACCAGTCCTCGGCGTTCGTCTCGGCCACAGATCCGTGAGTCGAGGCCACGCCGGCGATCGCCTTCACGAACCCGCCGCCGTACGCGGTCTCCACCTCGACGTTCTCGGCGAGCAGGCGCATGACGGTGATGTCTTTCGTGACGGGGGCGGTCACATCGGTCATGATCTGGCGGCCGAAGTCGCGCGAGACGACCAGGCGGACCTCGTCCGCGAGCGGGGGTCGTCCGGGATCGGCGGGCGCGGTCCGCGCCTGCTCCCCGGATCCGCATCCGGGGAGCAGGAGCAGGCCGCCGAGCAGGAGCAGCACGAACCGCTGGAGCCAGAGGGCAACGCGGCGCTCAAGCCGGAGACGACTCGCTTTCGTGACGGTCGTCCGGCACTGCGGCATCGTTGTGCCGCGGAAGCCGCTCCCGGCGGAGCGTCGGACCACCGTTCGGCGGCTCACCGGCTGCCCTCAGTCGTCACTTGGCCTGGAGCTTCAGGACAGTGACGGGGGTCACGCGGCCCCAGGTGTCCGCGGCGCTGACTCGCAGGGTGTAACGGGCTCTGCGCGGGACCAGCTTGCCGTCCGCGCGCCTTCCGTTCCAGGTCACCTGCCGTTCGCCGGCCTCTCGACGGACGAGCATCGTGCGTATGGTCTTGTTCTTCGCATTGCGGATCTGGACCTTGACGCGGGCGGGCCGGGACAGGGTGAAACGGACGGTGGGCCTGGCTTTGCCCGGCACGAACTTCGCCGGGGCGACACTCGCGCCGGTGAGCGTCAACTCGGCGCCGAAGTTGACGAGGGTCCTGGGGGAGCGGACGTACCAGGTGGACACGTCCATGGGCTTCTCCGCCCAAACGAGGTAGCTGCCGTCGGCGGGTGCGGCGATAGTGACGGTGCCGTCGGACGACGTGGTGTACGTCGCGCTGCCCACGTGCACAGTGGCGCCCTCCACCGGCGGGAAGTCCGCCGGTTTCTCGAGCTGGGTCGGGTCAGTCAGCCCGTACCTGTCGTAGTCGGCCTGGTTGTTCACCTTCGCCAAGTCGTCGGCCTTGACGGTGACGGTAAGGTCCTCACCGCTCGTGTACGTCGTGTCGAGCTCCGTGACCAGCGCCACCGACGCGCGGGCAAACGTGGCGTCCGGCGACTGCGTCCACAGCGTCTCGTCGCCGTCCCTGAGCGTGAAGTCGATGGCGGCGACATCGACGATCGGGTAGCCGGCTCCGTTGACGGCATAGACCCAGCCCTCGCTCCAGTCGGGGAGCGACGTGAAGCCCGCGATGTTGGTGACGAAGGTACCCTCGTAGGCCGCCTCCCAGGTGAAACCGCGGATACCGGCTGCGGAGGCCAGTGCGGCCAGGGCATTGGGTGTCTTGGTCCGGTAGAGGTTGCCGTTGCTGTCGTAGAAGCTCGGGGTGGCCGACACAGTGACCGGCGTGAGCGACGCTATGGTGCCCGACGAGGCCTCGACACGGACCCCGGCAGTGAGTGCCGTCGCCGTAGGGACGATGACGGCCGCGCCGAGACACGCAACGGCGATCATGAGCAGGATGCGACGATGTGGCACTGGTGACTCCTTTCCGACGGCAGTCTGTCGGGCGACCGAGCGCCGCGGATTCCACCGACCGCTCGTCCACCTCGCCCGGAGTGGGGCAAGCGTCTCTGAGGGTCCTTCGGTGTCGGTGTACTCGCAGGTCCCGAACCGGGCCGCGGTCAGGCGCGACCTGGACTGCATATGTGTGGGGATGGCTCATCATAGAGCCATTTGAGAATGATTCGCAAGTCGTCCGGCTGTCAGATTCTCCACCCGAGGCCGCTTGCAGGAGCGTGGAGAGAGCCGCTCGCGCGACATGGTGGAGGATGCTGGCGGTCCTACAGGGAAGGCCACGCCTCGGCAACACGCATCGCGCCGCCGTGGGAGCGCACCAGGAGTCCTTCGGCCTCGAGCTGCGTGAGATCGCGACGGATGGTCATCCGTGAGACTCCGAGTTCCGCGCTGAGACGGGCGACCTTCACGAAACGCTTGCGTGCGACGCGTGCGGCGATGAGGGCGCGTCGCTCTTCCGGGGTGAGCCGTCCGGACGGGCGCCGTTCGATCCTGTCAGGGGGAAGGCGTCGGCGTGCCGGTGCGGAGCCGGCGCCGGGTATCCGGTCCTCGCTGCGATGGCTCTGCCGGCGGACGTGATCCGGAGGAACACGTCGCCGGTTCTCCGTTTGGGATCCGCCGGTCCGACGGACAGGGACGAGGAACACGAGGACACCGCGTATGCGACGGGCATCGGCCTGAGGTCGGAGGCCGGTGTCGCTCTCGCGGCCGTCGTCGCTCTCTGACTCCATGGTCACGCCGGGCTTGTCGAGCAGTCCAGACACCCGTACCTCCCCGGTCGTCTGTCGCGTCAGTACTCGATGCCGGGGCGTGCATCCACGCCCTGGTGGTAGTAATGCTTCACCTCGCGCATCTCGGTCACGAGATCGGCACGTGCGGTGATCTCCGGCGGCGCACTGCGTCCCGTGAATACCAGTTCCACTTCGTGCGGCCTGCGGTCGAGCAGCAACAGGCAGTCGTCGATCGTCAGCAGCCCGAACGCGAGGGCGACATCGATCTCGTCGAGGATCACGATGTCGTATCGGCCGCCGGTCAACGCGTCGATGGAGCGGGCAAAACCCGCGCGTGCCCGGCGCTGATGCTCGGACGTCGGTTCTCCGAAGAGCCAGCCGTCGTGGCCGTAGCCCTCGACGCGAGCCAGGCCGAAAGCGCCGAGCGCGGCGACCTCCCCGCTCGAGCCGGTCTTCATGAACTGGCCTATGAACACCCTGCGCCTGTGGCCGAGTGCGCGAAGCGCCAGGCCCATCGCGGCGCTCGTCTTGCCCTTGCCCTCCCCGGTGTAGACGTGGACGCGACCCGGAGCGCGGCGCTCGGACGTCGAGCCGGCGTCGGTGCACCTCAGCGACGGATCGGACATCGGATGCTCCTCGACAGAGTGCGTCGTCATTCGAGCCATCGTGCCTCCTTGTTCAGTCGCCGGAGGTCCGTCGCCGGACAGCTGGGCCGGAACGTAATGAGAATCATTCTCATAGTCGCACGGGAGACAGCCTGCGTCAAGATGTGTGGCGCGCTGTGCCGCGCACGACCCGCGTGCCATAATCGGCGCCATGCCGGATATGTCGGACAACAGCCGGGACGCTCTCGTCGTCGACGCCTTCGAGCGGCTCGGCGTGCCGCTCACCAGGCAGCGACGTCGGGTGTGGGAGTACTTCTCGACGTGCGCGCGCGCCTCCACGATCGCCGAGGCCGCCGCGGCCGTCGGCTCCGACGGCGTGGGACAGGCGACCGTGTACCGCACCGTGGCGCTGCTCAACGAGATGGGGTTGCTCGTGCGCGTGCAGACCTCCCATCCCGAGGCGTGCTACACGGCCATCGGTGTCGGCCACACCCATCCGCTCGTCTGTCACCGCTGCCGCAAGGTCGTCCAGTTCGACGGAGAGGGCGATCTGTCCGTCCTGGAGCGGCATCTCGAGGCAACCACGGGGTTCTCGGTCTACGGGCATCACCTGGAGGTCTACGGGGTGTGCCCCGTGTGCGTCGCGCAGGCGGGCACGTCCGTTGCGGACGGGGCCGGCGAGCCCTGAGCCCGCAGGGGGTTTGATTCCACGCGCTCGCGGTTGTAGCCTTGCCCGGCATCTCCCCGCTGCTGGGAAGCCGGTGCAAGGCCGGCGCTGCCCCGCAACTGTGAGCGCGGACGACCGCCGCGACGATGCCACTGCCCTCCGGGCGGGAAGGCGCGGCCAGTAGGACGAAGCGCGAGCCAGGACACCGCGGCTGGGCGATCACTGCGACAACGCCTCGCGGGAGGTCATGCGGTGGATACAGCTCCCGACCGGTCCGTCCGTGGCCGGCTCATCCTCGTCACCGGCGGCGCGCGCAGCGGCAAGAGCACGTACGCCGAACGGCTCGCGGCGCGGCTCGCCGAGCCGTGCGGCGGCCGTGTGACCTACATCGCCACGTCGCAGGCCCACGACGAGGAGATGGCACAGCGCGTGAGCGCGCACGTGGCGTCGCGTCCGGCCACGTGGACGACGGTCGAGTGTCCCCTCGACGTGCCGGAGGCGGTGCGCGCCGCGGCCGCGGCCGCAGCGACGGCCGCCGGGATGTCCGGCGGCCATCCGGGCGCGCCGGTCGCCTCACCGGTGCTCCTCCTCGACTGCGTCACCCTGTGGGTGACCAATCTGCTGTTCCAGGGCGGCGCCCTGGGCGGCAGCGAGCCGCCGGAGGACGGCTTCAATTACGACAAGGGCCTGCTCCCGCCGGCCGAGGAGCGCGCCGCGGCGGCGCGTGTCACGGCCGCCGTTGAGCGCCTC
>Ga0255347_1006912_pt1 | contig 12076 bp, 8 predicted proteins | sample wastewater_treat_2_FD_192479 | JGI IMG/M metagenome (GOLD analysis project Ga0255347, IMG submission 192479) | Wastewater microbial communities from Lulu Island WWTP, Vancouver, Canada - plant24 | ecosystem: Engineered > WWTP > Wastewater > Unclassified | place: Canada: Vancouver, British...
AGCTCGGTGGGCGACGACCTGAGCGCCACGACGGACATCGCGCCGCTCGGCCTCGCGGGGATCTTCCAGAAGCCGCTCGCGCGCCAGCACCTGCTGACCGTCCTCGCGGCGGCGCTCGCCGAAGCCGAGAGCGCCTCGTAGCGCCGTCCGCTCTCCCGCCCCGCCGCCCGGAGCGGCCCCTCAGGAAGAGGGAGCTCCGGGCGGTGCCGTCTCCGGGGCCGGAGCCGGGCGCGCCCGCCGTACCGGGATCTCCACGATCACCGTCGTGCCCTGCCCCTCGGCGCTCCGGAGCGCGAGGCGGCCGCGGTGGCGCTCGACGGTCTGCTTGACGAGGGCGAGGCCGAGACCGGTTCCGGTCGGGCAGTGGCGCTTGGCGTTGGGCGCCCGGTAGAACTCCTGGAAGAGCTTCCCCTGCTCCTCCTCCGGGATCCCGATGCCGGTATCCCGGACCGTGAACCGCACCTCCCCCGGCGCGCCCGGCTCGACGCGCAGCTCGACCTCGCCTCCCTCCGGCGTGTACCGGATGGCGTTCGAGACGAGGTTTTCGAGCAGCTCGGCGAGCAGCTCCACGCCGCTGTCGACCGCCGGCAGCCCCGGCGTGACGACGACCGCGAAGGCGAGGCCGCGCAGGCGCGCCTCGTCCTGGAAGGTGCGCCGGAGCCGCTGCGCGAGCTCTTCGAGGTCGACGACGACGTCGGGGATCTCGCGGCTCAGATCGCGGGTGCGGGCGATCGCGAGGAGCTGGCCGATCGCCTGGTCGAGGGTGCGGAGGCGCTCGTCCACCCGCTTCAGGTGCCGGGCCTGGGCGGGGGTCACCTCGCCGAGGTCGCCGCCGCGGATCAGCTCGAGCATGCTCAGCGCGGCGCCGAGCGGCGCCCGCAGGTTGTGCGCCACCTTGAGCATGAACTGCGTGCGCTCGGCCATCAGGCCCTCGATCGCCTCGTTGGCGCGGGCGTCCTCGATCGCCAGCGCCACGATCTCGGCGGCGAGGCGCAGGAACTCCGCGTCGTGCTTGCCGAACCCCTCTTCGGAGGCGGAGCAGACCGAGAGGAGACCGATCGCGCCGCCTTCGACGAGGAGGGGCAGGAGCGCCGAGGTGCGGATGCCGCGCTCGGCGAGCGCGGCGTGGAGCGGGCCGCCGGCGATCGCGTCGAGGCTGCCCTGGACGAACGGCTCCCCGGCGAGCGCCCGGCTCTCGAGCGGGTTCGGTGGCGACCCCTCCACGAGCTTCGCCTCGAGCGCGGGCGGCAGGCCGTGTGAGGCGACGTAGCGCAGCCTCCCGCTCTCCTCGTCGAGGAGCCGTACCGCCACCGCCGGCACCTGCATCGTCCCGGCGAGCTCCCGGGTCACGGTCGCGAGCACCGGGGCGAGCCGCCGCTCCGCGCCGATCGCGCAGACCATCGTGTGGAGGCTCTCGAGGCGGGTGGCGAGCCGCAACAGAATGGCGGTCGGGCGGCCGAGCTCGTCGACGATCCGCGACACCATCAGGGCGGTGATGAAGAGGGTGGCGGTGAAGAATCCGAGCAGCACGACGATCTGGGCCGGGCGGTCGAGCAGGTGGATCGCCTGCCCCCGGAAGACGAGAAGGTGGCTCGGCAGCCAGCCCGCGACATGGACGCCCCAGAGCGCCCAGAGCCCGCCCGCGGCGAGGGTGGCGAACAGACAGGCGGTGGCGGAGGCGAACTCCACCGCGCCGATGATCACGTGGAAGATGAGGAAGAAGACGAGCGGGCTCGCGACGCCGCCGGTGAGGTGGATGAGCAGCAGCATCGCGAGGTAGTCGAGCGCGACCTCGGCGGTCATCACCGCCCGGTCGAGGGCGGGCTCGGCGTCGAGGCGCTCGCCGAAGCGGTGGAGGATCCAGGCGAACCCGGCGTTGTAGAGGGGGATCGCGAGCGCGACGAGGAGGATCGGGACGGCCGGCAGCTCGAAGCCGAGCGCGCGTGCGAGGGCGAGGCCGGCGAGCATGAGCGGCGCCACCGCCCAGCGCAGGCGGATCTGCAGCCAGCCGCGCCGGCCCCAGGGGCGCGGCAGGTCGAACCGGGCCGCGAGCGCGCGGCGTGGCGCCGGCGCGCTGGCTGCCTGGGATCTCGACTCGGCCATCGACGCCCCCCGGCGACAGTGAGGTGGCCTCTCGCGCCGCCTGCGGAGTGCGAACCTGCCTCCCGCCCGCGCGCCGCGGCACGATGGTGGACCGTGACTGCAGGGAGATGATAGCAGCCGGTTCCCGAGGTGCCGGTACGGAAGCCCGCCCCGGCGGGTAGGCTTCGAGGGCTTCGGAGGCGACTAGAATCAAGCGTCCGTGCCGTTCCCCGGACATTCCACCGCTGGCATTTCTCCCCAGGAGGTTCCCTTGCAACAGCCAGGAAGGAAGCTCGCTCTCGTCGTTCTCCTGACCGCGCTCGTCGCCGTCCTCCCCGCTGCCGCCGACGAGGGGATGTGGATGCCGCAGCAGATCCCCGATCTCGCCCCGCGCCTCGCCGAGCTCGGCTTCACCGGCGATCCGGCGATCTGGGCCGACCTCACCGGCTTCCCGATGGGAGCGGTGATCTCGCTCGGCGGCTGCAGCGCCTCGTTCGTCTCCCCGGAGGGGCTCATCGCCACCAACCACCACTGCGTGCAGGGGGCGCTGCAGTACAACGCCACGCCCGAGCAGAACCTGATCGTGGACGGCTACCTCGCCCGCACCCGGAGCGAGGAGCTCTGGGCCGGCCCCGGTTCGCGGGCGTACGTGACGGTGCGGGTGACCGAGGTCACCGACGCGATCACCGGCGATCTCGACCCCGGCCTCTCCGACCGGGCGCGCTTCGACCTGATCGAGCGCCGCACCAAGGAGCGCACGGCGGCGTGCGAGCAGGACGGGCTGCGCTGCCGGGTGGCCTCGTTCTTCGAGGGGCTGCGCTGGTACGAGATCGCCCAGCTCGAGATCCAGGACGTGCGGCTCGTCCACGCGCCGCCGCAGGGGCTCGGCAACTTCGGCGGCGAGACCGACAACTGGCAGTGGCCACGCCACACCGGCGACTTCTCCTTCTACCGCGCCTACGTCGGCCCGGACGGCAAGCCGGCGCCGCACGCGGCGGAGAACGTCCCGTACAAGCCGCAGCACTGGCTGAAGATCTCTCCCGCCGGCGCGAGCCCCGGCGAGCTGATCTTCGTCGCCGGCTACCCCGGCCGCACCCAGCGCCACGAGACCTACTCCGAGGTCGAGGAGCGCGCCACCTGGCTGCTGCCGCGTTCGATCCGCCGGGCGGTCGAGCAGCTCGCGCTGCTCGACGAGGTGACCGCCGGCGAGCCCGCGCTCGCGATCAAGGGAGAGGGACGCCGCCGCGGCCTCCACAACGGCCTGACCAAGAACCGCGGCGTGCTCGAGGGGCTCGAGCGGGGCGGCCTGCTCGCCAAGAAGCGCGCGCAGCAGGAGGCGCTCGAGGCGTGGATCGCCGCCGATCCGGCCCGGCAGCGGGAGTTCGGCGCCGTCCTCCCGGCCCTCGCCGCGCTCGCCGACGAACAGCGCGCGACGCGCGAGCGCGACAGCACGCTCTTCGGCCTCTCGATGGGCTCCTCGCTCTACGGCGCCGCGCAGCAGCTCTACCGCCTCGCCGTCGAGCGGGAGAAGGAGGACATCGACCGCGACCCGAGCTATCAGGAGCGGAACTGGATCCGGATCCGCGAGGGGCTCGAGCGGCTGCAGCGCACCTACGATCCGCGTCTCGACCGCGCCTTCTTCCGCTACACGCTGCGCGAGGTGGCGGCGCTCGGCGCCGGCGAGCGGATCGTGCCGCTCGACGCCGCGATCGGGCTCGTGGCCGGAGAGCCGGCCGCCGCGAGCGACGCGAAGATCGAGGCGTACCTCGACGAGTTCTACGCGGGCACCCGCCTCGGCGATCCCGCCTTCCGCCTCGGACTCTTCGAGGTGCCGGCCGCCGAGCTCGCGGCGAGCGAGGATCCGGCGCTCCGCCTCGCGGTCGCGCTCTACCCGCTCGCCGAGGAACTGCAGGCGAAGGGGAAGGAGCGGTCGGGCGCCGAGGCCCGTCTGCGCCCGGTCTACATGCGGGCGCTGCTCGCCTGGCAGGGCGGGAGGGTCGCCCCCGATGCGAACTCGACGCTGCGCGTGACCTTCGGCCGCGTGCAGGGAGTCGAGGCGCGCGACGGTCTCTTCTTCCTGCCGCAGACGCGACTGCAGGGGATCGTCGAGAAGCACACCGGGGAGGGTGAGTTCAACGCCCCGCCGCGGCTGCTCGCGGCGATCGCGGCGCTCCACGCCGGCAAGCGGAGCCCCTACTTCGACGCGAAGCTCGGCGACGTGCCGGTCGACTTCCTCGCCGACGTCGACACCACCGGCGGCAACTCCGGCTCGGCGGCGCTCAACTCGAAGGGCGAGCTGGTCGGCCTCCTCTTCGACGGCACCTACGGCACCGTCGCCTCGGACTTCCTCTACGACACCGAGCGCACCCGCTCGATCCTCGTCGACAGCCGCTGCCTGCTCTGGACCTGGGCGGAGGTGGAGGGGGCGGACCACCTCCTCGCCGAGGTCGGCCTGCGCTGAGCCCGGGCGCGTTCCCGGCCCCATCCGGCGCCCCGCTCGCCCCCGTGGCGGCGGGGCGCCGTCGTCTTCGCGCTAGGATCGACCGGTTTCGAGAGCCCCCCATCTCTTCGAGAGGATGCCGCCCATGACCGCAGACTCGTTGGCTCCTTCCGCCCGGCCGCTGCCGCCGCCCTTCTACCGCTGGGTCGTGCTGCTCTTCGTGAGCCTCGCGATGTTCGGCAACTACTACGTCTACGACGCGATGGCGCCGGTCTTCGATCTGCTCAAGGAGCGGCTCGCCTTCTCCGACCAGCAGCTCGGGCTCCTCTACACCGTCTACAGCATCGCCGCGATCCTGGTGCTGCTCGCCGGCGGGTACGTCATCGACCGTTTCGGCACGAAACGCTCGATCGCGCTCTTCGCCGTCGTCTGCGTGGCGGCCGCGGTGGTGACCGCGGCGACCGGCCGGCTGCCGGTGATGCTCAGCGGTCGCTTCCTGCTCGGCCTCGGCTCCGAGCCGCTGATCGTGGCCGTCACCACCGCGCTCGCCCGCTGGTTCAAGGGCAAGGAGCTGAGCCTCGCCTTCGGTCTCAACCTGACGATCGCCCGCCTCGGCTCGGTGGCCGCCGACCTTTCGCCGAGCTGGGCCCGGCCGTTCTACCGCGACTGGCAGAGCCCGCTCTGGCTCGCCACCGCGATCGCCGGCATCACCCTCTCCGCCGCCCTCCTCTACTGGCTGCTCGAGCACCGGGCCGAGGGCCGCTACCAGCTCGGTTCGGCCGGCGCGGTCGACCGGCTGGAGCGCGGCGGCCTCTACAGCTTCAGCGCCTCCTACTGGTACATCGTGGCGCTCTGCGTCGTCTTCTACTCGGTGGTCTTCCCCTTCCGCGCCTTCGCGATCAAGTACTTCATCGAGGCGCACGGCGCCTCGCGCGAGCTCGGCGGGCTGCTCAACAGCATGCTGCCGTTCGCGGCGATGGTCGCCACCCCGCTCTTCGGCTACCTCGTCGACCGGGTCGGCCGCCGCTCGCTCTTCATGACCCTCGGCTCGCTGCTCCTGCTGCCGCTCTTCCTCGGCGCCACCTATCTGCCGCCGGGGCGCGACGTCTCGCTCTGGTTGCCGTTCCTCGGGCAGTTCACCGCGCCGCTCACCCTCCTCGTGATCATGGCGCTGCTCGGCATCGCCTTCTCCCTGATCCCGGCGGTGATGTGGCCCTCGGTCGCCTACATCGTCGAGGAGCGCCGCCTCGGCTCGGCGTACGCGCTCATGACGCTCTGCCAGCAGGTCGGCATGGCGTTCGTCCCCTGGTTCATCGGGGTGCTCAACGACCGCTTCGCCGCCGGCCCCGCCAACCCCGCCGGCTACGCTCCCGGGATGTGGCTCTTCACCCTCCTCGCCTCGCTCGGCCTCCTCTTCTCCTTCCTCCTCTGGCGCGCCGAACACGGCCCCCGCGCCCACGGGCTGGAGACGATCACGATCCGGAAGGAAGAGGAGAAGCAGGGAGATGACTGACCCGCGCGAAGTCGTCCTTCCCGAAGGAGTCCCGGGTCGCCTGCTCCTGCACGCCATGCCCGGACGCTGGGAGAGCTGGGCGGAGTTCCTCGCCGCGGCGCGCCGCGAGCGGGTCACGGATCTCGTCTGCCTCGCGCCACGCGAAGAGGTTGCGGCGCTGTCGCCGCAGTACGCCGAAGCGCTCAGGGCACCGGCGGCGCTCCCGTTCGCCCGTCACGAGCTGCCGCTGATCGATTTCGGGGTGCCGGGTGATCCGGAGCACTTCCGCGCCGCGCTCGCAGCGCTCGCCGCACGGCTCCGCGCGGGCGCGGTCGTGCTCCTCCACTGCGGGGCGGGCATCGGCCGCACCGGCACCACGGCGGCCTGTCTCCTCCGCGAGCTCGGGCTCGACACCGATGCCGCGCTCGGGCGCGTTCGCGCAGCCGGCTCGGGCCCCGAGAACGATCTCCAGGAAAGGTTCGTGGCGGCGTACCCCGCCGCGGAGTAGGGAGCTACTCCCCGCCCGCCTTCTCTTCTTCCTGCGGCGTTTCCGCTTCCGGCTTGCTCTCCGGTGCCTTCCCGGGCGGGGCGTCGAGCGTCTGCACCTCGATGATCTCGAAGCGTCCGAAGGCGACGCCGACGTCGATGCCGGTGCCGGTGCCCGCGATGGCGAGCGAGACCTCCCCCTTCGTCACCACCGTCGCCGTCGTGGTCTTGCCGGCGCCGGCGTGGGCCTCGCCCTGGACGTAGGTCCCGTACAGCTCGCGGATGTCGGCGACCGGGGTGAACTTTCCCGTGGCGCCGCGCAGCTGGCGGCGGCCGAAGGTGACGCCCCCCCCGCGCGCCTCGAGCCGAACCCGGGCGCTCTGGCCGTTGGCGCAGGTGATCGTCCCATCCCCGGAGGCGGTCCGGTAGAAGGCCGACCAGCCCTTCATGTCGAAGCGCATCTCGCAGTCGGTGACGGCGGCCGGGGCGGCAAGCGCCGGGGTGACGAGGGTGAGAGCGGCGGCGAGGGTAATCAGGATCGGCAGTCGAGACAAGAGGTTTCTCCCTTTTCGGTTGGCGGGACTCTAGCAGGCGAGCGCTCCGAGACGGGAGACCCGGACGTTCCGGGTGGGGGCCGAATCGCCGGGAGGGCGCTTCCGGCCGGTTTCTGGTAGGGTAGCGGCCCGTTGGCACTCACTGTCGGAGGTCACGATGCTCGAGCGCTTTGCTACCCGCCGCTTCTTCTATCTGGCCGCCATCTGCGCCCTCGCCGCCCTCGTCGCTTCCGCCGCCTTCGCCCAGTACTCGCCCCGCTGGCGGATCCAGCTCGGTGACGAGGCGAAGTCGGATGGCACGTTGATCTTCAACGTCGAACGCGAGGGGGGCTCGGTGCTCCAGGTCTACGTGAGCGTCACCAAGGCGACTCCCCTGAACGAGATCGCGGCGGCGATCGGCGCGGGCTTCAGCGAGCAGCTGCCGGCCGACGAGTTCGAGGCCGTCGTCGACGAGCGCGGGTTCGTGCAGCTGCGCAAGAAGGGGAACGCCCCCGATTTCGACCTCGAGCTCCTGCGCTCGACCGTCACCGGTCTGAAGGTCCGCCTCAACCACCGCTAGCCCCCGGCGCCCCGGAGGCCCTCCGGGCGGAGGGCGACGCGGCGGGCGGCCGCGCTCCGGAGCCGCCCGCCTGCCCGCCGCTCAGTACGCGTGCGACCAGCGGGAGAGGTCGCCGCTTTCGAAGCCGTCGCCGAAGAGTCCGGCGTCGAGGATCGTGAAGTCCGCGTTCGAGATGTCGAAGAAAACGTTCCCGCTGCAGGCGACCTTGACCCGCGCCTGCGTGGTGTCGGGGGCTCCCACGGAGACCATGGCGCTGCCGTTGTTCGGGGCGGCCGCGAGGAGCGTCAGCGGAAAGGTGTGACCGCCGTCGGTGGAGAGCATGATGTCCACCGAGGTACAGGAGACCGGCGCCGCGTCGGTGCCGGCCACGTCCCAGGTGACGGCATGCGGACCCGGCCCGTTCCAGACGAGCGCGGTGTTCGGGTCGGTGACCCGGAACGGCCCGGAGCTGGCGATCGTGAGCGACATGAAGGCGCTCGCGAAGGCGCCGGCCGGCATGCTGTTGTCCCGCACCGTCAGGCGCATGTCTACCGGCGGCCGGCCGGAGAACGGCAGCACCTCGCCGATCGTCGCGGTGTTGGCGAGCAGATCGGCGAGCTTCGGGAAGGTGCGGGTCGGGCTCGGCGTGGGCGGGAACGAGCGGAAGATCGGTGCATCCCCGCTCGGGCTGTTGGGGTGGCCGGCGGGGCCACGATCCCACTCCTCCCAGGCGTAGGAGAGGGTGTCGCCGTCGGCGTCGCTCGCGCTGCCGGTGAGCGCGAACGGCGTCGAGTGCGGGATCGTGTAGTTCGGCCCCGCGCTCACCACCGGCAGCTCGTTCGGGTGGGGCACCACGGTAGCGCAGGTGTTGCCCCAGTCGTCGCGGCTGTAGTCGACGATCTCGTCGAGGCTCGCCGCGTGGAAGTACGGGTCGCTGTGCGGCTGCAGGTTCTGTGGTGAGCAGATGCCGGCGTACGCCATGATCGTCGAGCCGCTCCCCGGCTCGTAGGCGGTGCCGGGGTTGCGGTTGCCGCCCGAGCAGCTGCCGGTCGAGCCGTTGAAGGTGTGGTTCGCCCCCCACTGGTGGCCCATCTCGTGCGCCACGTAGTCGATGTAGAACGGATCGCCGACGGGGTTCGGCAGGCCGGTCACGCCGCGCGCCTTCCAGCCGGACTCGCAGACCACGCCGAGGTAGGCGACGCCGCCGCCGCCGGTCGAGAAGACGTGCCCGATGTCGTAGTTCGCGCTGCCGATCACGCTGTCGATCGTGCTCTGGTTCTGGCCGAGCATCGCGCTGCCGTTGTTGTTCGTGTACGGATCGGTCGCGCCATCGAGATAGATGATCGCGTCGTTGTTGGCGATCAGGATCATCCGGATCGCCACATCCTGCTCGTAGACGAAGTTGACCCGGTTCATCGCGACGACCTGTTCGGCGAGCACGCACGGCTTGGTCGGGTTGGCGCCGCAGACCGCCACCGAGTACTCGCCGGTGGTGGCGAGCGCGAGCCGGTAGGTGCGCAGCGGCGGGCCTGCGGCGAGCTCCGCCTCGACGCCCGCGACCGGCGCCGCGGGGGCATGCCCGGTGACCCCGCAGCTCCACTCCGGATCGGGGCCCCGCTCGACGTCGGCGCGGTAGTAGGCCTGGTGGTAGTAGGTCTCGCCGGGGGCGAGCGGATCGACGAGGACGAGCCCGTCGGGGGTGCGCAGCATCGCGTGGAAGCCGCGCGGGGTCCAGCTCCCGCGGCCGGTGTAGCCGGGCTCCTCGGCGCCGATCAGCCGGAAGGTGTGGAGCTCCGGATAGCGCGCTGCGAGCTCGGGCGCGATCACCGGCGAGTCGACGATCCGCATCGGTAGCAGCCGGCCGTCGGGCAGCGGGATCTCGATCCGGGCGGTGTCGAGACCGCGCGGTGCCTCGGTCTCGGACGGGGCGGCGGCGAGCCGCATCGCGAGCTCGTCCCGGTCGAGCGCCACGAGCCGGGCGCGGGTGGGCGTGACCACCCGGGCGGCGAGCACGCCGGCCGCCTCCCGCTCCCCCACGTCGTACCAGAGCGGCACGCTCTCGGCGCCGAGCGCGGCAGTGCCGCCGAGGGTCATCATCAAGAGCCCGAGTCCGAGCCATCGCATCGCGCTGCGCATCGTGTCTCTCCTTTCAATCGTCGGCTTGCCCATGGAGATCGAAGGGGCAAGAGTATCGCAGGTGCCGGCGAGGAGGCCGGATGCGACTCAACGCAGGTAGCCGAGCGCCCGCAGGTGGGCGAGGACCTCGTCCTGGGGGTGCTGGGCGGCGGCGTCACGACGGTTGCGCCAGAGCGCGCGCCCCGGCACCTGCAACGCCGGCGGCGCATCCCGGCCGGTCGCCCATCCGGGGCCCGCCGGCCGGACCCGGCCGGCCAACGCCGCGAGGACGAGCGGCTCGCCCTGCGGCCAGGAAAGGGCGAGCGTCGTGTCGCGCCGTTCCACGCGGGGGGGCGAGGTCGCGAGCAACTGCACGATCTCCGGCTCGCCGCTCACCTCCACGGCGAGCTCCTCGCCGGGGGCGAGGCCGGTGGCGAGCAGCTGGATTCCCGGCGCGAGCCTCCCGGCGTCAGCGGCGAACGCCGCGGCGACGTCCGCGAGCAGTTCCCCGGTGAGCGCCTCGGCTCCGAGCCCCACCGCCGTCCCCCGGTGGTCGAAGACCCGCCACCCCGCCGGGAGCGGGTGCCGCTCGTGGAGAGCAACCTGGCTCTCCGGTGCGAGACCGGGTTGGGGAGAGAAGTGGGCGATCACCGTCCGGTCCCCCCGCTGCCAGACCCAGCGCAGCGGCCCGACGCTGAAGGTCGCGGCGAGGCGCACCCGCGTCGGCGGCGGCGGGGCGGTGAGGAGGTCGAACCCTTCGGCGCCGGGCAGGCTGAGGCCCGCCCGGGCGAGGAGCGTCGGCGCGAGGTCGAGCAGCGCCGCGGGTGCCGGATCGTCGCCGGCAGGGATCCCGGGGCCGGCGAGCAGGAGCGGCACCCGGATCACCGGATCGAAGACCGTCGTTCCGTGGCCCCAGGCGGTCTCCTCGCCGAGCATCTCGCCGTGGTCGGCGGTGAGCGCCACGGTCGCTCCCGGCTCGAGCGCGGCGAGGAACGGCCCGAGGTGGCGGTCGAGGTAGCGAACCTCGCCGGCGTAGAGGGCGCGGAACGTCTCGGCCTCCTCCGGGGTCGGGGCCCGGTCCCGGCCGGCGACGATCCGCGCCGCGACCGCGACCCGGCTGCGCCCCTCGTGATCGCGCAGCGGCTCGTGCGGCTCCATGAGGTGGATCCAGACGAAACGATCCTCGTCGCGGTGGACGGCGAGCCAGCGCTCGGCAGCGGCAAGGAGCTCCGCGGCATCGGTCGGCGGCGTCTCCACGGCGCCGGTGCCGGCGAAGCGAGCGAAGCCGCGACCGAAGCCGTTCGCCTCCCGCAGGGTGCCGTTGGCACTGAAAGCGGCGGTGGCGAAACCCGCTTCGCGGAATACCGCGGCCAGCGCCGGTACGTCGGCAGCCAGGCCGATGAGGGTGCCGTCCGGGGCGGTGAGCGCGAGCGGCGAGCGGGAGCTCATCAGGCTGGCGAGCGACGGGAGGGTCCAGGAGGCGTTGGCCCGGGTGTCGAGGAAGCGGCGGGCGCCGCCGAGCGCCGCGAGCGTCTGCGGCATGAGCGCCGGCGTGAGGTGGTCGTCGCGCAGCGTGTCGACCAGCACGAGGAGCACGAGACGGCCGGATCCCTTGGTGACGAGCCGTGCCTCTTCGAGTTGCCCCGAGCCCTCGAGCCGCCACCGCCCCGGGGCGAGCGCGAGGTCGATCCCGCCGTCCGCGCCGGGCCGGAGGGGGAGTCGCTCGCGCCCCCGCACGAGCGCGAGCTCCCCCGCGGCCGCCACCGGCAGCCCCCGCAGGCGGATGCCGCGTGCCGGTACGGAGAGCTCGGCGCCGGCCTGCAGGACGTCGACGAACGTTCCCGGAGCGGACTCGAGGCGGACGGTCGGCAGCGGCCCGCGAGGCACGCCCGGCGCGCAGCCGGCGACGGCGAGCAGCAGGCCGAGGACGGCGCGGCGGCACCAGTCACCGCTGCGGGCGGTTCGGAGCGTGCGCATGGTGTTGCGAATATGCCGGCTCCTCGCCTCGAGGGCAACCTCCACGGCTCAGGGAGCGGCCGTCTCGGGGACTTCGACGGCGGCGAAGGCCGGCGTTCCCGGCGCCCGGGAAGCGCGCGTCTGCCAGAGCGCCGCGAGCGAATCGGGACCCACGGGCACCGTGAACCGCGAGGGATCGGCGGCGATCTTCCGGGCGAGCCACGCCCCGAAGGCGCGCAGCGCCCGCCGGTCGGTGCCGGTCGGCGGCCGGTGGCGCGCCAGGGCAAGCGTCACGTGCGGACGGAAGCTCCCGTCCCAGCGGTCGGGCGCTTTCAGCTCGCGCCGGACGAGGTCGGCCTGCGCGGCCACCACGGCCTCTTTCCAGGCCGGCGGCGCGCCGAGGAGCTCGATCA
>Ga0255347_1006914_pt1 | contig 12073 bp, 8 predicted proteins | sample wastewater_treat_2_FD_192479 | JGI IMG/M metagenome (GOLD analysis project Ga0255347, IMG submission 192479) | Wastewater microbial communities from Lulu Island WWTP, Vancouver, Canada - plant24 | ecosystem: Engineered > WWTP > Wastewater > Unclassified | place: Canada: Vancouver, British...
TTCCTACATTATTACCTACCCCAACACCTACTCCATTGCCTAAAGTTTTCGAAAAAAATGCTAAAGATTACCTTCCATCTCAAGGAGAAATGCCGATCGGGTTCATTCTGAATCCAGGAGCCGTTGAGATTAATTTTAATAATTCGTCAGATTCTGTGACCGACGCAAAAATTGCTTATGTTGATGATTCAAAAGCTACGAGCGGCGAACTATATACAGTAATTTACTGGGGAGAAATTGAAAAAAACGAAGATACCACAAAACTTGTTTACAAAGACCAGGTAGACATTGTTACTGTTGCAAAACTATTTACACCTTTTGAAACCATGATGAAACAACAAGGTTTTGATGTAAAGTCAAAAACTGATATTACTGAATTAAAATTAACAGCTTCAATAAATAATGTTCAAGAATATACTGCATACAACGCCTCTTATGATTACGGGATAGGGACTATTGGTGTATATTATCTCATTTTCCGGAACAAGAATTTTCTTGGTAGTATGATGATGTGGAATTTGGACCCATTTTCATTGGGAAAATATCCAACAACAGGAAATTCTTATTCGAATACTTTAGCCTACTTTGCCTCACTCGTTACAGATAAATTGGTAATCCAGGAATAGAATTTCTACTAGGCGGAAAATAATTTAAAATACTCAGTAATGCTGAAAGGGTTGTAGCTTTACGACTTCTTTTGTATTTAGTCCTGGTCATCTGTAATAAATATTTTATTCAATTGATATTAATTATTGTTCATTAGTATCTCTTTCATATGATTTCATTGATTAGCAGCAAAGAATAATAATTGTGGCGAATCATTATTGTTTCCAAAATTATTAAGACCAACTACGATCGTTCTCCCATCTCCGCTAAACGATAAACCACTAATATCACTTCCATTTATTGGAATTTCTGCAACAATCTCACCGTTTTCAATATTCCATATTTGAAGGACTGGTTGAGGGCGATTCTGTACGATATTCTCTACGATTCCAGCTAGTAATAGTCCATCAGGACTAAGCGCAACGTTGGCTCTACTTGCTTGTGAAGTTGCCCACTCAATACTACGAATTTTCTTCAAGTGCACGAGATCCCAAATAAATGCTTGTTCTACCCCACGGTTTTGAACATAGCCAAGAAGACGTGAGCCATCTGCTGAAAAGGTGATTAATGAAGGAAAAACTATATGCTCCCATCCGTTTGGTCTTTGAATGAGAGTGAAATGAGTGGTTGATTTCCCTGTGTCTAAATCCCAAATATATACTTGATCATCGACGCCATTTTTATTTTGTATTACTTGAGCATACTTTTTTCCATCATTGCTAAAAACGCCGGGATCCATAAACCAGTAACCGTCTGGGGTTTCTAATGAGCCCGTTACCTCATCTGATGAAGTTTTAGCTAAGAATAGTCCGTACCCTACATTCCCGATATAAATATCTCCAGTATTGTCTAACCCTAGGACGCGTTCTCCAGGGATACTTGGGTTTAAACCATAAGGTTGTCCTTTCTTGCGTCCTGTATCAGCATCTATAAAGAAGGACTCCAAATTAACCATATCAACACTCTCAACGTTATAGAACAAATGTCCATCACCGCTAAAAACCCTCCCCGAATTGGTGTTTGGATCTGGGTAGATAGTTATTGTATTTATTGTTTTAAAAACCTGAGTATCTATTATTAAAAGAGCATTTCCAAAATTCCCACAGCTACTACCAGTGCTGGCCAGACAGGACCAAAGTAACAATCTCGAATTGTCCGAGGACCAATATATTCGAATTATTTCATTAACCTTTATGCTAATAGAATCAACAGCATGTAAATTACTAACATTGTCGGTGGTAATTACTTGGTATGAGGTTTTAGGGGTAATTGTTGGTAAAGGAGTTATTGTAAGTGTAGGGAAGGGGGATATTGTTGGCGCTAGAGTAAATGTTGCAGTTTTGGTGATTATATTTGTCGGCGTAGATGTTAATGTGGGTGCGGGAGTAATTGTTGGATTTAGTATTTGTCCTGACGCACACGCTGCCAGGAGAAATGAAAACAAAATAATTAAAAAGATTGCTGTAATCGTTTGCTTCATAATTTTGCTCCCTCCATGTTTTGATTTTTTCCTGAAACTCTTATTATCGGTAAATCCTATATGTCTTGAGACTTGTGCCAAGTCACTTTCAAGTGCAATAAAGATTATATTGATCAACTCGAATGTTCATAACAATCCTAATCTTTTAACATCTTCATATAGTAAATCTAGTTTGTGCTTTCGATTTCTGGTTAAGGATTATTTACATAATCTAAAATTTTTTCCACCGCCGCATCAAACGAATAGCATTCTGGACCCACAAACGAGTGTTCCGATCCCATAGGAATTAAATTCTCCAATCCTATGATTTGTTCTTCCATTGAAGCTATTCGTTCTTGCATGCATTGGACTATTACAGTATGGGATGCTGCAATCTCTTCCGGAGGCGTGACAAGGTTCATAGTATTTAATATGTCTTTTCCTTGAACAGAAAGTTGCGTCTCTATTTGTATGACATTGTCAATAAATGGCTGATCTTTCTTTACGGCTTCAAGAAGCCATCCCCTACCTATCTCATTACCAATTATAAATATCGTTTGTAGGCTACCTAGATCGGAACCATAAGTAGACCCGAAGTCATTGGTTTTTATTTGCCAATCCCTAATGTTTTGAGCAATCATTGCCATTTCACTTTTATAACTGTTTTCAGGTGTTGGAGTTATCAATATTTTACTGGAACTAAAAGATTACGAAAAAGATGGCAAATATCTTTTCAGTAACAGAAAAGTTGCTACAAATAGTACAAGTATGCCAACAATAACAGAACCAGAAACAAGAAGTATTTTTAATGCTTTGGGTAAATCCTCTTTTTTGTCATTATTTCGGTTCGTGATTCCTGGATCTTGGAAATTGGCGTGTTCTAATGATTGCTTAAGGATCGATCCACATTTACTACAATAAATATTGGTTTGTAAATTTAGAGCACCACATTTCATACATTTTTTTTGTTTGATGTCACCTATTTCATCTTTTTTCAATTCAGTAGATCCGGGCTTTTCTATGCTGCGTGCTTGAACTTTTCTCAGGAGTTGTTTTGCTTTTTCATTTGTGGTATCTAATGCAATTGTTTTTTCCAGGCAATAGATTACTTTATCATTCTCTTTTTGGCACAAAGCCATACCATACCAAGCCTTACTATTGGATGGATCGTTTTCCAGGATTTTTGTTAAGAGAACTTGAGCTTCGTGTTTCTTTCCGCTATTGAAAAGTGAAATTGCCTGTGAGAGTTGTTCATCCATAAATGCACCCCTTCCGTGTTTTCATTCTACAATACTACCTGTCTAATCAAGTTACAAAGTCGTTACGTTCGACCCAATCTCAATAAAGTGTCAAGTTTCCTTTGGTAGTAGTTGGTGCTGTTTGATCTCTTCCGTCTCGTTTAATATTGACTTCAGCTCTTTCAACTCTTCTATGGACAAAGTTATCCCTTTGCTCATGGTTTGACTATCCGGCGACCACTCGCGTAGGTCATATTTAGGTTCTCGCCCATTCCCAAAATTTACTCTGCGTATGATGGACATTTGGGTCATTGATAAAATCATTCAATACCCATGCCCAGAATGAGTAATAACGCGCGCGTCGTGTTTGGTTATTAATCCCAGGCAGTAAGTCAGCCGTAATGGTTTCGCTGAGGGTTTCAATTCCTAAATCGTCGCGTGCACCCCCAGCGCGATACTCTGGTTCGGTCCATTGAGGATCAAATCTTGAAAAATCAGCCGTATCTTGTTGTTCGTTACTATTTTCCATTTATGATTTCTTTCGTAGGATTCCTATCCGTTTCAATTTTCCCGTTGCATGATCCTGGTACCGCCAGAAATCCCAACCGTTAACTGATTTCCAGTCAACCGTAATAACCTTTGCAGCTTGAGTAGGGGTCTGATAATCCTTTCCATTGAATCTAACCATTCCATTACTGTCTAGAAGTTCCGCGGAATAGTCTACCCCTTTATGATTTCCCTTTATCTTGATCGGAAATTCATTGGATTCCTTTGATTTCAATCGCATCAAGCCGGATTCTGTTATTTCATCTTCCAAGGTTATTCCCAGGATATCCGTCCAGTAATCCTTATCGATAGAGGGCACAACATATTGCTCATGAACAACCCCAACCTTATATTGAATGAGTAGATCGACAAGTTCTTCTCCATCAATTAATGTAATTGGGGTTTTTCCAGGAGCACTGGCTTCGCTTACCGCTTCAGGTGTGTAATTGCTGGGAGTAATTATTAATCCTTGTTCGGAATCCGCGACTCGTAAAGAGCCACGCAAGTTACGAACAATTACCGATCCTACATTACCCTTCCAGCGTTTTGCTTGAATCGCGATCCGAACGGAACTCAACTGATTGGACTTCAACACTCCGCGAATATCAACACCCTTATCGTTTTGGGGTGGAGCGGTTTCTATTTCTTCGAACCCCATCTCTATCAACAGGTATTTGATTAGCTCCTCGAATTTCTTAGGGTGTATCTTATGAAGGTGTTTAAGTAAATCTATCCGAACAGTCCGGTCGATACTGTGGATTTGTTCATCAATACCAGCGTGGGGGATTAGCCTGAGGGTAAAGGTTCCTTTCTGATCACCACGTCTGAAACGGGATTCTGGTTTTAAGGTGTCGGTATACAACAGCGCACCCATACTAGCTTCAGGCGTAAGTCCAGAAGAATCAAGTAACCTCTCCTGTTGAGCCAATTCAGTGATTTTTTTGTAATGCAGGGGAACCTTTTCTCGTTTTAGAATTTCAAAAGCAGCATCTTTAAAGTGCATCAATCGCTCCTTATTATTTATTTTCCAGGTGCGGTCCACAGTGACCAATGACAATTCGCTTTTCGTCATTTATCCATTCAAAATGGATTCGGAGAGTTTCTGCCACACTATCTTTTGTACCAATTTTCAAATGTTTGAACATCGTTATGTCTTTACCGCCATACTGAAAAGTCCTTCGTTTGATGGCTTCCTTCTTCTTCTCGACTGTCTCTGATTCCTTTGAGGAGAAACTGTTTCCGAAAACCTTCCTTGCTTCTTCATCACTTTTTCCGTCAATTAATGTTTGCCAGTAAGCACCCGCCAATTTCCAGAGAAGTAGGAATAACTCTTTTTTCTTTCTAAAGTTATCTGATTTTTTTGCTGAATCATAAGCGTTATCGAGGATCACGATTCGATCAGGGAAGAGCTTTGAGATTAATACAAGGCTCTCGTAGGGCGTAATGCAATCAAAAATGAACTTGTCTATCAAGTCTCGAAGTTCTTCAGCATCTTCAACTGATCCGCTTTGAAGCCCTTTGTTTTTCAGGGCTTCCAATTGGGACAATAAACCATTTACTTTGGTCTGAAGTTCCTTTCTTTCTTGATCTGCTTTATCAAATTCACTACTGAAGTACTCCTTCTCATCATTAGCGATGTCAATCTCGTTTTTGAGTCTATCAATTTCATCTTGTTTCTTATGATTATCTTCTTGGAACAAGGTTAACCATTCTTTTGATTCACCGACCTCTTTTGATAATTTTTCGCTAAGTCTTGTAATTTCATCTTGTCGGATCGATTCTTTTACAATCTCGGGTGAAATGTGTAATCGACTGTTGGGCAGATTTGTTCTGTAACAAATAAGTGTCAGGATCTCGGATTCAATGTCCTTTTCTTTAATGTTTAAGTCTGCCAGGGAATCAATTAATAGAAGTTTCGTTGGGACGTAAACCGTTTCTCTTCTCAATATTTTTGGGAAAAGAATGTTGATTGCCCCGTAATATGCAGCATGGTTTCGGCCTAAAATACTGATAAGTGCATTTGTATTTACCTCAAAACCAATTCGAATGATTTTCGCCAATCCCCGCGTTTTAAACAACAGGTCGTCGAAGTCGATTAAATATTTCTGGGTATTATCTGGACTGACAAGAATGATCGGATATTTTCTATCGGGTGATTGTATTTCCTCCGACAATAATTCTGCGTCCTCCATATTATCGATTGTACTAATAGACAGACCAATCATCCTGGCTGACGGCACGCACCGTTCTAGTAATTCATTAATCAACCGGGGACGTGTGGTTTGTTGTGGGGCGGGAACAGCTACACCAATCTCACTGGTTTGAACCAAAAAGGAACATTGAATTTCAGAATCCGGGCTTTCTTTTCTTATCCCAATCTCTGTAATCCACCGCCGCCCCGGAACTTCTCTATCTCGTTGTGTGTAAACCAAAGAATATAATATTGGATAACGATTGTCGTTTTTTAATATCTCGAGGACAGAATCATCACCGAATTTTCTCCTCGGTTTATCTAGGAAATCATAAGGAAAAATTCGTTCCTTGGTTTTCTTATGGAACCAAAGCGTTATGGTTGAAAAAACATCAATTAAAGGTGTTGCGTTATCAAGCCAGATTGAACTCGCGTAAATGATCATAGCTTCCCCTTATCGAAAATAATTATTTCAAATCCAACAACTCTCTCCACTGATAATCACCCTGCTCACCACGGCGATTGATGACCTTAATCGCAATTTCCCTGGCTTTGTCATCTCCACTGGTCATGGCAGCCCTTAAGATATTTTCCTCAACCTCTTCATCCGCCCGCCACCAGATTTCTCTAGCGCTGGAAATTGTCTCCCAGAGCAGGGAGACTGATTCCCATGGTGATTGTTTGCAATACCCAACCGCATAATCCAGCAGCTGCATCACGTCAAACCGATCCTGGAAGTACTTGATCGATTTCAGAAGCGTCTCATAAAGCTGATCAAGTGTCATGGGCGCGCTGACAAGCCACCTCATATAATCAGAGATTTCCTGTTCGTTCTTTGAGATTTCCTCAGTCTCGGCTTTCTCCAAGCGCGTTTGCCAAAGTTTCCAGCATCGTTGCCAAACTTCAGATTCTTCCGTTAGGGTCTTTTCCTTTTTTTCGTTTTCGAGTACTTTTCCCAGCCAGAAAATTGCCTGGGCACGGATCTGGTCCGGGGCATGCTCAAAGAATAGATCCAGAATCTGGTTGACGTGACCGAAATCTGTCAGCTCTCGCAGATAGATAACCATCACGTGTTGAGCAAGGTGTTCAAAGGGTGATCCACCCCAATAATCCTTTTCATGCTTTGGTTGACTTAACAACTTCAAACCGCGCTGGTATTGTGGAATCAGCAATTTGAACACATTATCATAAACATTGGAACCAAAGATATACCCGTCCCAGGCGGCTCTCCAGTAGATTTCCTGCTCAGGTGCTGAGGTGAATATCTGGTCCAAATGATTGACCACCCATTCCTCTGACAGGTAATTAAGCTGATTAAGGTACGCGCCAAAAACGGAACGAACAGCGGGGCTTTTTTCGTTGGTAGTATCAATTTTCTCGTTCAATAGATTCGTAACAGGTTCTTCTAAAAATCCCGGAATGCGTTCTTTCCCTTCATGCTTAGCCCTTTGCCTGACGATGTAAAGCGAATAGTCAAAGATCCCATGCATTGCCCTCCCGCGAATGCAGTTCAGTGAGTAGGTGAAAGGATCCATGCTGGATTCCCTTTCCTTCTCTTCAGTGGGATCGGGATGGTGAGCCAATTCAATCAACATCTCCCGGATTGTATCCAACTGCTCCCTGGAAAGGTAATAATCATTCTTCTTCACCACTTCATCCAGTAAATCAGCTACTTGAGCTTTGGCAGCATCGAGACCTGGTTCGTAGGATTCACGTTGTGGGTCGTCAGGTTCGGCGGTTTTTTCGATTACATATTGAGAGAGTTGCAGGTATTCATCGGCAAATTGGATTGCGTTGGTCTTGATCCCTTCGGTGATGCCTTGAAGGTAGTAGTAGGTGTACACCAATCTGATATTGTCGTCGATGAGAAAAGACGCAAAATCCAAATATTTTGTACCATTGTTGCAAACCAGACTTTTAAATGCACTGCCCAGGCTTTCCCGGCTGTGCATGTGTTTTTTTTCAGGCTCATAAGTCAGGAGATAATCCTTTAAGGTTTGGAAGTCCAATGCCGATAGTTCTTCAACCGAAACAGGGCTTTGAACAAAGGTGACGGGACTAATTTCAATGCTGGGGCGTTCCCTGGTATCAGGTTCCTGTCCATATTTTTCTTTGATTGATATCAGGATGGCTAATTCTTCAGGAGATAGATGCTTCTCGATGAGAGGTAGATGCTGAAATCGCCAACGGTCTATAACCAATTGAGCGTCTTCATTGGTTGGTTCACGGTTTTCTAATCGAGCATAATATTCAGCCTGTTCTGCAACATTCGATGGGCCGGAGAGGATATATCCAATGATCTCCTTTTGTAATTCTAGTGATATCGTCCCAAATTGGTCTCGTAATAAACCTCGATAATCATCATCAAAAACCCTGTCTTCGAGATAATTGGTTTTCGCCATTTCACCTTCAACCAGGTCTGGATACTTCTCACCACATTTCCGCAATGCATAAAGAGCAATTCTCTTTAAGATCAGGTGTTCACCATTCAGATAAGCTTCAAGCTTTTCTCTACCATCTTTTGTTGATTGATTACATAGGGAAACTAGACTATCCCTTGATCCATCTACCAGAAGGTCTATAACATCAGTCTCATTTAACGAAGAATACCTAAAGGGTATATCGAACCTCCAGTAAAAACCGACCTGTAATTCCGGATTATCCTTTGGCATGAGAGTAATCAGATAAATGATTTTTTCTAAATGGGACTGGAATATTCTCACTAAACCCAAGGGGTATATTTCCACTAAGCGCGGATATATTTTTTGATAGTATTCATTTACCCAAAAAGTTTCAGACCTAAATCTAAGTGGTGAAATTGATATAGAATAATTGTCAGGATTGAATTTTTCACTTGGGCTAACGACATAAGCAAATATTTGTGTTGCAGTATCCAAATGATTGGTATTTAGGAAGTGGGTGGTGAGATCAATCAATTTGTTCGGCAACACACCAGCAAATGGCGATTCGATCCATGTATTGATAATTGGAATTATTAACGTTGCTTTTTCAGGAGATATTTTTTCTAACACCTCAATAAATTTCTCTTGAATTATCCAATTATTTGTTTTGGCTTTCGATATTATATCTGTTGCGATGACCTCGTATTTCTGTACATAGGTAAGAAAATAATCTCCAGGAGGCCAATCCGGAACGTGATATCTACCTCCCTCAACCCTTACTGGTTCGGGGTAATTTTGGAATATCCCTGAATGATACAGGGGGATAAACCAAAAAGGATTTTCTAAGTTATTAAAAAAATATTTCTGATAAGAACTATTTTCTCTATGTTTAAAAAGTATTGCAGCAAGTTCGTCAAATGGATGGGTTTGTTCTCGTAAATTATCCAAGACTAATATTCGTGTGTAAAACGGCAGCACTTTTTCTGCTGACAATATATCATCCACAAATTGCGCTTCCAATTTTGGACTCTCATCGTGGTATAGGCGATGTAACCAAGTAATCACACTTGTGAGAGCTTTCCCCGAGAACTCGCTTATTAGTTTATCGACATCAGGTTTCTCAGGTAGTAGATCGTATGCACATAAGAAGTATTGCATTTGTTCATGACGAAATGAGTATCTTCTGCCTGGAGCGTGAGAGATAATACCCCTACTGATCAGTTTCTGAAAAGGTTTAGTCCTGGGGTTCGGAACCTGAAAGTTTTGTTCATTTCTTCTGGTGGCGTCTCTAGCTAATTTCAACGCATAATCAGCAACTTCTTCACCCTCTCTGTTTTCGATTGAGATTATGAATTGTTTCCATAGGTTGATCTCATCAGCGATATGTTTAATAGGTAAAGTATCTGTCTTTATTAAGTCTGCAATAATACTAAGATTTAATAGATTTCTCGCCAGATCAACTATTGTCGCGTTGATTTCTTTTAACCCGATTTGAGCGAGATAATCTTTAGCCTGTTCTTGTGACAATTGATCGCATTCAATCGTTTGAAAATCTATGGAAGATATATCCGGGTCTTTTTTATATTCATAACTTCTCGTAACCGCTAAAACCTTAATATTAGGTATTGCAGTAAGGGTTCTAATCAGACTAATCAGACCTTTACATAAATCAGCATCCGCGACTGAATCCAACTGATCCACGATTACAACTGTACTTTTTTCCTTGCCAATTTTGTTTAGAGCCTCGACAAGAGGGATACGGACTGTGAGTCTTTGCTCGATAAAAGTGATAGGGCTCTCACTTATTGGGAAATCCTTGGAATCGAGATACAACACCGGAGTCCCATTGTTCAAGAGGTATTGACCTAGCCGTATGGCGATCCCAGTTTTGCCGGTTCCTGCCTCTCCGTGAAGCAATAAAGGTGTATCAACCTCCTTCCAAATCTCAAGGATTTGATCAATTTCGGGTCGGTGAATTAAGCCAACTTTGTCAATTGTTGTTAAAGACTGGATGAGGTTTGACCATGAGATGTTATTGATTGCCGAGGCGGTTTGAGTAGCTTCTTGGGAATATCCATGGAATTTTATGCGAAATTTTAATTTCTTATATGTAGAAAATAAAAAAGGAATGATTAAGTTTAACGCTTGTATAATTTCGAACCATTTTTCATTCAAGAACTTCCCTATTTCTTCCATGAAATTTATCTCAGTTCAAACGCCTGGTGCAACAATGATTGAAAAAGCTGTTCTGCTTGCCGTTCAGCTTCTTTTTGTCTCTTCTGTAATCGATAAGTCTTCTGGCAAATTTCTGAAAATTCATTCTGCATCTTTAAAGGAGCAAGCATGACTTCGAGCTCAGCGAATTTCTCTGCTGTAAAATGAGCAATTGTGACTTGTGAGGTAAGTTTTGAAACAACTCCAAACGCACAGGCGACTTTCATGTAGTGAATAAAGTAATCGCTATTAATCTCATGATTCTTAGCTCGTAATCTGTGTAACGCATTTTGATAACCACATTCATCTAGCTCACCATTGTATATCGCGGTTCGCCCAACCTCCCCACCTTCGCAAACGAGGATATCCCCTTGCTGTAAGCGATACTTCTCCATTTCATTTGGTGTGAAATCCATTTCTTTTATATCTGATAAATCCAGATAACCCCATTGAACATTAACATTTCGCAGATAGGGCTTCAGATACTTTCCGGTGATCTCTTTCTCCGATCGCATTTTTCCCAGTTGAATATCGAATATTTGACTTGCTTTGAGTGTTTTCCATCCTTTCGGATTAGTTACCGGATCCCCAAACATCTCCAGAAACACGGACTGCAAATACCCGTCGCTCAACTGACGGGCGTATCGGCGCAACCGGCGTAACCGGTCAGCTTTTTGCAGGATGGCGGCAATCCGCTGTTGTTCCGGGAGGGGAGGGAGGGGAAGCTTTATGGTCTCAAGACCTTCACGCGAAATTGCTGCAAACGTTGAACCTGTACCTGCTTTAGCTAATTCTGGTTCGTAATAACGTAAAAAGTAAAATAGGTAATTACGCTCAATATTTGTACCAACGCGAATCGCTGACAATCCTCGACCAATACAAGAACGTTCCGGATTTAGGTTAGTCGGGCCAACTGGTGCACGAACAGTAATTAAAACATCGCCAGGTTCAGCGATTCTAATTGGTTCTGAACAATAAACTCGTGGTCTTGGGTATATTTCTCCAAAATCAGCTTTGCCCTGAAAAAAAGGTAAACCATTACCATCTACATTGTAGGTAGATGAAGGTGGGCTTTGCCCCATAATAATTTTTGCTACTTCTGAGAGAACAACATAGTTCATTAAAGCATTCTCTCCAACTCTATAATTTCACTTTCAATCACCTTTTCCAATTGCGCCAATCGCTCCAAGGTCACTTTTGGTGTTTCGTAGAAGACCTCATCTCCTACAACTTGCCGATATCGGCTGGCGCTCAGGTCATATTTATTCATCTTGACCTGCTCCTTGCTCACCCAGAACTGACGGGAGAGCTGGTTAAATTCAGCCCGCAGCGGAGCCAGTAGGTTTTGCAGTTCCTCCAAATGTGTTTTAACGCTTTTCAAGTCCTCAGCAATCGGCCCATCTCCGGATTCAGAGAT
>Ga0255347_1006916_pt1 | contig 12070 bp, 7 predicted proteins | sample wastewater_treat_2_FD_192479 | JGI IMG/M metagenome (GOLD analysis project Ga0255347, IMG submission 192479) | Wastewater microbial communities from Lulu Island WWTP, Vancouver, Canada - plant24 | ecosystem: Engineered > WWTP > Wastewater > Unclassified | place: Canada: Vancouver, British...
TACACCCTATCAATGTGGATAACTCAAGAGACTTTTCACACTTCTGTTGACAAGTCATGAAATAATTATTTTAACAAACAAATAATACAGTGCTCTGAAATAATAGTTAATTTACCTTTCAGGCCTGACTATTAATCTATTTAATTTTAAAAGGGTTGACATATATGATACAATTTAATATTGATTTTATTGGATTTTTCGAATAAAGTATAATTGAGAAGATAAAGAGATGACATAAATAGAAGTTATATAATAAAATATTTTGCTTTATAAAATAATAAAATTAATTTATATAAAGAGGTGACGGAATGTTAAAAACATGGGAGAATCTTTGTAGTAAGTTTTCACCAGAACAATTAATCAACATTTTGCGCCGTACGGTACCAAATTACAGACCTGTTCATGATTCCCTTAACAACTTTATTCAAGAAGATGTATTTGATAAGGCTGATCAAATCGGTATCATTGAACTTCCAGACGCTCAGACTATAATTGTAGGCGTTATATATGTTAAAGGTGAACTTACAGCTCGTTCAGGAAAACGAAAACAATATGATATTGTTAAACGCATCCTTAGACACCACAACCACAATGCTGGTATTTTTGCTTTCTATGATAATAATGGTCGTTTTCGGTTTTCATTGGTAACAGCCACTTACTATGGTACTCGACAGCAGTATAGCACTTTCAGACGCTATACATTTTTTGTAGACCCGGATCTACCTAATAAAACTTTTTTACAGCAAATGAAGCGTGCAGATTTTTCAGATCTTTCGAAAATTTTGGAAGCCTTTTCCCTTGAAGCTGTTTCAGACGAGTTTTACAAAGACTTTAAAAACAGTTTTGATGATCTAGCTTCTTCCGTGCAAGGCACAAATGATATTAGTCTTAAACAAGATCTAGCTCTGCTTTTTGCAATTCGTATTATATTTCTGGGCTTCGTACAAAAAAAAGGATGGCTTGGTAACAACTCTAAATTTTTGCAAGATTATTGGGGTGAGTATAAGAAATCATGCAATAATGATACATTTTATAAAGAATGGTTAGAGCCCCTTTTTTTCGAAGCACTCAGCACACCACCAGGGCATAAAGTTTCATATGGACATGCTCCGTTTTCTAATAAAACACAAGATGTACTTCAGATGGCTCCGTATCTTAATGGTGAATTGTTCAAGCGTAAGCAAAATATCGATGATCATAGCTTATGGATCCCAGACGATCCCATTAGCAACTTCTTTGAATTTCTCTTTCAATACAACTTTACTGTAGAAGAGAACGAGCTTTATGATGAGGAATTGGAACTTAACCCGGAATTCTTAGGCATAATATTTGAACGCATTACAAATAAGGATCAAGGTGCTGTTTATACACCAAGGGCTGAGGTAGATTTTATGTGCCGAATGGCCTTGGTAAAATGGCTTGAACAAACAACTTACATTGAGCAAAAAGATTTGTATCATCTTTTTTTCAGGGAAGCCTGTACCGGAGAAGCTTATGATGAATATCAGAAACAGGGTGATTTCTCTCCAAATGAAATCCGTATATTAATTGAACGTCTGGAGAATGTTACCATATGTGATCCGGCTGCTGGGTCTGGAGCATTTGAAGTGGGTATGTTGCAGGTTTTAGAGCAGGTATTGGATAACTTATATTCTCGTAACAATACTCCTGAAGACTTAAAAAATAGTGTTCCTTCACCATTTGAACGCAAAAAAACAATCATTGCCCATTCCCTTTACGGTGTTGAAGTTAAGCCCTGGGCGGTGTGGATTAACCATCTGCGTTTGTGGCTGACACTTTTTGTTGATATGCCAGACAACTTAAAATATTCGTATGAACCATTACTGCCTAGCCTAACTTTTAAAGTACGTACTGGAGACTCACTTGTACAGCGTATTGGCAGTAAAACTTTTCCAGTGCATGGACATGCTAACATATCAAAAGAGCTTAAACGTAAAATTACACAGCTTAAACAGATTAAACACGATTTTTTCTATAATAAATGCAAAAATTATCACTTGATAGAACATGAGGAACAAGTCATTTTTAGAGCTATTTTGGATGATGAGATAAATAATCTACAAAAACATATTTCTAAATTAAATAAGCCTCAGTACAAACAAACAACTATATTAGAAGAAGATTATGAGCAAAATGAGTTGAATTCTATACAGCAAACTGAAGTCGAACGAGCTCGGTTAGAAGCCGAGATTGCCGAGATTAAAGCTCAAAGACAAAGCCTAAAAGATAAACGCCCTTTCATTTGGAGCATTGAGTTTGCTGAAATTTTCTTTGATCGAGGTGGTTTTGATATTATAATTGGTAATCCACCTTATTTGCGTCAGGAAGATATTAGTGATCCAAATGGCATACTTGAACCTCAAGCATATAAGGATGCCCTCTTTGAAATGCTAAGGATTGATTTTCCAACCTATTTTGCAAAATCACGACTGCAACATGACAGTTTCAGAACGGGACGTAAACCAAGCGGTCGTTCAGACTTGTATACTTATTTTTATGTACGTTCTTTACGTCTACTCAATCATAAAGGTGTGCATGTTTTCATATGTTCAAACTCATGGCTTGATGTTAATTATGGCACTTGGTTGCAAGAATTTTTTTTGCGTCAGGCACCACTTTATTTTGTAATTGACAACCATGCTCGTCGCTCCTTTGCCCGTGCTGATATCAACACGGTAATCACTGTGGCTGGTGCACCAATGGGGGTGAGTATAAATCATATGGTACGATTCGTAGCCTTCAAACAGCCTTTTGAAGATGTTGTATTATCCGACAATCTGCTGGAAATCGAACAAGCTACTACCACTCACCAAAATGAACGTTTTCGCGTATACCCAATTACTATAAAAGAGTTGTTGATAGAAGGTTCGGAATCAAACCAATACTTATCTCAAATCGATATTTCTGAAACAATTGCGGAATCCAATACCTATATTGGTGATAAATGGGGCAGTAAATATTTGCGTGCACCTGATATCTTTTTCACTATTATGGAAAAAGGTAAGGATAATATAACACGACTTGGCGATATTGCTGAGGTGCAATTTGGGTGTCATACTGGATTAAACGATTTCTTTTATCTTAAAAAAGAGATTATAGACTACTTTCATATTGAAAAAGAATATCTTGAACCTATTATTAGGTCCCCACGTGATGTTAATAAATCCATTATTCACATGGAGGATCTAACAACTTTTGTTTTCAATTGCTCCAATAGTATGCAGGAATTAAAATTAAAGAAACACTTTGGAGCATTAAATTATATAAAATGGGGTAGCAAACAAATTACGCGTGAAACACAGCAACGTAAAAAAGCTATACCTTATCCTGAGGTAACATCTATAAAAAACCGTAAACCTGGGTGGTGGGCACTACCTCAAAATCAAGTATCTAAATCTTCGCTATTAATTATGTATGTTTGGGACAAATATGCAAAAATAGTATATTCTTCTGAGCCTGTAGTAAGTGATGCTTGTTTTCATAGAGTTTTTGTAGATGGTAAAGAAGAAATTCTTGCAGCCATACTTAACACATCTCCATTTATACTAATGGCATTAATATATGGGAGATCAAATCTTGGTCAAGGAGCAATGAAGCTTGAAAAACTGGATTGTATGAGATTACCAATAATTAATCCTGAAAAACTTTCAAAAAATGTTGTTAAAAATATGCTGTATCAATACAGTGTATTTAGTTTACGCGAAATTTCTGATCTTTTTACCGAGTGTGGCATTGATCCTGAATCTGAAGACCCAATTGCCGAGCAAGAACCTAATCCATTGCCTGATCGCAAGGAGTTGGACGATATAGTTTTTGATGCTTTGGGACTTACAGAAGAAGAACGAAAAGAAGTTTATCGTGCCGTTTGTCAATTGGTTTGGGAACGCATTAGTAAGGCAAGGAGTGTGAAACAAAATGGCTAATAATTTTATAACTAATGCCCAACAACATACCCTTAAAGAACGAATACATACTCTTATTAAACACAGCCAGGAATTAAAATTTCTTGTAGGTTTTTTCTATTTTTCTGGCTGGAGTGAGCTTTATGACGTATTGAAAACTCGTGATGATTTGAGATTAAAAATTTTAATTGGGTTGGACACGGACTTACTTTTAGATAAGGTAATAGAAGTGGCAGATCCCATGGCGGATACCCGTACTCAACAGGAACTATTGGGACGTTTTTATGCTTCCTTACGTACTGCGATGCAAGACGAGGCTTTAGATACACAGGAATTCTACGAACAGGTTAATTTCTTTTTAGACCTTTTGGAAGAAGGTCGACTGCAAATTCGCAAAACCTTTGATCCCAATCATGCTAAGCTCTACCTATTCTGTTTAGATAAGACTGGACAATCGCTAGTTAATTCACCTGGAAGATTTATAACCGGTTCAAGTAATTTAACTCGTAATGGTTTATTGGGGCAGTGCGAGTTTAACGTGGAAATCGGTGATTACGGTTGGGAGGATGCTGAAGCATATTTTGATAATTTATGGGATACAGCTATTGTTATTAGCGAATTGAATGAACTCAGAGATCAGATTATCCGCATTATTCGCCGCCAAACTCAAGTTGCCGAGGTGACTCCGTTTGAAGCTTATACTATGGTTCTCAAAACATATCTCGATTTGATGGAACAAAAGATGCTGCGACCGCATGTTAAGCGTCTTATGGAAGAACGTAGCTATAGGATTTACCGTTATCAGGAAGATGCTGTTCAGCAGGCACTAACAGTGTTGGAAGGATATGGTGGAGTAATTTTAGCTGATGTGGTTGGTCTGGGAAAATCCATTATTGCTAGTTGGGTGGCGCGAGAGCACAATGGTCGCGGGTTGGTTATCTGTCCTCCTGCTCTGATTGGTGATCGGCAAACTAAATCTACAGGTTGGTATAAATATCTCAATGATTTTGGACTTTATGATTGGGATGTTTATTCTTTAGGTGAACTTGACAAAGTGCAGGAATTCCTTTCACTATATGGTGGTGATATCAGTACCATTATAGTAGATGAAGCGCATCGCTTCCGTAATGAAGATACAGAAGCTTATGAAAGATTAAGCCAAATTTGTGCTAACCGTAGTGTTATATTGCTTACAGCAACTCCCTTTAATAATACTCCAACAGATATATTTGCCCTACTTAAACTCTTTATTCCACCTGGCAAATCCACTCTGACGTTGGACGAAAAATTAACTGCTCGTTTTGCAAGATATAATAGCGAATTTCGTAAGCTGTCTTTTATCATTCGTTATCATAATGTGGGTGGCGAAAAACAAGCTAAGGCTGAGAAATATTATAACGAAATTTTTGAACTTTCGTCTCCTATCGATATTTCTCGAACTAAGCGGCGTGTTAAACAATTAGCAGGAGAAATTCGTGCTGTCATAGAACCTATTATTATACGTCGTAATCGGTTAGATCTAAAGAATGACCCAGTATATGCTCAGGAACTCACAGCACTATCTGATGTGGCAGATCCGATTGAGCTTTTCTATGAACTAACCCCTGAACAATCGAATTTCTATGATCGGGTTATTAATGAATACTTCGGCGAAAATGGGCGATTTCGTGGTGCTATATATCAGCCATATGCTTACGAAAACCGCAATGAATTAGCACAACTAGATGAAGAAGGTAACTTTGCTTTCCTGCAGCAGCGAAACCTATATGAATTTATGCGCAGATTGTTAGTTAAACGTTTTGAAAGTTCCTTTGGTGCTTTTGCTAATAGTGTACATAATTTCATTCAAATTCACTCAATTGTTTTAGCCTTTATTGAAAAGACAGGAAGATATATTCTAGATCGGAGGTTAATTGAAAAAATCTGGGAAGAGGATGAAGAGACGATTGAGGTAATGCTTCAACAGTTTGCTGAGCGTCTGGCAGAAGAAGAAAATCTAAACCCTCGTCATGATCGAGTTTACGTCATAGAAGAGTTCGATGAGCCGGAACAATTCCTTGATGATATTCGATCTGATATAGAATTGCTCAAATATATTGCTGAACAGGTAAGTAAGTTGGAGCTAGTAACTAAAGATCCAAAAAGCGAACGTCTAGTAGAGGCTGTTCGTGAAATTATAGAAACTCAAACTGCTGTTGGTGAACCATGTCGTAAAGTTGTTATATTTAGTGAATACATGGATACGGTGAAACATATCGTTCCTATATTAAAGAATGCTTTTCCGGATCGCGTGCTTGTAGCCGAAGGTTCTCTTAGTAAACGGTTTTTTGATGCACTTCTTGCCAACTTTGATGCTAGCTATCCTATAAAAAAACAGCGTGACCAATTTGATATTATAGTGACCACTGATAAACTATCTGAAGGAGTAAATCTAAATAGAGCTGGTGCAGTAATTAATTATGATATTCCTTGGAACCCTACTCGTGTAATTCAACGGCTGGGACGTATCAACCGTATTGGACACAAGGTTTTTCAAACTTTATATATTTACAACTTCTTCCCTACTGAGCAGGGAGCTGAAGTAGTGAAAAGTCGGGAAATTGCCGCGCAAAAAATGTTTTTAATTCATAATACCTTAGGGGAAGATGCGAAAATTTTTGCTCCCGAAGAGACACCTTCTCCTGCAGAACTGTTTAAGCGCATTAACCGCAATCCGGAGGAAGAGGAAGAAGAAAGTCTACTTACTACCATCCGAAAAGAATTCTATACTATTAAAGAAAAATATCCGGATGTGGTTAGGGGGTTAGCAGATTTTCCTGTTCGTGTAAAGACAGCAAAATTAGCTGATCATAATAATTTGTTGGTTTTCCGCAAGAAAGGTTTGCAGCTTTTTATACAAACAGTGCCCGATACAGCAAATGAAAAGATAGAGGTTAACTCACTAATGATTGAGGAAACACTACCATATATTAGATGTCAACTAGATACACCTCGTCAGCCACTAACTTCAAGGTTTTGGCCTTCTTACGAAAAAATTAAGACTTACAGAGAACAAACTTTGATGCCTCGTAGTGAACAATCATTGATTGTTAAGGCAGAGAACAATCTACGCAGTGCGTTAGCGAACTATGCTGCTGAGTTAGAGGAATACATTCCTTTTATTCAAACACTGCTGCGAGATTTAAAAGAGTATCAAACTTTACCGAAATATACTCTTCGTCGGTTGACGGTAATTGAAATGAACGAAAAAGTAACTAATAAGGGAATAGAACGTTTTCGCGATGAGCTTGAACTTCTAAGAAGGTATCTCGGAGAAGACTATTTAGAGCGAATAGAAAAACGTATTAAAGACTTTCACAGTCAAATTATCATAGCAATAGAAAATATTAATGCTGAGGTGTAGAATATTATTAATATGAGGAAGCGATTTGTTACTTATTTATTTAGATTTTTCACCTGAAGACATATAATAACCATAATAAGAATGTTATACAAACATTTCATTGTGTGGATATAGTTTTATATGAATTATAAGGAGGTTGTAGGATGACATACAAAACCCGTATACAGGAATTGGACAAGCTTTTTCAAGAAGTAGGTACTTATCGAAAGAGCAGTGACTTTAAGGATCTAATAAACTTTGTAAAAAAATTTCCTTATATGGCACCTTATAATGCTATGCTAGTTCATGTTCAGAAACCCGGTAGTCAATTTGTTGCCAGTGCCCATGATTGGTTAAGAATATATGGTAGGAAACCGAAAGTCGGTGCAAGGCCACTAGTAATACTTAGACCATTTGGTCCTGTTGCGTTTGTTTTTGAATTGAATGATACAGAAGGTGCTCCTTTCCCCGAAGCCTTACTTAAGCCGTTTAAAGCAATAGGAGATATACCTCAAGAAAAAGTTGACGAATTTATATTAAGTATGCTTTATGAAGGTATTAGTGTAACTGAACAAGATTATGGAACTTCTTCAGCTGGATCAGTCAGACCTATAGACGTAACTTCAGAGTACAAAACGTCTAACAAAACTGAACGATTCAATGTCTTGTATGGTATTGCCTTGAATAGAAATTTAAATCCGACTGAAAAAATGGCTACATTATTTCATGAATTAGCCCATATTTATTGTGGGCATGTCTATCATCCACAAGCAAAATGGCTACCTCGTAGGAATTTTTTATCTAAAAATGAAGTGGAATTTGAGGCTGAATCAGTGTGTTGGTTATTGTGTGAGAGGTTAGGTATAGTTAATCCATCAGCGAAGTATCTTATTGGGTATTTAAATTCGAATGATGAAATTCCTTCAATAAGTATTGATTCGGTATTAAAAGCTGTAGGTATAATTGAAAATATAATGTCAGGTATAAAAACACCTCGTAAAGAATTGATAATAAAAAAATGATAAGTTGTGTCATCTTATATAGAGAAAGGTGAAAAACATGCCAAACAGTTATTTTGAAAAGTTGAGGAATCATTATAGGCCTGACAATATAGATATATTATTTGTCGGAGAATCAAGACCTATTAGTGGTAAGTTTTTTTATAAAGAGGATTCTAATCTCTATAGAGAAACCAAGAAAGCTTTTAATATATATTTTGGTGAAAATATTTTTACACTCGACGCTTTTAAGAATTGTAAATGCTGGTTATACGATATATGTGAGAATCCTGTGAATGACATGAATCATAATGAGCGACAAGAAGAGATTTTGCAAAATCTACCTAACTTAGAAAAGTTTATTGAATCTGCAAATCCAAAGTATATTGTTGTTTGCAAAAAAGGAATAGTAAAAGATGCGATCATTGCATCAAACATAATGAACAAATACCGCTATAATGAAACAATTTTTTTTCTTCCGTTCCCAGTCTGTGGGAGACAAAAGGAATATCGTGATGGCCTTATTAATATTTTGAAATTAATTGGCTTACAAAATCCTTTACATGATTTCATTTGTCCATATCCAAAACGTTGGAATGAAATATTTCAAGATTTGTGTACTGCATATGAGAGAAAAACGGGAAAAAAGTTGCCTTTTTATGTAGTTGATATTAGAGAGGCTGGGGGACCACCAACACCATTGATTCTTAATGGTTGGGTATTTACTGGAGACTGCAAAAAAAGACAACGCTGGATTGAAACAATAAATTGGGCGAAAAAGCATGATCTTTTACACTTTTTGGTTGTTGAAGAAAAGGATAAATACTACGGAGCTTAAAATATAAATTTCTTATCGAATGTAGGAAACATGACAACTTTCACAAAATAATTCTATATGGGGATAATGATATGAAATCAATAATCACCCTAACCGGAATAAAAGCTGTAATTAATAATAAGAAATATGGCGAGCTACCAAGTTTTTTAAGCGAAAAAGAAGTGGACAGGGTCAGAAAATTTCATTCTTCAATTAATGGATATAAGGCTACTCCGCTGACTAGCTTGGAAAATTTGGCTAAGGAATTGGGAGTTTCTAAAATTTATGTAAAAGACGAATCATATAGGTTTGGATTAAATGCATTCAAAGGTGTAGGTGCAACTTATGCGATAGCGAGGGTTTTATGTGAAAAATTGGGTGTTGACATAGATGAGGTTACCTTTGATTATTTTAAATCACCTGAAGTTTCAGAAAAAATAAAAGATATGGTTTTTGTTACGGCAACCGATGGAAATCACGGAAGGGCAGTTGCCTGGGCTGCCACTCAGTTAGGGTGTAAATCTATTGTATATATGCCAAAAGGTTCTTCCTTAATAAGGTTGCAGCACATAAAGGATGCCGGTGCGGAAGCTTATATCACTGATGTTAATTATGATGATGCCGTAAGGTTGGCTAATAAAAAAGCAGAAGAGATCGGCGGATATTGTGTACAGGATACTGCTTGGGAAGGATATGAAAAAATTCCAAACTGGATTTGTCAAGGCTATACGACCATAGCAGCTGAAGCCCTGGACCAAACGAAATTAGACGGGGTAGCCAAGCCAACACATATATTCTTGCAGGCTGGGGTAGGTTCTTTTGCAGGAGGAATCTTAGGATATTTTGCAAATGTATTTAGAGATGAATTACCAATTACAATAATAGTTGAGCCCGAAAATGCCGCTTGCATATATAATTCTGCCTTGATTAATGATGGACAACCTCACGCCGTTACTGGAGATTTAAACACCATTATGGCAGGATTAGCGTGCGGAGAGCCAAATACGGTTACATGGAAGTTTTTAAGAGATTTTGCATTTGCTTATATATCCTGTCCTGATTATGTGGCTGCCAGAGGAATGAGAGTCCTTGCCAATCCTATCGGGAATGATAAAAAGATAGTTTCCGGTGAATCCGGTGCTGTTGGATTGGGCCTTGTAACCCTATTATTGGAAAGAGAAGAATTAAAGGAATTAAAAGACAAACTGAGATTAGATGAAAACTCAGTTATATTATGTTTCAGCACAGAAGGAGATACGGACCCTGAACATTACAGGAAAATTGTATATGACGGAAAAAACCCCAGTTATTTTGAATAGATAGTTTTGATTACAGCCTTGCTTATGAAAGAAAAGACTTAATATATTCTCAGCTTGTTGACAAAGTAATATAAAATTTTGTCATTATGAAGGTGAAGCCTGAAGAATCTCATGTTTTAACAATGATGAGATCCTTCGCTTATGCTCAGGATGACATAAGAGGGTTTGTCAGAGTCATGAGAAAAGATTAAAAACTTTTCTGTTAAATATGTTGCTATCTTCAAAATATGGTAAATATTAAACCTTACCATTCCAATAGGGATTTTATATAATAGGATGTTACAATTTTAACTAAAAAGGAGAAGCAAATGAAAAAAGTCCTATTATTTTTTATGGTTGTAATGATGATAATTACTTCATCTGCAACTCTTGTATATGGAGAAACTTCCGTTGAGGAGTTTTCAGATATTGAAAATCACTGGGCAAAAGATATTATTTTAAATGCAAAGTCCCAGGGTTGGGTGGACGGATATGAAGATAAAACTTTCCAACCGGATAAATCCATCAGCAGGGCTGAATATGTCAAGCTGATAATTGAAGCCGTGAAATTAACCGATTCTGCAACCACCAAATTTTTACTTGACTCAACCAGGGCGTATAGAAATAACAGCAAGTTAAATGGTGTGGAAGGTCATTGGATTAATAAAGGCGGATGGATTGATTCCGCACTGGCTTTCGGCCTTGTTGTTCCATCAGACTATTTTTCAAATAATTTTGAACCGGATAAGACAATAACCCGAAGAGAAATGGCAGTTATTATCAACAGAATCATGGGATTAGTTGAGGCATCCGAAAAGGACAAGGGTATCCAGTTATCCTTTAAAGACAATATGGACATCCCTGACTGGGTAAAAGGTTATATTTATCATGCAGCGGAAGCTAATCTCATTAAGGGTTATACTGACGGCACATTCCGTCATGATAATTTGGCTACCCGGGCAGAAGCCGTTACCATGATATCTAATGCTTTATCAACTATGAATGAAGGAATTGATACAAGCTATAAGGTATTGGTGCAAGGAAAAGAGCTTTCTTTAAATACTCCGGTTCAGGTAATAAATGACATTGCCTATGTTCCTGTAAGAGAAATCATTCAAGCTGCTAATCCGGATTTGGATATTAAATGGGAACCTATAAAGCAGTATTTGTATTATGATTGGGAGATGGTCCATATCCTCAAGCCCAATAAATTAAACTATGAAATGAATGGTTTGTACGGAATGGACTTTCCTGCAAAATCCAAGATGTTGAATGGAGAATTGATGTTCCCTCTAGGAACTTATTTAAGTGACTATGATGCCTACTATTTAGGGAACCTTTGGAGCGCAAAATGGGACAAGACAAACAAGACCATTGATATTAATGTAATTGTTCCAATGAGACCAAATCCAAGCTAAACTTTAATGACTAATCTGCCTGAAGCATATCTAACTTTCTTATGTCATCCTGAGCGTAAGCGAAGGATCTCATCTTTATTAAAACATGAGATTCTTCAGGCTTCGCCTTCAGAATTCTCACGTGTTATCCACACCACGATAAACGAATACTAATTGCAATTTCATAGGTTTTCGCCTACAATAGTTTTATGGCATGAGTTCGATTGTCATTGTCACATAGAGGTCGATTCAGAA
>Ga0255347_1006917_pt1 | contig 12069 bp, 12 predicted proteins | sample wastewater_treat_2_FD_192479 | JGI IMG/M metagenome (GOLD analysis project Ga0255347, IMG submission 192479) | Wastewater microbial communities from Lulu Island WWTP, Vancouver, Canada - plant24 | ecosystem: Engineered > WWTP > Wastewater > Unclassified | place: Canada: Vancouver, British...
AAAGCAGGATCCCTCTGCCTTCTTTTTCGATCATCTTAAGAGCGGTTTCGAGCTGCTGTCCGCAATCGCATCTCATCGATCCGAAGACATCCCCTGTAAGGCACTCAGAGTGAACTCTGCAAAGTACGTTTCTGCCGTCTCCGATATCTCCCTTTACGAGAGCAACATGATGTTCACCGGTGATCGTATTAACATAGCAGTGTGCCATAAACTCACCGTACTTCGTCGGCATCTTTGCAATGGATGCACATTCGACAATCGTGTCATAAACTTTACGATATTCTCTGATCTGTGCGATCGATATCATCACAAGATTATTTTCATCCGCAAAGTTTTCCAGTTCAGTCTTACGCATCATCGTTCCGTCATCCGCCATAATCTCGCAGCAAAGTCCGCATGCTTTAAGCCCCGCAAGCTTAAGCAGATCGACTGTTGCCTCGGTGTGTCCGCCTCTTACGAGCACTCCGCCTTTTCTGGAAACAAGAGGAAACATATGACCGGGTCTCCTGAAATCCTCTGCCTGCGCTTCGTCACTTACAATCATCCTTGCCGTCATCCCGCGTTCTGCAGCTGAGATCCCGGTTGTCGTATCCTTATGATCCACAGACACCGTAAAAGCTGTCTCATGATTGTCGGTATTAACCGGAACCATAGGAGAAAACTTCAGCTTATCCGCGATCTCCGCACTCATCGGCATGCAGATAAGTCCTCTGGCCTTAGATGCCATGAAGTTTACGTTCTCCGTAGTTGCAAACTCTGCCGCGCAGATAAGATCACCTTCATTTTCACGATCCTCATCATCGGTAACGAGGATCAGTTTTCCTTTTTTAAGTTCTTCAATAGCTTCCTTTACAGATCCTGTCATACACACTTTCCTTCCTGTCACTTACAAACTTCTTAATGTATTTCCCTATTACATCGGTCTCTATGTTCACTACATCACCCGGCCTTTTGTTACGTAGAACCGTAGCATCCAGAGTATGCGGAATGATCGAAACCGAAAAGCTCTGCGAACTGACCTTGGCCACCGTAAGACTGATACCGTCTATCGCAACCGATCCCTTCATTACGATCCCATCCAGAAGTTCCGGACCTGCTAAGATCTCATACCACTTCGCATTTCCGTCATCGAAACACGCTTTGATCTTAGCCGTTCCGTCAATATGACCGCTTACGATGTGACCTCCGAATCTGCTGCCAACAGCCATCGCTCTCTCCAGATTAACTTCGTCACCGATCCGCAGATTTCCCAGACTCGATCTCATAAAAGTCTCATTCATCACATCGACCGTAAACTCACCTTCGGAAAATAAAACAACCGTAAGACACACACCGTTAACCGCGATCGAATCTCCGATATGTACGTCTTCCAGAATCTTCCCTGCCCTTATGACAAGCCTGCTCTCGCGGCTGTTTCTGCGAAGACTTTTTACCGTGCCGAGTTCTTCAACTATCCCTGTGAACACCGTACTTCACCTCACTTTCCACTAAAATGTCATCACCGAGTTTCGTGATCTTAACCGGATCGAGGATAACTGCATCTTCGATTCTTCCGATACCATCACCGCCTACCGGAGTTTTTGCATCACCACCGAAGATCTTAGGAGCAATGTATGTATGGACCTCGTCAACGATCTGCACCTCGATCGCGCTGAAGTTAAGCTGTGACCCTCCTTCAAGTAAGATGCTGTCGATCCCTTTTTCACAGAGAATCCTCATCAGATCTTTCAGATCCACGCGCCCTTTATCCGAAGAGGTTTGAATCACGCTAATGCCTCTGCTTTCGTATTCTTTTATCAGAGATGAATCGGATGAAACGGTTGCGATCATGGTCGGGATCTCAGAAGCCGTTGTAACAACTCTTGAATCAAGCGGAGTCCTTAAGCTGCTGTCGCATATGATCCTTACAGGATTCTTACCGCCCTCAGGAAGCCTGCAGTCAAGCATAGGATCATCTGCAAGAACCGTTCCGACACCGACCATGATCCCCATAAGCGCATGCCTTGTTCTGTGAACATTTTCCCGAGAACTCTCACCGGTTATCCACCTGGATTCACCCGTGACTGTGGCTATCTTACCGTCCGAAGTCATCGCATACTTCATAACTACATACGGAAGTTTTTCCGTCATATATTTAATGAAGATCTTATTTAGTTTCCTGCACTCATCCTCCAAAACTCCCGTGACTACTTCGATACCGTGTTCCTCAAGGATCCTCACCCCGTTTCCCGCAACTATCGGATTAACGTCGAGCATGCCCACTACGACTTTCGTGATCCCGCTTTCGATGATCGCATCCGTGCAGGGCGGTGTTTTCCCGTGATGACAGCAGGGCTCTAATGTCACATAGATAGTCGCGCCGTCAGGTTTTTCCGTGCAGTTTCCCAGCGCATTCCTTTCCGCATGGAGATGGCCGTATTTTTCGTGATAACCTTCACCGATGATCCTGCCGTTCTTAACTATCACCGCACCGACCATCGGGTTTGGATTCGTATATCCCCTTCCGCGCACCGCAAGCTCCAGCGCCCGTCTCATGTAATATTCATCATTCATAAATTCCTCCAATAAAAAAGTCCTGAAGCTATACTTCAGGACTTTAATGACGCCACTGCATATTTTCCCCTTCGGGAAAATAAAACCCCGGGCATAATATACCCGGGGCAGAAATGCAAACAGCAATACATCTTCTTTCATCCAGACTATACTGTCGGCCCCGGAATCTCACCGGATCATGCCTTACGGCTCGCGGGCTTTACCGCCGGTAGGGAATAACACCCTGCCCTGAAGATTAATTATTCGATTGAATGCATTATATCACATCAAAGAAGCGTTTGTGCTCTGTTTGCGATATTTTGCTTAAAATTTATAACATCGTGATCGTACTCTTCATCCATAAATGAAGAATGAATCAGGAAATCGGCAGTTGCCTTGTTATTGGCAAAGGGAATGTCATAAACCTGGGCAATTCTCATGAGTGCCTTAACATCGGGATCGTGAGGAGCTGCGGTAAGGGGATCCGAAAAAAAGATAACAAAGTCGATCTTGCCCTCTACGATCTTGGCTCCGATCTGCTGGTCACCGCCAAGAGGACCCGAATTATAACCTCTTACCGGAAGATTGGTGGCATCCGTGATCATACGGGCTGTTGTTCCGGTTCCGCACAGAAAATGCTTCTTTAATGTCTCGGCATTATCTTTACACCACTGGATCAGTTCTGCTTTCTTGCCGTCATGAGCGATCAGGGCGATGTTTTTTTGTTTTCCAATTGTAAGTGTAATCGTATCTGACATTTCGGAACCTCCGGTTCATTATTTTTACCTTTATATAATAGCAAATTATTCGATATATTCAACATTATGGAAGAACTCTCCGCTACAGTCACCACCCTTGCAAGCTCTGCAAATGATCTCAAGACCATTGCCGAACAGCTTAACGAGGATATGAAGTTCTTTAAGTAATAAGGCTTAAGTCTCGATCAGAGGATATAAAGACCGCTTCCGAAACCGGAAGCGGTCTCTTAGTTTTATGTTGTAAAACGATCCGGTTATGTAATAATATGCAAGAGAAGCTACCAACCGGTTTACCTATGGGGAGTACACTATTTATGGAAATAACACTTACAAACGGTTTTGTATCGGATTACGATGACTTTTATCTCTGGGTTGAAAAATTTGAGGAAGACGCAGATGCAAGCGTAATTGCCAAGGATGAAGACGGCGAAGCTGTCTCCCTGACCAAAGCAAGAATCGGAATGGTAGTAGTCCACTCCGCATATGACAGTGAAGATGATTATGATGCCGCAGTTGAAGATCTCATGAGTGAAGATTACGATACCTTCGCAGAATTCGTTACCGATGAGGATATGTACTATGTCGGGGTTGAGAGTCTGGATGAAGGCACTCCGCTTGATTCATTTGAAATCGGTGATGATGTTTATTACTGCTGATCTATTTTCTGCCTGTAAGATAATACACCGCAAGGGCTGTCCTATGGGTCAGCCCTTCTTTATTCAGTATATTTGAAATATAGTTCTTAACAGTGCCTTCGGATATGAACAGCCTTTCAGCTATCTCTTTATTGGAAAGGCCGTCCGCCACAGCCTTTATGATCTCAAGTTCGCGGGTCGAATAATCGGAACCGTCAAAGCCGGCAGATGCACCGTCCGCCCTTCCTTCGGAGTCTGCAGCGTTTGATGCAAGAGACTCAAGTACGTTCTCTTCCATTACACCGAGTCCGTTGTAAACTGACTTGATCATCTGCTTAAGGTGCTCAGGGGTGTGATTCTTGATAAGATATCCTTTTGCTCCGTTCTTAAGAGCTTTTCTTACAAGTTCATCGTCATCGAATGTAGTAAGGATGAGAACCTTTCCGAGTCCTTCTTCCACGATGATCCCCGTTGCCTCGATCCCATCCATCTCAGGCATCTGTATATCCATGAGGAAAACATCCGGCGCCGACTTCCTTGCAAGTTCAATCGCTTCCTTACCTGTTCCCGCAGTCCCGAGAACTTCAAACTCATCATCGACATCAAGAATTATCTTCATTCCGTCTCTGACAAAGTCGCTGTCATCTGCAATTATCACCTTGATCTTTTCCATATCCGCTCCGTTTACTCACCTATCGGAAGAAGCATCGTCACTTTGAATCCCGCTTCCGTTTCAAAGCTTATCATGCCGTTAACACTTCTTGCTCTCTGACGCATTCCGGATATTCCCATGCCGTCTTCTATCTTGGCACATCCGATCCCGTCATCTTCTATAGAACATCTGACCATCTTATTCATCACTACTATGACGATATTAATATGCTTGCACTTTGCATACTTCATCGAGTTGGACACTGCTTCGTATGCATTATCCAATATCACCTCCCACAGATTATCGGGAACCTGTGAAGTATCGCCTTCCGTAGTCAGATTAGCTTCAACACCCTTATTGTTACAGTCTTCGCACAGTTCATACAGATGAAGCATTGCGATCTTTCTCTTCTCGGGACGTTCCTTGCGAAGTATCGCGCGTATCTCATCCATCCCGGTCCTGAGCTGATCGATAACAGCCTGTACCATCGCTACGGCCTTATCTGGATCCTTATCCATCAGAACCTTTACTCCCTCAAGCTGATATATCGATCCGTTGATATTATGACCCAGCCTGTCATGGAGAGTCTGTGACAATTCCGCTCTGTCCTCGAGAATCTTATTCTGTGCATTGAGCATGCTCTTATTGAGCTCAGCCTTTGCACTGTATTCCTGATACTGCATTTCCTTCTTGAGGTTCTGCTCAGTCTCAAGATCACTTCTGGTACGTTTGATCAGTTCCTTTATTACATAGTTCTGCTGAATGTATAGCGTAGCCATCATGAACACTATAACAAACAGCGTAAGGAATCCTATCGGTGTATCTATAAGCGTCCCGATCAGCGGGACAAAATAAAACTTATAATCAATATCCGGAAAAAGAGAAAGCAGCTCATACGCACTTAAGAATCCGAAAGGAACGAAATATCTTCCTCCCATATATATGAGCAATAGGGCTATGATGCATGAAAGAGCAAGACACGCCATCTTCCCGCTTCCCTTCATGAATTCTTTTGCCGCAAGGCATCCTATATATAACGAAACGAGAAGGAGTATCTTGACGGATACCCCTGTCTCGTTAACTGCATTCATTATTCCGTATACGCTAAATACAATAAGAAGTGTCAGTTTTATCAATAAGAAATTTTTATCTCTTATATTCTCACTCATGATTCCTTATCTTGATCCCGATACTGCCCAAGCCCAAAGTGACAATAAGATATGCTGCCGTTACACATAATATCATAAAATACACCTTATTGTCCCCAAGCATCATCATTTCCGTAGCATCAAGAAACCATTTCGAGGGCATGAGATAGGACATGGTTTTGATGGCATCGCCGGCTGCATCAAGTGAGAAATATAATCCGGACAAAAGTGATGAAAGTGTCCACAGGATAAACGCAGATACCGTTGCACTCATTACATCATCAAACAGGATTCCGATCATAAGACTGAGTGAGCAGAATATCAATCCAAGCAGGAATATCATACTGAAAAATCCTACGCGGCTCATACCCAGTTTGTCCGCATCTATCGAGAGTGTGATCACGCTTGTCACTATCGCAAACAGAAAAGATACGATACCTCCGCATATGAACTTGGCCGCAAAATACTGTGCATCCGTAAGGAGAGACAGCTTAACTCTGGTAAGAACCATATCCTTTCTTTCACGGATGACCGAATAAGCTATCAGCACTCCGCCGAATACAAATCCGAGAGTCAGGAACGCAAATGCGTAACCCATAAGTGCTTTCTGATCCAACTGTTTATTGGTGAGAGCTCTGCCGGCTGTTCCGTCTAAAAGTACGGTTTCTTTTGCCGGAAGGAAATCACGCAGGGTATCGAGATTGTTAATAATCTCATCTTCACTTCCCATGAAAAGAGCATTGGAAACCTGTCCCATGAACATCCTGATTTCATTTTCGAGAAGTTCAAATCTCTCATCATCCGAAAGGATATATACTGTAAGAGCTTTATCCGCATCACCGTTTAAGACATATTTATCAAAATCTTTGTTAAGGTAAAGATCTGATCCCACGAAATCATTGTATCCGTCAAAGTTTACATGATCCGTAACTTCTGCTTCCGTGATATCCGGAGTCTTTACTCTAACAACAGTGATCATACCGCTCTCAGCCAGGCATCCGAGCATATACTCGGACAGTTCGCTGCAGGATGCATCATAAACCTTGATCACATACTTACCGCCTCCGCCGAAATATCCGACCCTTTCATCGGCTTCATTAATTTCAATAATCTCTTCTCGTTCGGACACATCGCGCAATCCGAAGTTTTCTGCCTGCAGTCTGAGCATGAGCATGGATAATACAGGCATAATGATCAGGAATATCCAGAAGATAATGTTTCTGAACAATAATTTCAGAGTTGATTTTATTATGCTGGTCATTATCTTACTCTCCTCCTTAAGCCCGCAACTCCGACAGACATGGCAGAGCATACGGCTGTTATCGCACAGGGAATTGTTATCGCACTTATCACGTAGTCACTCTTTCCCATACTTGAAAGTTCAACCAACGCCCTGTTGGAGTGATAAATGGGCATAAGATGCTTTAACCATTCAGGCATTGAAGACATAATATAGGACTCAAAAGTTCCGCCGATAAATCCCATTGTCCAGATAAGCGCAAAGGCTATGAATATTGCCGCTACGGTACTGTTTGTAAATTCATACAACATAAGTCCGAAGGAGGAAGCTGCTACAATAAGTGCCAGAACTATCACCGAGGAAAGAATTATATTTCCCCAATGCACGCCGAGCAGTAACGAGTTGCATACCGCAGCTATTCCAAGGGATAATCCGACGCTGCAGACAAGTGGTACCAGCCTCGACATATAGATCTGAAAAGCAGACAGGTTTGAAACCTGTAATCTCTCCGGAATATTATGCTTACGTTCATTGGATAAAAGTCCCGCAGCACATACGATTGCCAGCCATCCGAAATAAATTATGTAGATGATTCCGTAATAATCGGTTGAATCGATTGCCGGAGCATAGTCCGGATGTTCAATCCTGATCTCAGTATTTTCGATGTCCCCGCTGATCATGGCTGTAAAGAAGGTGTTCATAAGGTACTCAAGGACCGCACCTTCCGTTTGGTAATCGTTTGATTTATAAACCGTATATGAATCCGGTCCGAATTCCACAAATCCGCGAAGATCGTACCCGCGAACACTTTCTTCAGCAGTTCCGGGTTCGTATTCTACGAAGTAAACTCCGTTTTCTTCACCGATATCTTTGAGCGTATCGATATACGGATACAGATTACTGTCTTCCTCTATACTGTATCCCGCTTTAAATTCGGATGCTCCCTCGTAGCTTTCAAAAATTGCCGAGAACGCACTGGAAAGTACAGCCGATACAATGACGGGACCGATTATATAGATAATGAGATTAACCCCATTTCTGAACATGATCTTGAAATTGTTCTTTATCAAATACCTGATCATTACAAATCCCTCAGTTTCTTTCCGGTAAGAGTAAGGAAAACTTCCTCCAATGTGATCGAATTGACATCGTCGGATACCAGTTTCTTAAGTTCCTCACTCGTTCCGCTTGCGATGACTTTTCCGTTATCCATGATGGCAATCCTGGTGCAGATGGCCTCAACCTCTTCCATGTAATGGCTCGTATAGATGACTGTTGCACCGTTTTTATTGGACTCCCTTATCTTCTCCAGGATAAAGTTTCTGGACTGGGGATCTATCCCCACGGTGGGCTCATCGAAAATGATCAGTTCGGGATGGTGGCCTATCGCACAGGCAATGTTGAGTCTTCTTTTCATACCGCCCGAGAAAGTCTTGGCGTAATCATTACGTCTTTCGGAAAGCCCTACATATTCAAGGGACTCATCAATCCTTTTCTTTAACTCAGAGCCCTTTATTCCGTAAAGAGATGTAAAGAGTTCCACATTCTCCCAAGCCTTGAGATTTCCGTGAATTGCAAGGTGCTGTGGAATATATCCGAGCTTGCCGCTCAGTTCTCTTTTATTCTTCCTGAAATCCTTACCCATGAATTCCACGCTCCCGAAATCCGGCTTGATCAGGTTGCAGATCATATTCATGGTGGTACTCTTGCCTGCGCCGTTCGGTCCGAGAAGCCCGAACACCTCACCCTTTTTAATCTCCAGATTCAGGTTATCCACTACAGTTCTGTTATCGTATCTTTTGGTCAGATCGACAGTCTTTAAGATCGTTTCCATTTCATTTCTCCGTTTCTGTGTCGTGGTCTTGCTTGCATATACAGATTATCAATTCGTGTAAATACCTTGTAGTGAAAAAAGATACCATTTCAATATGACAAAAGTCATATTCTTACATATTAAAAGACCGGCCCCGAAGGACCGGTCCTTTATCCTCAATCAAATTCCTTTTTGTAGAAGTACGCTTCAAAGGTTGCGCTTCCGTCGGTTTTGGTATACTGACCGTCCTTCCAATAAGTCATGCCCAGCTTTTCCATTACGCGTCCGCTCTTTTTGTTTTCTTTGGCAAAGTCACCTATCAGAGTGTGAATGCCTCTTTCCCTCTGAACGGTATCGATGATTGCTGTAATCGCCTCGGGAACAAGCCCTCTGCCCCAGTATTCTTTTCTCAGGTTATATCCGACGATCCACGCATCCATCTCTTCCTTGTAAAAGAGACCACCCTGGCCTATCAATTCACCCGTTTCCTTCAAAACAAAACCGAGATCAAATTCATCCTTGCCCTCAGGCTCGCGAGTTTTGAGCCATTCTCTTGTTACATTCACATCCTTATGAAGAGGATAGATCATATATTTATTTACGTCAGGATCGCTCGCCCACTTAAAGATTGCCTCGGCATCATCAATCGTGATTGTCCTTAAAATAAGTCTTTCCGTTTCAATTCTGCGCTCCATATTAAAACCTCCTGAGTATATCCAGCCCCAAAAGCAGTGCCTTTCCATGGGACCCTTTTCCGAATCCCCTTGCATCATACTCATGTACATTTGCCAAAGAATCCGCGGTAAACAAAAACTGCCCAAAGCTTGCTCCTCTCTTCCTGCAGCATGCCGCCAATGCGGAACACTCCATCTCAACTACCGAGCATCCTTCCTCCAAACGGTACTTTACCATATCCTTCGTTTCCCTGAAGAACCCGTCCGTTGTCCAGGTAGTTACCGTAACGAAAGGAAGATCGTATTCCTTAAATGTGCTCTCAATTACGGCAATCGGCTCAGGATCCAGTTCTATATATCTGGATGCAGGCAGATACAGGTAAGATGTTCCCTCTCCTCGAAGAGCTTTTACCGGAACAAGGAATGCATCTTCGGGAATATCCGCAAGTACCCCGCACGATCCTACCGCTATGATCTTCTTACACCCTGCTGCGATCAGAGAATCAATAATCGACGCTGCAGCAGATGCACCGATCAGAGACTGTACCAGACAAATGTCTTCTTTTTCTTCATGCAGTATATATATCCTGACATTATGAGAAACCGTGATCAGCTCCTTAACGACTTCAGCATTTTTTTCTACTGCATAATCATCGACAACATCACCTAAAAATGTGAACAGGCATTTTTCCGGAAGCTGAATGCCCTGAAGTTCATATTCCGGAGAAATTACTTCCGGTGAACAGTCATCGTATTCAAGTATGGGGATTTCATTTTTAATGATCATATCGCTGCCTCCGTATAACAAAAGACCTTATCAAACATTTGCTTGATAAGGTCTTGGTGATTTGAGTTATATGAATTCACTGTTTACGAATTCCGGTTATAACCTGACCTCATCTCGCATACACTAACTGACCCGGTGGATAAATCCGCGGGCTGAACGTTAAGCATATCAAGCATGCAAAGTGAGTTCTTCATGAGATAATTCCTTTCAGGTTATTAGTGCATAATATACTCGCCGGGTAATAAACTGTCAACCATAAATTTCTTCCGAAATTGCAGCAAAACAGAATATATATAAGCTATTTCTTGCAAAATACGTATAAATTGGTAAAATATAATAGTCAGAAAGTTTTTATTTTCTTACCTTTCCTATATGTTCTATTCATATTTTCAGTTCGTGCTATTGCATTATTGTACAAAGTTTTTTTAGTTCCACAGTTCCTAATTCGATGATATTTCACTAAGAATCCGTCTCGGACGGATATTAATTCATTTTTAGGAGGGTTCTTTGTATGAGCAATTCACAAAAGAGTAATTTCTTTCAATCCATCATTTTCCAAAATATGGCCGTTTATTCGCTGATACTGATCGCGTTTATCATTTATTCGGTGATTAACACTTCAGCCATCAAAAGCGTAAAAGACCAGGCCCTGCTTGCCAGTGAGAATGTCTTACTGTGTGCAAACGCAACCGCAGCTTTGGAAAAGGATATAGTTCAGATTTCTGCAGAGATCAACAAAAACCTGGGGCAGCTTGAAGGCGGCACTGTAATAACCGCGGCTGAATTTGCCGACATGGATGCCACTATCGCAGAAATGAATGAACAGCTTGACTTTATGGACACCAGTCTCCTGATCGGTAACCTAGCCGACGGCGAAGAGCGTGTTGCAAATTTACGTTCTTCCATAACCGCATTTATTGAAACCGCCGAAAACCTGAAAGCATGCGTAATAGCCGGAGATCTTCCGGGTGCGATCACCTACGTTTCTTCAGATTATGGAACAAATCTTGGTTATGCCAAAGAAGCAATCGCATCCATTTACGACGGAATAGATCAGTTAAACGCAGGCTTTAACGCTTACATGGATTCTTATATTACATCTACCTCCATGAAAGGTAATGTGGTCATGGCGATTGTTGTGGTACTCATATTAGCAAGCTTCGTCCTTACCTATTTCCGTGTTAACAAAACCATTTCAGGAATCTCTTCAGAGCTCGATACCATTGTCAGCGATATCAATGCAGGCAAGGGTGACCTGACTGCCCGTATACACACCAATACAAAGACCGAACTTTCAATCGTTTCATTCGGTATCAATCAGTTTATCTCTACGCTTCAGGGTGTCATCAAAGATGTTAAATCCGGAACATCCGTCCTTACTGCTTCCTCCGAAAGCATGATCGAAAGGATCAGAAGTGCATCGGACAACGTAACAAATACTTCCGCAGCAATGGAAGAATTAGCCGCATCAATGGACAGCGTCGCTTCGGCTGCCTCTGAACTCACAGATCAGCTCGACATTGTACGTGAGGCAACCGGCGAGATCAACAGTGAAGTATCTTCCGGAACCCAGAAAGCAAACGAGATCAAAAACGCGGCTGATGCCATCAAGAAGGAAGCTACCGTTAAGAAAGAAAGCACCGGTGCAAAAATGGAAGAGCTGTCCAAAGTATTGGAAGCTTCCGTCAAAGAATCCGAACAGGTTAACCAGATCAATGAACTCACCAATGAGATCCTTGATATCGCAAGCAAGACAAACCTTCTTGCACTTAACGCTTCCATCGAAGCAGCCCGTGCCGGAGAAGCAGGACGCGGATTCTCGGTTGTTGC
>Ga0255347_1006920_pt1 | contig 12066 bp, 11 predicted proteins | sample wastewater_treat_2_FD_192479 | JGI IMG/M metagenome (GOLD analysis project Ga0255347, IMG submission 192479) | Wastewater microbial communities from Lulu Island WWTP, Vancouver, Canada - plant24 | ecosystem: Engineered > WWTP > Wastewater > Unclassified | place: Canada: Vancouver, British...
CATATCATGCCAATTATCAATTTGATTTGGCTATTGAATCATTTCAAAAATACCGTTCACTTCTAAGTCCCGATGATATGCGTATGATAGGCATGTTGCTTACCCGCAAAATTGAAGAATGCAACAATGCCAAAGAATTTATGAAAGATACTGTACGTGCATTTATTGACAATATGGGACCAAACATAAATTCAGAATATTCTGATTATTCTCCACTTATTACTGCCGACCAATCTATGTTGGTAATAACTTCAAAACGCGAAAATCAATACAACAAGAAAAAAGGAAGTGACAATGAATATGATGAAAATATATGGGTATCGTACCGCACCGGAACACAATGGTCGCCGGTGCAAGATATAGGAGCACCGCTCAATACAAAAGAAAATGATGCTACTATAGGTATTTCGCCCGATGGACAAAAAATGTTTACCTACTATGGAAAAAAAGGTGGCGATATATTATATACCGAAAAAAAAGGTGACACATGGAAAAAACCCGAATTTTTTGATGCTGTAAATTCTCCCTGGCACGAATCTGCCGCAAGTTTTTCGTTTGATGGACGTACGGTATATTTTTCGAGTACTAACAAAGACAAAATAACCAACTACGGACAACACGATTTATTTAAATGCACCCTCAACGAAAAAGGAAAATGGGGGAAACCGGTAAATTTAGGACCAACCATTAACACACAATACGACGAGGTAGACGTATTTATGCACCCCGACGGCCGAACTATGTATTTTTCGTCGGACGGACACAAAAGTATGGGTGGCTACGATGTATTTAAATCAGAATTACAAGACGATGGCACATGGAGTGAACCGGTAAATTTAGGATACCCAATCAACACTCCAGGAGACGAACGATTTTTTGTACTTGCCGGCAGCGGACGCAACGGATACTATTCTTCAAGTAAAGACGGCGGATATGGGAAACATGATGTATATGTAATTACATTCTTAGGGCCGGAGAAGAAAATAAGCATGAGTACCGAAAACAATTTAATTGCAGTATTTGCTAACCCTATAAAACAAGAAGTAGTAATAGAAAAATCTGTTGAAATTCGCACATCGCGACTTACTATAGTAAAAGGTACTGTAACCGATGCTTTTGCACAAGAACGTACATTCTTAGAAGCACAAATCGAAATTACCGACAATGCTACAGGAAAAGTTATTTCGGTACTTAATTCCAATGCAGCAACAGGTAAATTCCTTATACCACTGCCATCGGGCAAAGACTATGGATTGGCCGTGAAAAAAGAAGGATATTTGTTCCATTCAGAAAATTTTAACATACCCCCTACTACCGAATACCAAGAAATTGAACTTGACATAAAATTGATGCAGCTCAAAAAAGACTCAAAAATTGTATTACGTAATGTATTCTTTGAATATGGTAGTGCAAAACTTGACCCTAAATCATATGCAGAGCTTGACAATCTTATAAAAATATTAACAGACAATCCTAAAATGGTGATAGAAATTGGTGGACATACTGATAATTCCGGTTCACGCACATTCAACCAAAAACTATCAGAAAGCCGTGCACAATCGGTAGTAAACTATTTGGCTAAATCAATACCTATGACTCGCTTACAATACAAAGGTTATGCGTTTGATGTACCGGTAGCCGACAATGCAACCGAAGAAGGACGAGCACTTAACCGTCGTGTAGAATTTAAGATATTAAGCAACGAATAATCCTCATCTACGATGAATCTGCCATATTGGATTTCGATTTCGTATGGGTATAAGTTTGGGTTCCAAGGGCAAGAGGCGGAAAACGAGTTGTATGGCGAGGGTAACGCTTCTTTCTTTAAATATAGAATCTCAGATAATCGCTTAGGTAGATTCTTTAGTATTGACCCATTGGCGGCTAAATACCCTCATAATAGTCCGTATGCGTTTAGTGAGAATCGGGTTATTGATGGTGTTGAGTTGGAGGGGTTGGAGGTTGAAGTAATTAATCAAACAACTTATACTGATGAAATTAACAATACAACATATACATTTGAAAATTTTGATGTTAATTATGATTTACCACAATCTAATAATATTATTTTAAATCAAATTGATTATACAACAGGTCTTTCCAATACTTCAGTACTCGAACCTGCTGTTATTACACCAAAACCTTCGCAAATTCAACAAGCAAATAATAAAACCGCTGCAAATAATGCAATAACTCTTAATAAAAATAAACCATATTCTCCAACTAAAAGTTCTAATATTTGTTATGATTGTTCGAGATTTGAAAATGGTGGATATGAATCAAAAGCAGATAAATGGGTTAGTGATAATATTGGTCAACCTGTAGGAAATATTATTTATGATTTTGCTACTAGTGAAGTAAATGCAATTTACTCTTTGAACTGGTGGAGTGATACTGACTTATCTGGCAATAAATTAACTCTTACTCAACGAGCATGGAATATAGGATTTGGAGCAATACCTTATTTAAAACCAGTAGAAAGAATTTCTAATACAGGTAAATTAGGGACTCATTTTGACGGACAACTTCTTGATAATATAATTGAAAAAGGAGAACAAATGTATCAAATTGGAGATGAATTTCTTAATAAAGATATAAAGTAATGAAATACAAAATTATTTCTAAAATATTTTCTAAAAAAGGCTCTCCATTTTTGGGTTATGTAGTATTTTTCTTAATTATTGTGATACTAGTTACTTCAAGAATTTCTGAAAAAAATATTGATGAAACAACATTTAAATATATCCTTATTGTTTGTTTATCATTATTATTTATAATTTACATATACGTTTATGCTACAAAAGGTACTTGTGAAATAAAAGAAATAGGATATGTAATATTTAATAATTCCGATTGTAAAATAACTTTAAAAGTTAATACAGATGAATACCAATATAAAATAAGTGAATTAAAAAATATTAATTTAGTTTATAGAGGTTACAAGGGTGAAAGTATATCTTTTTTAATACCAAGATTTACGTCACAATCTGGAATAGATAATAAATTGTCATTTTCTATTTTAGATAAAAATTATTGTTATTTTATAATGATTGAAAATAAAAAAGCATCAGTTTATTTAAAAGACATTATTAAAAAAAATAATGGTGTAATTAAACAACTAGGGTTCTTATGGTGAAAGTTATAAATGACAAAGTTTATTTTTAAAACAACAAAAGCCCCCGCACCCGCAAGTGTTCCGCAGGACACTTGTGGGAGAACAAATTAGTTTTATAAATTCTATGGTTTTAATGCAAAGTTTTTAACTTTGCTAGTAAGAATAAAAAGCAAAGCCCGGTAAACGGGCTTTTGTTTGTTTTAAAGAGCAGCAATATTTTGTTGAACAAAGTCTTTAAACCGTTTTTTAGAAACAAACGTTTCAATGAGTTTAAGGAGAATAGATTTTTCTTCGGTATCGAGTTCGTTAATCATTTTAAGTTGTTCTAAAGTAGCTGTATCTTGCATAGAAACTTCTTGAGGCAGTTCGTTTTTTTGTCCGTAGTAAATAATATCATCAACAGTAATAGCAAAATGTTTTGCAATTAAAATCAAACAATCAACCGGAATATCTTGTTGGTTGTTTTCCATTTTAGAATATCCGGTACGGTGTGTATGAATTAAATCGGCCATTTCTTGCTGAGTCATTCCTTTGGCTTCACGTAATTTCTTTAGATTTTCTCCTATTTTCATAATCAGTTAATTTTTCAACACAAAAGTACTAAATATGAACATTTAAAACAATATTGATTTATTTTAGAAAGAATATTTGTTCATTACAAGAACATTTTTATATCTTTGTTGTGTTCTAAAAAATCACAACTAAAAAATAGTATGGAAATCCAAGAAATAAAACAAAACCTCTCACTAGCCAAAGTGTTACAACATTACGGTTTAAAAGTAGATAAAAACCAACGGCTTAATTGCCCATTCCATGATGATAAAACCCCGAGCATGCAGGTATATTATAAAACACATACCTGCTATTGTTTTTCGGCAAACTGCAAAACCCACGGCAAAAGCCTTGATGTAATAGATTTTGTAATGCACAAAGAAAACACAGACAAACACACAGCTTTACTTAAATGCGTAGAAATTTTAGGCATGCAACCACCTGTAAAACAAAGCATACAATACGCACCACTCAAACAACTACCAACATTTAACAGAGAACAGATTTTAGAAAAAATGTTTGCCTATTTTAAAAATGCGGTACACAACTCAAAACCTTGTAGAGATTATATACAAAGCAGAAGTTTAGATATAACCAAACTGGAAATTGGCTACAATACGGCACAGTTCCACCACGGCACACGCCGAGACGAAACGTTGATACAAAACTGTGTTTCTGTTGGTTTACTAAGTCCATGGGGTACAAATAGTAGAAATCCGCTTTTGCATGGTTATAAAACATTTGGTAAAGAATGTATATGCTTTGCCATGAGAAATAGAGCCAACCACATTACAGGCTTGTATTTTCGGAGCATCATCAACAATACGAACAATAAACATTTTTACCTTAAAGATAGTACAGGCTTATATCCGCACTATCCAAACTCGGAAACAAAAGCGTTAATCATAACCGAAAGCATTATAGACTGTGCGAGTTTATTACAAATAGAAGCCATTGCCAAGAATTACAGTTTACTTGCAGCATACGGCACAAACAGACTCACAGACGAAATGAAAACGGCAATACACGAGTGGTTTTCCCCTTTAGGGGAAATGTCCGAAGGACAAAGGGGTAAAGAAATTATTTTTGCCTTTGATAACGACGAAGCCGGGAGAACCGCTACAGTAAAATATGCAAAGGAATTATTAATGGTTAATGATACATGGTTAATTAGTAAACTGGATTTACCTTGCAAAGATGTAAACGAAACTTTACAAGCTCACACCGAAGATGTGTTTTTACATTTACTGGAAAAACGCACACCGCTTTTTCTTTCAACTGGCGGTGAGCCACCACAGGCAATTATTTTTTCAAATGAAAATCAATTGAAAGAAAAAAATATAGAATCAAATCCGATTGCTGAACATTCAGCACTAAGCATTAAGCATTCATCATTAAAAACTGATGTTCCCCACAAACTCACCTACCAAACTTTAGAGGCAAATTATTACATACAAGGGGGCATAAGCAAGCAGCTGGACAGTATGAAGGTAACCCTTGTAATAGAACATGCTCAAAGCCTTGTAAAACTGAGAAATAAAGTAGATTTATACGAAGACAAGCAGATAGAAAAACTTTGTAAAGAATCGGCAGAAAAGCTCCACATACAAAAAGATATACTGCAAACCGACATATATGCACTCACAGATTTGTTGGATACTTATAGAGAAAATATGCTGCAGGTTGAAAAAGAAACCTTACAGGCAGAGCAAAACGAAGTTGTATATCCATTAACTTTACAGGAACGCCAAGAGGTTGAGCGGTTTTTAAAACAAGAAAAGCTTATATACAATCTCAATGAATTATTAGGCAAATCGGGTATAGCAGGCGAAGAAACCAACCGTATATTTTTACTTGTTATAGCCATTAGTTACAAAATGCCCGAACCGCTGCATGCATTAATACAAGGTAGTTCGGGAAGTGGAAAAACCAGACTACTTAGACAAATAAGCGACTGTATACCATCCGAAAGAGTAATACGCTTAACCAGGGTAAGCGATAAAGGATTTTATAATTATCCCGAAAAATATCTGAAGAACAAACTCATATCTTTAGAAGATGTAGACGGATTGGGCGAAGAAGCGACCTTTGCCTTTAGAGAACTGCAAAGCAATGGTGAATTGAATTCGGCAACTAGTGTAAAGCTTGAAAACGGGCATATAGTAAGCGGGCAAAAACGAGTAAAAGGTCCCATTGCAAGTTTAGCCTGTACCACGCAAGGAGAGATATACGAAGATAATATGAGTAGAGTGTTTTTAATAGCCGTAGACGAAAGCCGCGAACAAACCGAGCGAATAATACAGTATCAAAACAAACGAGCTGCCGGGGGTATTAATGAGAGTGAGGAGAAAACAACCAAACTTTTTATACAAAATATAGTTCGTGAACTTAAAGCGCATTATGTGGTAAATCCTTTTGCAGGTAACATACAATTACCCAAAGAAGCTCATAAAATACGGCGATTAAACGATTTGTTTCAGAGTTTTATAAAAATGATTACGGTAATAAATCAATACCAACGACGCAAAGATGAAAAAGGCAGACTTATAACAGAAATACAGGATATAGAAACCGCCATAGATATAATGTTTGAAAGCATAGTGTTAAAGGTTGATGAGCTTGATGGGAGTTTACGACAGTTTTATGAAAAACTTAAAACCTATGTAGAAAAACGAGGGAAAAACACCGGATTTAGTAGATTTGAAGTTCGCGAAGCTACAGGACTTGGCAAAACACAGCAACACCATTACATAAACAAACTTTTAGAACTGGAGTATTTGCAGCAATATGGTTTTGCAAATCGTGGCTTTACTTACAAAATAGTGTATTGGGACAATTACAGTAAATTGCGCGAGGCAATAAAACAAAATTTGCAAACACAACTCTACGACCTGCAACAGGTAAAAAAACCGAACACCAAGAGTACAAGCGAACACCAACCGAACGCCAACCGAACACCAGAATAAGACATAAAACAGTGATAATTAATATATAAACATCTTAAAAAGGCGTGGCGTTCGGCGTTCGGCAAAATGTATAAGTGGGGGTAAAAAAAAAAGAGCTACGACCTTTGAAGTACGATGTTAAAAAACAATACAATAATGAAGACAATAGAGGGCTATACCGTACAATTTAAGCAATATTTACAACAACTTGGGTACAGTAAAAGCAGCGTATATATGTTGCCGGTGTGTGTTGCAGATTTTTTAAAATACAACAGCACTGTAGCACCGCAAGAGCTTACACAGCAACACATAGATGCATTTTACAATTATTTACACATACGCCCCCACAAGCATAACACGGGGGCACTGAGTGATAGTTACATATATCATCATGTGTATGCCTTAAAACTCTTTTTTAATTACTTGGAACACACAGAACAAATTACCTGCAATCCAATGAGTGCTATGAGCTTTAAACGTCCTAAAATCTGTACACGAGAACCCTTAAGCACACAAGAAATTAACCGCCTGTTTGAAACTGCTCAAACCCGTAAAGAAACAGCCATGCTGCATTTGTTTTATTCGTGTGGACTACGCCGAAGCGAAGCGGTAGCATTAAACACACAAGACATACATTTTTCACAACATTTGCTTTATGTAAGACAAGGCAAAGGGCACAAACGGCGTGTAATACCAATGACACCCGGAGTAAGCAGAGCATTGCAACAATACTGGGAGCAAGAAACAGTACACAATCAAAATAAAGAGTTAGAGCAAGATCCGAAGCGGAGTACGGATGCATTTATGGTAAATACCAATGGGCAGAGAATGAGGGGAGATAGTTATAATAGAATTATAAAACACTTAGTAGAAAAAGCAGACATACAAAGACCGTGTACCTTGCATCATTTACGGCACAGTATAGCCACTCATTTACTCGAAAACGGATTGAGTTTAGAAAATGTACGGGATTTTTTGGGGCATAGTCATTTAGAGGCAACACAGATTTATACAAAAGTAGGAACATATAAACTTAGAGAGTTATGAAAAAAAGCAGTAATCACTCACTTGATATGTATTTGAAAAACCGTTATACCCCACAAACAACCAAAGCTTACAAAAGAGAAATAGAAATATTTTTAGGTAACTTTCCCGGGGCAGAGCAGGCACTTTACAAAGATTTGGTTATGTATCTTGGGCATCTGCGAACACGCTACAATAACGCACGAACTATTACCAGAATACTGGCAAGCATTAAGGCATATTATGCATTTTTAAGTTATACAGGCATACGCAAAGACAATCCGGCAAAAACAATACGACTACGCGACAAACAAAGTAGAGATATACAATTACAAGATTTATTTTCGGCTCAAGAATTAGAAAGTTTAATGACAGCAAAAAAAGAACGATACAGTAAATTAGAATACCGCAATAAAGTACTTATGAGTTTATTAATTTATCAGGCATTGCATCCCAAAGAAATAGAGACAATTACCATTACAGATATACATTTAGAACAAGGACGCATTTACATACAAGCCCAACCCAAGAGTAACAGCAGAGAACTGGAATTAAAAACCACACAAATTATGCTGTTGTATCAATATATGTTTGACATACGCCCGGTATTATTAAAACAGGCTAAACAAGCACATACCACTGATGCATTAATACTTGGCCAAAGAGGCGAACCCATGAAAGCAGAAGACATTACAAAGCACATACAACGGCATTACCGCAGATGTTTTAAAGGCAGAAATGTAACAGCACAATCGATACGACAAAGTGTAATTACAAACTTATTAAAAGCCGGCAACGACCTAAGAATAGTACAAACATTTGCCGGACATAAATATCCCGGATCAACAGAGCGGTACAAACAATCGGGCGTAGAAGCCTTACAAACGGCACTTAAAATATATCACCCAATTAAATAAATTAGTAATTTTGTTGTATTAAAATTATAGACAATGACAGAGAATAACGAAAACAGCTTAATGTTACCCGATGAAATAATAATGAGTAAAATCTTATTAATACGAGGCGAAAGAGTAATGATTGATAGTGATTTAGCCGAGCTGTATGGTGTGCCAACAAAAAGACTTAATGAACAAGTAAAAAGAAACTTAAAGCGTTTTCCAAGTCATTTTATGTTTGAATTAACTAGTGAAGAAAAAGAAGAGCTGGTCGCAAATTGCGACCACCTAAAAAAGCTGAAATATTCTTCGTTTTTACCTAATGTTTTTACTCACTATGGAATATTACAAGCTGCAAACATTCTTAACTCCGATCGAGCAATATTAACAAGTAATCGGATCATCGAAGTTTTTATAAAAATGCGTGAAATGCTTGTAACACATAAAGATATACTCTCAAAATTAGAAGAATTAGAAAGAAAAGATATAGAACAAGACGAAAAAATTATGTTAGTTTTTGAATACATCAAACAATTTGAAGCCATAAAACAACAAGAATTAGAACAAAAAAACAGACCCCGAATAGGTTATAAATTACCAACTGAAAATAAAGAAAAATAAACCTAATCACACAGCCCACGCACTATAACGGTAACTAATTATCGCTAAAGCAATATGTTTTGTGTAAGAGTGGAAACGCAGAGTTTTTTATATGCTTTTTTTTCAATTGAAAATAACATACAATTTATAAGAAAACACATTGTTTAGCTCCTCATTAGTTGCCATTAGCCTACCCACGCCAACTCACACGCTGCCAAGTATAGCAAAAACTTCCGTTACACTACAGTTTTATGCAACACTTGTCCGCTGCCAAAAGCGGTAGCAGCAGAAACAAAAAAATCCTTCGCCAAAAAATCTTTACTATTTTTTTTGTTACAGCTGCAAGAGGAGTGATAAGCCTTCGGCGTGCTTCGAATAAAGCTCTCTGCACAATCATTTACACCGACTTAGGCAAAGGTAAAGCCCCGCCCCACGCACAGCAAGGTCAAGCCCTTCGGGTTTTTACATAAATTTTTATGATATATGATTTTAGAATTTTTGTATAAAATTTTATGTAAAAAACCTTGCTTTTTCCTTCATGAGCTTTCTTTGGTGCCTAAGCGGTATAAATGATTAGGTGTGTGTATATGTTCCAAATTTTTAAAACTCTTTTTCTTTCAATTGAAAAAAAATAATACCGCTACACTACCGGAATAGTAGGGACTTAAATGGCACATAATGTCCGGGGCGTGTATGTACAGCGACGAAGGGACCCCAAAAAATCCCGTAGGAAGTTGTACATACACGGAATTATGTGCCGTTAAATTATTTGAATCTATTACGGGCAGGAACCCCAAAAAGCGGAAAAACAGCAATGAATCACATCGTAATAAAAAAAAGAATCATACAATTTTTTTTTCAACTGAAATTTTCAATTGAAAAAAAAGATGTATATTAGCCATTACAAATGAGTTACAACAGAACCACATATAGCCAAACAAACACAAGTGAAAACCTTGCATGTAGTTTTTTTTCATCTGAAGAAAAAAGTTGCACAGGAGCATATCGGTTTGGGTTCAATGGTCAAGTGAAAGATGATGAAATTTACGGCGAAGGAAATACATACTCAGCTCAATACTGGGAGTATGATGCTAGGCTTGGCAGAAGGTGGAATATAGACCCGGTTGACCAAATTAGTATTAGTAATTATGCGTGTTTTGGGGATAATCCTGTTGTAAATATTGACCCTATGGGTGATTCAACTTTATATTATTCAAGCGATGGTAGTTTTTTTGTTTGCAAGACATGATGGTTTAGAAAATGCAATTGTTATTGTTGATGCTAATCAAATAGCAAATTTTACTATAGAATATATGTATTTTCGTTATTTGGGATTAGATATGCATAGCAACTCGGTAAATAAATCATTAAGAAAATATGGAATTAATTATATGATTGATGATTTTAAAAAATTTCAGAAAAAATATGGAAATATAGTTCAAAATAATAATGGTTATACCCCTGCAAAAATTGGAGTAAGAGAAACTGGAGCATTTTTATCTCTTTCTGGAAATAAAGTAAGACTAGGAGGAAATGTATATTTTGGAAATGTAATAGGAATAAATATGACAGATGACGAGAAAACAAATAATTATATTCCTTTTACAGGCATTTTATTAAAAGTAAATTTACATTTACATAATTCATCTCGATATGGAATAGGAACATATGCACCTTCTGATCAAGATTATGATCCAACAGATCATGGTGTAAGAAATATTGTTGCGAATGATTATTTAATGTATTTTATAACTGATAATTTTAATTTTAAAAGCGATAAGTATCAGCCTGGAAATAGAATAGCTGTTCCTTTACAAAATACTTTTGGGAGATCAAAAGAAGAATATAATTTTATTAATAATTCGTACAATAATTTTTATTGGGGTGAATATCCTGTTAAATTAGATTTACGTATTGAAGCAAAATGATGAAAAAAAATATTATTTATTTAATGGTTTTGATTTTGTTTTCATGTTCTTCACATGAAAATAAAAAAAATCAAATCAAAATAAATTTACCAGATTCTACAAGTTATTCAAAATATAGTTATTTTGATAAATCTAGATTATTTACTTTAGATTTAAATTTATTAAATTTAACTGAAGGCTCGAATGAGCCGGAAATGAGAATTTGGATTAGAGGTGAAGGTATTAGAGCATTTTCTAATTTATTTATTATTAAGAAATCAAATATTTTTTATTATCGATTTAAAGAAGAATTAGATTTTGAAAATAAAAGATCTAGAATTCCTGAAAATAACATTAAAATAACTGAATTTCAAGTGCATTCAGTTAAGATTGACAGTGTAATAAAGAAACAATTATTTAATTTAGAAAATGAATTATCATTTAGTGAGGGGCAAAAAGGAGATATAACACTTTATATAGAATATGCTGATTCTACAAAATATGATTATTTTATCTGTCGTGCCCCTTCTGTTAAAAAGGATAGTGTGTTAATAAAGAAGATTAATTTAATTGAAGATATTTTTAAACTAGATACAATTGTACCTCCTTTAAGAATATAATACTCCCTATTAGTAGGACAGTTTAGTTATCTTTTTTAGATATAATTTTCATTATTTATTATTCAAATTTACAATTTTATTTCCAGTTTGTTTCGAACGGGAAATAACTTTTTGCCCATTACAAGGCAAAAAAAAGTTATTATCGTTACGCTACGTTTTTCAAATACAACGATTTAGGCGTTTTATAATCAATACTTTGATGCACTCTTTTTTGATTGTAAAAATCAATATATGAGTAAATGCCACGCCATAAATCATTTCCGTTTTCATATGCAAATAAATATATATGCTCATATTTTATGCTTCGCCAGAATCGTTCAATATAAATGTTGTCTATCGCCCTACCTTTACTATCCATGCTTATTTGCACATTGTTGCTTTTTAAAAAATCAACATAATCGCTTCAGG
>Ga0255347_1006923_pt1 | contig 12058 bp, 8 predicted proteins | sample wastewater_treat_2_FD_192479 | JGI IMG/M metagenome (GOLD analysis project Ga0255347, IMG submission 192479) | Wastewater microbial communities from Lulu Island WWTP, Vancouver, Canada - plant24 | ecosystem: Engineered > WWTP > Wastewater > Unclassified | place: Canada: Vancouver, British...
TGGGAACCAAAAGGCGTTTCGTCTGAACCGGGCATACCGGGTTTAACGACATGTACCTTGATTACAACCACAGCGAATCGCGTCGTGGCACCAGTTCATCCGCGTATGCCGGTGATACTTACCAAAGAGCGTATGTGGGACTGGCTGACTGCCAAAACTGAAACTGAAAAGCTGGCACTACTCAAACCGCTTGAGCCAGAGCTGATGCAGGCATGGCCGGTAGGGCGCGAAGTAAACAGTCCGGCAATTGACGATGAAAGCTTAATCCATCCTATTGATGCGATGAATCAATCCATAAAACAGGAGCAACTGCTATGAAAAAAACTTATAATAAAAGCTTATTATTCTTAACGCTTATTGTACTGCTTTCAAGTATCATCTTGAGTGCGTGTCAGCCAAAACCGCCTAAGGCCTGGTGGAAAGATGTCGTGTTTTATGAGATATTCGTGCGTTCGTTCAAAGACAGTAACGGTGACGGTATCGGCGATTTTAACGGTATTATCGAAATGCTGGATTATCTCAATGATGGCGACCCAAATACGACGCATGATTTGGGCATTGGGGGCATTTGGCTAATGCCGATTAATCCATCACCAAGCTATCATGGCTATGATGTGAGCGATTACAAGGCGGTCAATCCCGATTATGGCACCCTGGAGGATTTTAAAAATTTGATCAAGGAATGTCATAAACGTGGTATCCGCGTGGTGATGGATTTTGTGATTAATCATACTGCATCAGACCATCCCTGGTTTGAAGGTTCCATAGACCCTGAAAGTGAATATCGCGACTGGTATGTGTGGACCGATAAGCGCCCCGATAACACTTCGGGACCCTGGGGCTCGAATGCCTGGTATCAAAAAGGCGGGGCCTGGTATTACGCGCCATTTTGGAGTGAAATGCCCGACTTAAATTATCACACCCCAGAAGTGACCGAAGCAATCTATGACGCCACAAAATTCTGGCTTGATTTGGGTGTGGACGGTTTCCGGGTGGATGCCGCGCGCTATTTGTATGAAGAAGGCTATATCTTGCAGGATTCACCTAAGACTATCAAGTGGTTCCAGGACTGGTACAGATATTATCTCAAGCTCAACGATCGTGCCTACACTGTGGGCGAAGTTTGGACTGATACAAGCATGATTAAGCGCTATAACCAACCGACAAAGGGTATGGAGCAATATTTTATGTTCGATTTGGCCAAAGATTTGGTCGGTTCAGTTTACTCGCCAAGCGCCTGGCGGGCATCGGGAGCATTCACAAAAGCGCTGGATGCGTTCCCTAGAGGAGATTTTGCCAGCTTTTTAACGAACCATGACCAAAACCGCCTGGCTAGTGTGCTTGATGAAGACCTGACGAAGCAAAAACTGGCTGCCTTTTTACTGCTAACCGGTCCGGGCACGCCTTATCTTTATTATGGCGAAGAAATAGGCATGACTGGCGAAAAACCGGACGAAGATATCCGCAAGCCGATGCAATGGTCTGATAAAAACTACGGTGGCTTTTCAAGAACTATCCCATGGCGAAGGCTGAACGATGGCTGGACAGTGAATAATGTTGAAGCGCAAAACGCGGATCCTGACTCGCTTTTGAACTGGTACCGACAGCTTATCAACCTGCGTAACAGCCAGGCTTTATTGCGCACGGGGAACTATTTGCCGATTCAATCTAATTGTCGTTCACTCTATGTCGTCTTGCGTGAGCAGGATGGCCAACAAATGCTGGTTATTGCTAACCTCAAAGACGATACTGTTGAAAACTGTAGCTTGACGATTAAAGAAAGTACCCTTCAGGGTGAATATACCGCGGAAATGCTGATGGGTGCGCCTCTGTTTGAGAGCATTAGCTTTGAAGAGAATGGCGCTTTGACCGAATGGTCAATCGAGCGAGCAATCGAGGCTGCAGAAACCTTTATTATCATTTTAAATCCGTAATTACTGGAGTATTAATTGAAAAAACAAGAATATTTTTTTACAGACAATCCACGCGATAGCGTTGAATTAAGTTTGGATGATGGCAGGGTCATTACCGGCCCACGCAATGGCAGACTGGAAGCATTCGCTAAAGTGGCCCAAAAAGAGCAGGAAGCCATGATTGTTGGCGTTGTTTTAGACGGTGTTTTACGCGAATTAACCTACAAGCTTGAACGCGATGGCAAGGGGAGTTTTATTACCATGGCTGATGAAGATGGCGCGCGTATTTATCGCCGTTCGCTAACCTTTTTGCTTGAACTGGCTTTTAAGCGTTGTTTTGCAAATGGTTTGCTGACGATTGATTATTCCGTTTCTTCTGGTGGCTATTATTGTCAGGTTGATAATCTGCCCGAATTTGGGCCGGAAAATCTTGCTCAACTTGAGGCCACAATGCGTCAGCTGGTTAAAGAAGATTTACCCTTTGTGCGCGACACGGTGCCCCTGGAAGAAGCTGTCGCCTATTTTACTGAATGTGGCGAGGAAGATAAGGTGCGCTTACTAAAGTACCGCAACCGTCCAGACCTTGTGCTGTATAGCCTGGGCGAAGTGCGTGACTATCATCATGGTTACATGGTGCCATCGACGGGCTACCTGAAATGGTTTGCTTTGGAGTGGGTCGGTGATGCCTTTATCATGCATTTTCCGCGTCGGCATAAACCCAACGGGCTCTCCCCAATGACCAAGTACCCGAAATTACTCAAGGCTTTTCAGGATTATGGCGAATGGCTGAGTAAACTGGGCATTCCATCTGTGGGCGCCTTGAATGACGCTATCCAGATGGGGCATATTGACGAAGTCATTTTGGTCTCTGAAGCCTTGCATGAGATGCAAATTTCAAACATCGCGGACCAAATTCAAGAGCGACATGACAAAGCGGGTTTGGTTCTGATTGCCGGTCCTTCATCATCGGGAAAAACCACTTTCTCAAAACGGTTGGGTATTCAGCTTTTAGCGCGAGGCATAACGCCTTTTGCCCTGGAAATGGATAACTTCTTCATTGATCGCGAGAAAACGCCACTGACGCCTGAAGGCGAAAAGGATTTTGAATCCTTGCGCGCTTTAGACCTTAAACGCTTGAATAAAGACTTGCGGGCTTTGCTGACGGGTAAAAAAGTACAACTGCCACGTTATGACTTTTTGAGTGGCTTGAGCGTGGACGGCGAGACCGCCCAACTGAAAAAGGACGACATCATCATTCTTGAGGGAATTCATGGGATGAATCCTGATTTGCTTGAAGGCATCGGAGCAGAAGAAACCTTCAAGATTTATGTGTCTTGTTTAACCCAGCTCAACCTTGACCGACATAACCGCATATCCACGACCGATACCCGCTTGTTGCGACGCATCTTGCGCGATTCGCGTGACAGAGGGTATTCAGCGGAAGAAACTATCTCTCGATGGGAACAGGTACGCAAGGGCGAAACCCAATACATCTTCCCTTATCAGGAAAATGCTGATGCGGTGTTCAATTCCGCTTTGGCTTATGAGCTAAGTGCTTTAAAGCCTTTGGTCGAACCGCTTTTGCGGCAGGTACGTTTTGGAACGCGGGAACATATTGAAGCGAAACGCTTGCTAAAGTTTTTGGAGTGGTTCCTGCCGATTTCAATTGAGTATGTGCCTTCTAACTCACTTTTGCGCGAGTTTACAGGCGATTCCCTGCTGACAAATTTCTCGGTTTGGGAACATTAATGTTGAATTGATTACAAATAAAACGCTGGTGTATGATTAGCACCAGCGTTTGTGTGTTAAATGGTTTTTATTTCAAGGAGATTGATAATCCCGTTCGTATAAATCCTGGCGTATGAAGGCTTTTCCGAAATCGTCTTCGTAAAGAAGGATGTAGTTAATGATTTGATTATTGCGCACGTCAGTATAAAACTGGCGCGCTATTTCAAGTTCTTCCGGATTGACACCTTCTGCCCTTGGATTGAGATAATCTGTAACGCGTTGATTCATGAGCAGTAAAATGTCAAAATCATTATCCTGGATATAGGCGTAGTTGAGCATATCAAATGATGTTTGATGGCGCCATGGATATCTGTAAAAGGGAATGTAGACGCGGTAGTCATAATAAACAGACAAACCTTTTGTTTGGCTTGGTTCCAAAACCTGGATCGCTTCGCGGAAAAAACGGATGCTTTCGCTGTTTTCTTCCCGCTGAATTTGGGCACTTACGGATTGAACGTTTTGGATGTTGAAGAAAACGACTTGTAAAACAACGACAGCTACAAAAACCGCGCGGGGGATGTTGAGCCAAAGTTTGTCTTTTTTCCATGTTTTGTCAGGCAATAACATGTAAAGCATCGAAAAAGCGGGAATGGCTGCAGGCAACCAGTATTGATACTTAAAATGTGTGGTAAACAATACTGTAAAGGTTAATGGGGCTAACCAACAAAGCAATAATAGGGTCAATTTTTGCTTGTTTTTGTCCAGAAATCCTAAGACGAAGGAAAAAGCGATAGCAATGAAAAAAGGCAATTTGCCATAAGCAGGTTGAATGCCTGCCCAGGCAGCTGCAAAACCCTTGCTGTAGACCAAGCCATAGCCCGCAGAGATTTGTGTGAACTCATTATATAAGGTAAAGCCGTACTTCTTTATACCGTCAAAAGTAAACAAAAACGGGTTCGAAATGACAAAGGCGATTGCCATGATGAAGGCGAAAAGTGACCATTGCCCGACCAGCTCAACAAAACGCCACTTTTTAGCTTTGAGTTGACCTAACAGAATGGGGATGATGGCGACAAGGAAAAAGACGCCGATGAGTTTGGTGGCGGTCAGGATACCGGCGAATATCGCGGCGATATAAAAATGCTTTCCAAATTTTTGTTCATCTTTCCACAGGAAAAAGAGCGTAATCGCGCTAAACAGCATGCACAAACCGTCTGGATGCCACCACATATTGTTGTTGACCACTGCAGGGACTGATAAGAGAATAATGTAGAGCAGAATCGACTTGTAGCTGTGGAACTGGTCTTGTATGTATACCAAAATGAGAAGGGCGATTAAGCTGGGTAAAACGCTGATGAATTGTCTTATGCTTGCCATGACGAAAGACATATTGTCAATCTGATGGGTCCATCGCGCGACAAAGACAGGGATCGTTGATAATGAAAAGTATGGAAAGCCGTAATGGTAGAAGTCGTAGAGAAAATAGTGTTGTAAAAACGACGGACGGTCTGGTTTGGGGGATGTCATCCTGTCAACAACGGTCCAGGTAGCGTATTCATCTGGCTGAAAAATATTCACCATGGCTTCATCTGCTGAACCAGCTTTGTTTGGAAAAATGAACACGACAAAAACGGTAACGGTGATGATTGCGAGACTTAAAACAACCCAAAGATTAGCTTTTTTCATAGCTTGAATTATACCTGTTAATTAATGGCAAGTTTATAAGCATAGCAACTTTCTTTTTTAGCAATTTAATTGTTTCTAAACGAACAAAAAGCCGCGTTTTAACGCGGCTTTTTGCTATCTCTAATTTGGAAAAAGCTTTACTTTCCAGCCAAAGCGTTTTTAGCCATGACGGAAATACGGCGGACACCCTCGCGAATCTTTTCGGGGTCGCTGGCGCTGAAGTTAAGGCGCATGGTGTTGCGGGGGCCATCAATCGGGTAGAATGGCACACCAGGCACATAAGCAACGCGCTGTTCAACGGCTTTGGGGAAGAGTTCGAGCGAGTCGCAACCTTCGGGCAAGCGCAGCCAAAGGAAGAGACCACCAGCAGGGGTTGTCCAGGTTGTGCCTTCGGGCATGAAGTCTTCAAAAGCCTGAAGCATCGCGTCGCGGCGTTCTTTGTAAACGCGTTTGATAAGTTCAATGTGGTCGGGCAGCCAGTCTCCAGCCACAAGTTCGTAGGCGATATACTGGTCGAAGGTCGAGCATTGCAGGTCAGCACCTTGTTTGGCCTGAACCATCTTCTTGATGACTTCTTCAGGTCCTATTGCCCAACCGATGCGCAAGCCAGGGGCTAAAATCTTGGAGAAGGTACTGGTGTGAATAACATTTCCTTCGAAATTATCTACACCTTTGCGGAACTGGCAATCGAGCTTCGCGATTGATGGAAGCATTTCGCCTTCGAAAATCAGCTTGCCGTAGGGGTCGTCTTCAACGATGGGCAGATTGTATTTATGTGATATTTCAACGAGCTGTTTGCGTCGTTCAATGGACATGGACACACCCATCGGGTTGTGGAAGTTAGGGAGCACATAAATAAATCTGGGGTCATGTTCCTTGATGATGGCTTCAATTTTATCAACTTGCATGCCGTCATCATCGGTCTCAACGGTGACGTATTCCGGGCCATAAGCGTTCCAGGCCTGAAGCGCGCCGAGATAAGTGGGGCTTTCGACAAGCAGTTTATCGCCTTCGTTGACGAAAATGCGACCGATAAAGTCAAGTGCCTGTTGTGAGCCACCGGTGATTTGAATGTTTTGCAAACCGATATTCACACCGCGTGAGCGATAGTCATCAACCAGATACTGGCGCAAGGGGTCATAGCCTTCGGTGGTGCTGTACTGGAGTGCTTTTTGCGGATTCTCAGTGAGAATTTTCTCGCATGCTTCTTTTACCCGTTCTACCGGGAAGAGTTCACCAGCCGGAAAACCACCGCCAAATGAAATGACATCAGGTTGATTGGTGACTTTGAGCAGTTCGCGGATGAACGAGCTTTTCATCCAAGCGGTACGTTTAGAAAATTTTCCTTCCCATGGATTAGTCATAATATGTGTCTCCTCTCAAACTATTGTTTATAAAAATCTTTTTACAATCGTTGCCGTACTGGGAATTGCGACACGATCGCCGTTTACTAGTTCAACGGGTGGTTTTTGTTGCCACTCGGGCGCGTTTTGGAAGATGTGGATGCTGGTGCCAGGTTTGCCAACCTTCTTGTCCACATAGGCCTGTCCGGTAAGCATACCATTCTGGTCGATGGCGCAGCTGGTAACGTAGCCAACAACACGTCCACGAAGGTCACAAACGGGGTCACCTGGTCGAGCCATACGCACACCTTTTTCGTTGAAGGTAAAGCGTGCTACTTCGGATTTGCGTTTCTTTTCATATTCCATGCTGGGCGCGCGTCCGATGAACCAGGCAGAGTTGAAGCGGACAAAGGAAATGAAACCTGCGTCGCCAACGGTAAGGTTAAAGTCACCGCCCATTTCGTGTCCGTACAGCGGTAAGCCAGCTTCGGTGCGCAGGGAGTCGCGCGCGGCAAGACCGCAGGCAACCAGGCCATAGTCCTTGCCTTTTTCCAACAAGTCATTCCAAAGCTGAACGGCATTATCGGGGTGAACAAAGACTTCAAAACCCAAAGCTTCGCCGGTATAACCCGTGCGCGAGATAATTACCGGGATATTGCCCAAACGACTGTCGCAGAGTTCACCTCTGCCCAGGCGCATAATCTTATGGTCATTGCAGTGGTCGCAAGCCAAACTGAGCAGAATATCGCGACTGGCTGGTCCTTGGATGGCAAGGGTAACAAATTGATCTTCGCCAGCAGCGGGGTCTTTGAGATTGCGCAAGGTGCATTTTCTGCCGGGGACTTTAACCCAGGGTTTTTCAAGGTCAACCAAAACTTCACCATTCTTTACCGCGGTGAGCCAGGCCCAGTCTTTCTCTTCGTTGGCAGCGTTCACAACCAGGAGATAGCGGTCTTCATCACGGCGGTAAATAATAAAGTCATCGATAACCTTGCCGTGGGGGTCAAGGAAGTGCGAATAGACTGATTCGCCGATTTCCAGGAAGATGGTGTCATTTCCGGAAACAGAGTCCAGGAAGACTGCCGCGTCGGGGCCTTCACACTGGAAAACGCCCATGTGGGTGACATCAAAGAGCCCGGCAGCTTCACGTACCGCGCGGTGTTCTTCCATTACAGAGCTATACCAAACGGGCATATCAAAGCCGGCAAAGGGTACCATCTTGGCGCCCATGGCAATATGCGTTCCGTGAAGTACGGTGCGTTCGAGTTCTTCGTTTTGGGGTTCTTCCCAAACAAACTCTGGCAAGGCAGGTTTGCTGATATCTTTGGGCATGGCGACGTACCATGGTTTGTCATCGCAAACGCGATTTCCTTCTTCAATGTATTCTTCCGGTTCAGTGGGCAGAATGGCGATGGGGCCAGGAATTCTGATAGCCAGATCTTCATCATAGTAGACAAAACCCGTTGAAATGCCATTTAGCCAAGTGCCAGCCAGTCCGACTTTCTCTGCTGGGATCGTGAGCTTAAAGACTTTGGGTGAAACACAGGTCAGTGTCGCGTCAATATCGCCACAAGGGGTGTGCATGCGGGTGGGCTGGGATTGTCCGGGGTCAAGGGCTTCAATGTCGTTGGTAAGGGTGTAGTTAAGGAAAGTTCGTACACCTTCGCCGGTAAGTTGGAACGCGCCATAGCCTTCAGCGGGCTTATCGCTGGCATAGAAGTAATGCGGGTAGCCATGGTGGGTAGGAATTTCGTCGCTTGAAGGTTTGGAATCGGCCAGTTTGCGAACGGCATCATTGACCATATTCATGGTGCAGAAGTCCACCTTGGCGCGTGATTTTTCGCCACTGCGGGCAGGCATGGGATAGGTCTTGGTAGCATCCAAAACCTTGACAATTAAGCCCGCGATTTCTTCCATTTCAGCTTCTCTGAAACCACGTTGGGTGAGCCATGTTGTGCCCATGCGGATACCCGATGCGGTCAGCGCGGAGCGGTCGCCGGGAACGGTGTTGCGGTTGGTAACGATGCCAACCAGGTCAAGGATACGCGCGGCGAGATCGCCGGTGAGGGGTGTGCCATCGGGACCAGTAAAGTTTTTACAGTCGATGAGTGCCATGTGGCTGTCGCTGCCACCATAGGCAACGCGCGCGCCATTTTCTTTAAAGCCCTTAATTAAGGCTTGTGTGTTCTTAAGAGTTTGTTGCTGGAGTTCTTTGAACTCTGGTTTAGTCGCCAGTTTCAGGGCGAGAGCAAGGGCGGCGATGCTGTTCATGTGGGGGCCACCTTGTTCACCGGGGAAGACACCCTTGTCGATTTCTTCGCCAAGTTCGCGGTCCTGGGTAATGAGCACCGCGCCACGCGGGCCACAAAGGGTTTTGTGGGTGGTGAAGCTCACGATATCCGCGATACCTACGGGCGAGGGAACAACCCCAGCGGCAACCAGGCCAGCGATGTGGGATGCGTCGGCCAGGAAGTACGCGCCGACTTCGTCGGCGATTTCGCGGAACTTTTGCCAGTCGGGAATCCAGGGATAGGAGGTGTAGCCCGCGATGAGAATCTTTGGTTTCACTTCCTGGGCGATTTTCAAAATAGCGTCGTAGTCGAGTCGTTCAGTTTTAGGGTCAACTGTGTAATGATAGGCATTGTAGACGAGACCAGAGCGGTTCACGGGGGCGCCATGGGTAAGATGGCCACCGTGGAGGAGGTCCATACCCAAAATGGCGTCGCCGGGTTTGAGCAAGGCGGTAAAAACGGCGGTGTTGGCGGGCGCGCCGGAAAGTGGCTGCACATTGACCCACAGGTCATCAGCGACGTGTCCGTTGGCTGCGAAAAGTTCCGCGGCGCGACGGCGGGCGAGTGCTTCGAGCATATCAATGTACTCAACGCCTTTGTAATAGCGGGGGTCGCTGTGACGACGATATCTGCCCAGTTGGTAGCCGTAGTCCATGATGGTTTCTTCGTCCTGATAACGTGTTTCAGGTCGCGGATAACCTTCAGCATAAATGTTTTGGAAAGATGAGCCCAGTAACTTGCGCACAGCGAGTGGTGCCATGCTTTCGCTGGGGATCATGATGAGTCGGCGAGCCTGACGTTCGTTCTCAAACTCAACCAAATCGGCGAGATGCTGGTCATAATCTGCTACGTCTTTTTTGAAAAGAAAATCGGTCATTTATTTACATCCTTGTGGTATTTTATTTGGTAAAACAAAACCATTTGCCCGCCAGGGACAAATGGGATTTGACATAAGTATTATCTTGTGTGGTACAAGATCTAAAAATTTGATTATTTTTGTAGCTTGGGTGAATGTACACTTCCATCTATTCTATTGTACCTTAAAGCTGGCGAAAAACACTGAACTGGAATTATTCTCTTACTGAAGGTTGATTATCGCTTGGGGGTATTTAATTTTGTTGGTGCTTTAGTCGAGTTAGCTGTTTTTGGAGATAGTGATTTAGAAACATGGGCAAAAATCTGGTAATATCGCCCAAGTCCCGTATAATAAAGTGTTATGCAAGATGAAATTGACCCCATCAATGAGATTGAACTCATCGATAAAGCCAAAAAAGACCCCGAAGCTTTTGGGCAACTTTATGACCGCTATGTTGTGCGTATTTATAACTATATTTATTATCGCGTCAGCAACACAGACGATGCTGAAGATTTGACCGCAAAGGTGTTCTTTAAGGCTTTGGATAATATCGGGAAATACAGGCACATGGGCTTGCCTTTTTCTGCCTGGCTGTATCGTATCGCGCATAATCAGATTGCTAATTTTCATCGGGACCGTTCGCGGGTGAAAGAAATTTCGATAGATGATTTGGTTCTGTCTGATGCTGGAACCAAACCATCACCCGAACGTGCAGCCCAAATGAACGAAGAACAAAAGGCCTTACTCAATTTGATGAATACATTAAGCCCGCAAAAACGGGATTTGATTGTACTTAAATTCGTGCATCGCTTGAGTAACGCGGAAATCGGAAAGATATTTGGCAAGTCCGAAGGCGCGATTAAAAGTTTATATCATCGGACTTTGCTTGAATTACGCGACTTAGTGGAAAGGTATGACCTTTCGTGAAACGAAAAAGCTTGAAAGGTGTTTGTTAGTATGAGTATGAAAGATTTATTTTCTTCTGAAAAACGTGCAAATGAGATCCAGGAAATGGAAGATTTTCTGCGTGGAAAATTAGGCGATTTGCGCCCCAAAATAGCCTTTCAAGCATCATTGAAAGACAAGCTCATCTCGTCCGAAACTTTTCAGCAGAAAAAACGGATGGGAAAAGCCTGGCTTATCGGTTTGGGAGTTGCTCTGGCGGGTGCCACGTTTTATGGCATGGGTTATCTCATCTATAAAAACGTTTCAACCCGAACCATTTAAGGTCTTACTGTCCACGCATCATTGCGCTAAAAAATCATGATAAAATTTTGATATGTCACCAAGAATAGTCTTTTTAGGTTCTCCAGATTTCGCAGTTCCCAGTCTTGAGGAACTGGCCGGGCACTACAACGTGGTGGGGTCATTACCCAACCCGACCGTCCTTTCGGGCGGGGACAAAAGATGGCACCCAGCGCGGTGAAAGACGCGGCGCAGTCCCTGGGTTTACCCGTTTATCAGCCCGAATCCTTTCGCACGCTTGAAGCATTTTCAAAACTTAACGCCTGGCAACCTGATGTGATGGTCGTGGCGGCTTATGGGCAGATTCTCTCACAAGCTGTACTCGATGTCCCTACAAAAGGTTGTTTGAACGTGCATGCGTCTTTGTTACCCCGCTGGCGGGGTGCATCGCCGATACAGGCCGCGATTGAAGCCGGTGATGAAAAAACCGGCGTGACCATCATGGAAATGGTGCAAAAACTCGATGCGGGTCCCATTGTCGCCCAGCGCGAGGTTCCTTTGCGCAGCGCGACTTATGCTGATGAGCTAAGTCAGCAACTGGCATACCTAGGCGCGCGAACTTTGCTGGAAGTTTTGCCAGACTGGTTGAACGGCACTCTAAAAGCCGTACCCCAGGATGAAAGTCAGGTAACTTACGCGCCCATGCTCAAAAAGAACCAGGGACTACTTCGCTTTGACCAACCAGCTATTCAACTTGTGCGCAAGGTGCATGCCTATCACCCCTGGCCAGGGACATCTTTCGAGTATATGGGGCAAAACATCAAGGTGCTTGACGCGCACGTGCACGATACGTTCAACGCGGAACCGGGAATCCGTTACAGCGTGAATGGTTTGCCGGCGATAGGTACCAGCGAGTGTCTTTTGGTATTAGATATGGTTCAGCCAGCGGGAAAACGCCCGATGCGCGGCGAAGACTTTTTGCGCGGTCAGCGCGATTGGATTGAACGGGAATAAGGTCGTTTAATTATCCGAACTGTCGTCAGAAAAATATTTTAA
>Ga0255347_1006927_pt1 | contig 12055 bp, 5 predicted proteins | sample wastewater_treat_2_FD_192479 | JGI IMG/M metagenome (GOLD analysis project Ga0255347, IMG submission 192479) | Wastewater microbial communities from Lulu Island WWTP, Vancouver, Canada - plant24 | ecosystem: Engineered > WWTP > Wastewater > Unclassified | place: Canada: Vancouver, British...
CTGTTTCGGCGTGGCGCCCGGGACCAACAGCAAGTCCAACCCCAACATGATGGCGGCCATCCGGCAGAACACCATCTTTACCAATGTTGTGCTGCGTGATGATAATACGGTGTGGTGGGAGGGTCATGATGACCCGCCCCCGGTTGAGGCATGGGACTGGACCGGGAAGCGCTGGTCCCCGGACCTGAAGGACGACAAGGGCAATCCGGTGCCCGGGGCCAATGGCAATTCCCGCTTTACGGTGCCCATCGACCAGGTTCCCACTCGTTCCAACCGCCTGGATGTGCTGGAAGGCGTGCCCATCTCCGCCTTTATCTTCGGCGGACGGCGTTCCCGGCTTGCCCCCCTTATCTTCCAGGCCTACAATTGGAACCACGGGGTCTTTGTCGCGGCCTCCATGGCCTCCGAGCGCACCGCGGCCCAGTACGGCAAGCAGGGTGAGATCCGCTACGACCCCATGGCCATGCTTCCATTTGCCGGCTATAACATGGGCGACTACTTACGCCACTGGCTCGACATGGGTATGCGCATTCCCAACCCCCCGCTGATCTTCCTGGTCAACTGGTTCCGCCAGGATGAGCAGGGAAGATATTTGTGGCCCGGTTTCGGCGAAAACCTCCGCGTCCTCGACTGGGTGCTCCAGCGCCGGCGCGGGGAGGTGGCCGCGGTCCATAGCCCCATCGGCTATCTCCCCAACGAGGGGGCGCTGGACATGACCGGACTCGACATCCCCAAAGAGCACATGGATCAGCTCTTTGCCGTGGACCAGCCGGGATGGCTCAAGGAATGTGACGACGTGGAGGCCTTCTTCAATTCCCTGGGCGACCGCATGCCCCGGCGCCTCTACGATGAACTGGAGCAGCTCCGCTATCGCCTCCGCCGCTGCTGCGGACCCCAGGGCCGGTTCCACATGGTCTGGTGACCGGCGCTTGCTGATTAGAAGGCAACGGTTCTTTAACAACCCGCTTGTGCAATTGCGGCACATCATCTTTATTGCTCAAAGGACGTGCCGCTCCGATTTTCATTATTCGGAAAACCAACAACGCATTCACCGCCATACCGCGACTTGCTTCTTGCCCGGATGCATTGTTTCACTGCCGCAGAATGTTTTTTACTGGCACCGCCGTTGGTTCCTTTCCCAAACACTTTGCACATAACCGAGTATACCCTTTCAAACACTTCGCAAAGTCAGCCGCCGCCATACGCGCAATTCTCCAGCTTCCTTTTATAGCGGCATCTCCTTATTTCACTCATGCGGCAGTAGCCGAGGCGCTCACCTTGGGAGAGGCAGACATCACAATTTATTGTTTCCGGCAAAAATTCCATTGCAAAAAAACCCCGCTATTCCTCGGCCAATTGTTTCCTCGGCTCATCGCCGTTTCGCTTCTTGCAAATGTATGAAACGCATTTTGAACAGTGCACCCCGCCACGTCCGATCATTTTCTCCATCATGCTCTCCTGTTGTGGCCAAAGCAGCTAAAGACCTTTATGCCCGAAAAATCTAAAAAGCAGTATCCCCCAGCGGTATGAAAAAACCAGTGGTTTATGCCGGGCATCCGCGGCAGGGTTGTTTTTCCCCAATCCGCCGGGTGGGCGCGGTCATTATCCGGCGATTAAGACGGGAATTAAGATTATAACGTTTTGCGACGGTTGTTCTTTTGCCTAACCCTGTCGGAAGAATGTGGCACTGGCTTACAGCACCAACCGCCGTTCTTTTTTCATGCGATGATCGAGATAGTAAAGTATCGGCACCACCATTCTTGAAAAAAGAGTCGCAGCCACTTCTCCGGCCATCAGCGAGAGGGCAAGTCCCTGAAAAATTGGATCAAACAGGATAACAAACGCTCCGGCGACCACTGACAGTGCGGTAAGCAGCATGGGTCTGAAACGCACCGCTCCCGCATCTATGACCGCCTGTTCCAGGGTCATGCCTTCCGACAAGCGCAGCTCAATGAAATCCGCAAGGATAATTGAATTTCGCACCACAATGCCGGCACCGGCAATGAATCCGATCATGGAGGTGGCGGTAAAAAACGAACCGGTCAATGCATGCGCTGGAATTATACCGATGAGTGACAGGGGAATCGGCGCCATAATCACCAGCGGGGCGGTGTAAGAACGAAACCAGCCGACCACCAGTATAAATATGAGTATCATCACGATACCGAAAGCAAGCCCCATGTCGCGGAAAACCTCATAGGTAATATGCCATTCACCGTCCCATTTAATCGACCACTCCATCTGGGAGAATGGCGGATGGGTATAATAGGTTCTGATTTTATAACCGCCGGGAACGGTGATCTGCTCAAGCTGTTTTTCCATATGCATAATCCCGTATACCGGACTTTCCTCGGTGCCGGCCATGTCTCCGGTTACATAAACCACCGGGTGAAGATTTTTATGATAAATCGGATGAGGCGCCGTTTTCTTTTCAATTCGGGCAATCTCGGCAAGGGTGACCAGCTGTCCCTCCCGAGATTTAATCTTGATTGATGACAGATCGGGCAGCGAACTGCGCCGGTCTCTCGGAAAACGAAGGAGAATGTCCACCTGCTCTTTGGCATCCGGATCATGCAAAAGCCCGGCGGAGGATCCCTGAAGCGCAGTTTTGAGGACTTCTGTAACCCGGGCCGGTGACACCCCGCTGAGCAATGCCTGGTCGCGGTCTACTTCGATCTGATATTCCACCTGCGGCTCGGTCATGTACCAGTCCACATCCACGACGGTCGGGGTTTTCAGAAAGATTTCCTTTATCTTTCGGGCAAGCTCTATCTGCTGCTGGTAATCGGGGCCGTAGACTTCCGCCACCAGCGTCTGGAGCACCGGCGGCCCGGGCGGCACTTCCGCCACTTTGATTCGCGCCCCGTATTTTTGACCAATGGCCGCCAGCCCGGGGCGCACCTGTTTCGCAATATCATGACTTTGCAGACGGCGTTCTCCCCGGGCGACAAGATTAACCTGCAGGTCCGCAACCGTCGGCCCCTGTCGGAGGTAATAGTGCCTGATCAGGCCATTGAAATTGAAGGGCGCGGCGGTTCCAACGTAGATCTGGTAGTCGGTCACCTCCGGTCGGCCGAGCATAAATGCACCCAGTTCTTCCGCGACCCGTCCGGTCTGCTCTACGGTGGAACCTTCCGGCATATCCACAATAATCTGAAATTCACTCTTGTTATCAAAGGGCAGCATCTTTACATATACCCGCTTAAAGTAAAAAAGAGAGCAGGCCAGCGCAAACAGCAGTAACACGCCCCCCATAAGCAACCAGCGCCATCGCTTGTCCCGGATGAGATGCCCCATCAGCGAGCGATAATAAATGGTAAGGCGGTCTTCGGCCGCGGTATGATGAGCGGCTGTCTGCCTTTTTAAAAGATGATTCGCTGCCCAGGGGGTTATGACAAAGGCAACCGCCATCGAGAAGAACATGGCCAGCGAAGCTCCGACCGGCATGGGCCGCATGTATGGGCCCATGAGCCCCCCGACAAACGCCATGGGCATGATGGAGGCTATCACGGTAAAGGTGGCCAGGATTAACGGGCTGCGCACCTCGTTGACCGCGCTGACGATTACATCTTTGAGCGGCTTTCCGTTATTTTCCGGGAGCATGAGATGCCTGACGATATTTTCCACGTCAACGATCGGGTCATCGACCAAGATACCGATACAAAATATGAGGGCAAACAGGGTAACCCGGTTCAGGGTATAGCCGAAGAAATAGTAAATAAACAGCGTGACCGCCAGTGTCACCGGCACGGCAATGATCACAATAAAGCTGGCGCGGACTCCGAGGAAAAGGGCAATTGAAAAGAAAACCGCAACAATAGCGATAAACAGGTGTTTAAGGAGCTCATCCGATTTATCCTTTGCGGTACTGCCGTAATTTCTGGTAATGGTTATCTGAACATCATGGGGAATGATAAAACCTTTGAGAGCCTCTATTTTTTTTAGCACCGCATTCGCCAGATGGGTTGCGTTAAGTCCTTTTCGCTTTGCCGCGGCGATGGTCAGGGCCGGATAGAGATTGCCGGGTTCCGCGGCGATGCTTTTCCGGTGGGCCGCCGCTCCCGCGCCAAACAGCACATAACTTTCCGGCTCTTCGGGTCCGTCGGTTATCGACGCGACATCCCGTAAAAAGACCGGCTTCCCGGCGGCAACCTTAATGACCGTATTCTCCACATCCTTGATGGTTTTGAAAAAATTGTTGAGCCGCACCTGGTAGGAGTAATTGTCCGAGCTGAACTCACCGGTACGCTCAGAGCGGTTTTGCTCCTGTATGGCCTGTGCAATCTCAACCGGATCAAGACCCAAGGCGGATATTTTGTCCGGCTTGAGAAAGATTTGTGCCTGGCGTCTGGCGCATCCCTGGACAAACGTTTCCGAGATGCCGGGTATGTTTCTTATCTCATCATCGACGTGAGTCACAATGGTGCGAAGCATCTGGCTATTGTAGCCGTCACCCCAGAAGGTCAGGCCGATGATCGGCACATCGTCTATTGAACGAGGTTTAAGCAGCGGCATGGAGCAGCCGGCCGGAATCCAGTCGAGGTGCTGATAGAGTTTGGTGTAGGTCTTGATCAGGCTCTTCTCCGTATCCTCGCCGACATAAAACCGGACTATGGATAGGGCATGGCCATCCAGGGCGGTTGAATAGACGTATTCCACGCCGGGTATTTCCCAGAGCAATTTTTCCAGGGGTGATACAACCCGTTTTTCTATCTCGCGGGGGGGGGCACCGGGCATCTGTACGAAAATATCGATCATCGGAACGACGATCTGCGGCTCCTCCTCGCTCGGGGTGTTGATGATGGCAAATCCGCCCATCAACAACATGGCCAGGATAATGATCGGAACCAACTTGGAATCAACAAATGCACTGGTTATCGCGGCTATGAAACCCGCATCCCGGTGCGACGAATGCATATCCGGTGCGCTCATTTAATAACGTCTCCCTCTGACAGGCTTTGCAGGTCGGAAATCACAATGATCTCATGGGGGGAAAGGCCGGCCAGCACCTCTACCCAGATGTCCGGTTTACCTTTGTCGGGTTCGGACACATCGGGGTCAATGAGCGTGAAGCGCGTTGTGTCCCCATTCCGGTGCCGGTTGAAACGGCTTCCGGTTTTTATCAGACGGAAATGGATTGTCCGGTCGGAGGAGACGGTGTAGGCCGCCGTCAAGTCTCCACGGCGAATGATCGCCGGCAGGGGTATGAGCAGTTTTTCTGCTTCCCCGGTGGGCCAATACAATGACCCATGCTCACCGCTGCGCACCTTTTGTCCGCTCAGGTCCGCCTTCACGGTGAAGGTTCTGGTGGCGCTATCCACGTGGGGAACGATAATGGAGGGGGAGGTGGTCAGATTAACGTCGGCCGCGGGGATGAAAATCTGCACCGGGTTTGCCCCACCGTCCTGCTTGATCAGTGATTCATCAACCTCCGCCACAAACCAGAACCCTGCGACGCCGTCATCCAGTGCAATCAGCGGCTGGTTGGCCGTGACAAATGCCCCGCGGTCGACATAGCGTTTCACCACGGTTCCGGTAACCGGGGATGCTATTTCAGCATACGACAATAGCGCCTTCAGTTCCGCCAGCCGGGCTGTGATGGCCTCCTCCTGTGCGCCGAGGGCAAGCTCTTCCTGAGCGAGTGAATCGTATTCAGACTTGGCGCGGTCATATTCAACCCTGGTTGCCGCTCCATGGGTTATCAGCCGGGAGAATCGCGCATAATTGGCTTTTGCGTAGGCCACCCGTGCGGCAATCGATGCCCGTCGTTTTTTTGCCGACTCAAATTCCGCACGCTGGGCTGCCATTTTGCTTCTAAGCTCCCGGTCATCGATGGTTATCAGGTGGTCGCCCTTTTTTACCCCTTCGCCCTCTTCGACCGAGAGCGAAGTGACCATCCCGGAGATTTTAGATGAAAGCACTACTTGGTTTTTCACTTGTACTTGACCGGGGAATCTTCTGCTGAGCGGAACGTTTGCTTTGGTGCAGGTGGAGGTTTCGGCTGAAACCTCTTTCCGGGCGGGGCCTGGTCTCTCTCCGCTCCCGCAGGAACATGCGCCTGCAAGGAATGCTATCGTTATCAGGTATTCAATGCCTCTTTGCATTACAGGCTCCTTTCCCCAGCATCGAGAATGCCGGCTGCCCACCTAAGCTCGGCATGAGCCAGCCGGCCGTCATAGCGGGCACGGAGGTGTTCAAGCCGCGCCCGGTGCAGGGCGGTTTCACTGTTGAGGAGTTCGGTAATGATGGTGAGCCCGCTCTGATACCTCTCCTGTACGATGCGCAGTCCTTCCTCCGCCTGCGCAACTGCATTCCGGGTTACCGCAACCTGTTCGCGGGCGGTCATCAGATTGAGCCAGGAGGTATGCACGTCATTGCGTATGTTCTGCTCAACCTCCCTTTCCACGGCTAAGGCCCTTAGTTCCTCGGCTCGCGCCTTTTTATATTCCGCGCAATCGCTCAGGCCGTTAAAGATGTTAAAATCCGCGGTCAGCATTACCGTCAGGTTGTCACCCGACGCCCCACGGGTTCCCTCTGAGGCATACTCATACACGCCATTGAAGTGCAGCGCGGGTAGAAAGTTCATCTTGTGCTTTTTAACCGTCATCCGGGTAATTTTCAGGAGCAGGTCGGTATAAGCCCGTTCCGGGCGGTTATCCAGGGCCTTTTGACTCCAGTATGCTAAATCCTTGGTTTCATCGCTGCGGGCGGAATCGGGGAATACCGCCCGCCACTCCCGTTCGGGATCAATGCCCATGGCAACGTTGAGTTGCGACCGCGCGATGGCAATATTATTGTTTGTCCCCAGGGCCTCTTTGCGCAGGCTTGCCAGATTTACCTCTGACTGTAGAACATCCGATTTCAGAACCATGCCTTCCTGAAAACGGGAGCCGGTGATCTTCAGATCAGCCTCTGCGGTTTCCACTGTTTGTAACATCACTGTATGGGTGTCAATTGCCAACAGCCAGCCCAAATAAGCCGTCTCGACATCAAGCAAGACCTTTTGTCTGGTTTGGCTTTCCGAAGCCCGGCTCATCTGCTCATAGTAGGTGGCATTTTTATAATCAGCAAAAAAAGCGCCTTTGTTGAAGATGGGCTGGGTGAGAATGATCTGCGACCTCAGATTATTATGCAATGTGGGATAGTTGAGCCGTTTTATGCCAAAGTCCATGGCTTGAAAATTCTGCTGGGCCAACTTATCGCTGAACACCTGGACCGGGTTGTCAGAGCGGATGAAAGCTTCACGGAAATTGACACTGGGGAGCAGCCGGCCTCTGGCCTTTTTGACGTCCTGCTGAGCGGCGCTCTTTTCCGCTTCGCTTACTTTAAGATCGGGTTGGTTGGCCAGGGCCAGTTCAAATGCCTTCTCAATGGAGAGCGCTTCAGCCGAAGGGGCTGATTCAGATGACCCCCCCGACCCCGCTGAGGCCGCAACGGTATCGCCTGGAATTAACATGCTTGACATACCAAAGACGATCGCAAGCACATGGCACATAAATGTTTTTCTCATGGTTGTCCGCCTCCTTATCTTGACCACACTTCACTAACCGAGATGTTTATATCAAAGCCGCTATCGGGTTCCTTCAGATGATGTCCTCCCCTCCTTTACTAAGCTCTTAGCGCAATTGCCGATATACAGCATAGATTATTAGTGGCTCGCCTGTCAATGCAGTTGCACAAAGAGAGGTCTCTGACGGATGATTTGGCTTAAAAATAATTTAATATTGAGCCCGCCTCCGAAGTGATATATCATTGCCATAATTGTTTTTGGTTGTGAAGCGGACTAAACCACACCGAAGCACGTCGAAGCATTGTGTGAAAATTTGCCGGCGTTCCTCTTCGGTTCCCGATATGGAGAAAAACATGACAAGCCTGACGATTAAGCCTGCTGCCCTGTCCGATGAAACGGCGGCCGTTGTGCCCTTGGCGTTTAGCGCGGACCCGGTAGCGCAATGGCTGCATCCGCATCCTACCCTCCTATCGGTGCTTAAGGTCAGGCTGGAAAGACAAGCGGTATGGCGCAGTCTTAAGCCGAGGGCCGATCGCTTTTGACTGATGTGAATTGAGGGGAAGTTCATCAAGCGGCGCGACATGGCCCGCTTAAACCGGCGCGCGACCGACACGCATTGGCCTTACCGCAGGCAGGACCTTCCACAGCCCCGTCGTTCAGTTGCCGGTTTCGCAAGAGAGGGGTGATGATATAATCCGCAAGGCCCTGACCAGGGGTGTTGTTTTTAGGAGATACAAGAAAATGCTCGAAATGCCCGTCGATCACGGTTAAAATGGAATTCAGTTAAAATTATGCGCGGAAGGATGCTTGCCTTCCGGCGGAAAATGGCGAAATGTTTAAGGAATCCGCAGCGCGGTTGGAAAGCGCAAACCGGGAAATGGAGGGTCCGGAAGTTTTGAAGGGATTCAAGCTGATCCTCCGGGCTTTGCGGTATAGAAATTACCGGCTCTTTTTTGGCGGCCAGAGCGTCTCGCTTATCGGCATGTGGATGCAGTCGGTTGCCATGAGTTGGCTGGTGTACCGGTTAACCGCATCGCCGATGATGCTCGGGGTCGTCGCCTTTGTTAATCAGATCCCCTCGTTTGTCCTGGCCCCCATTGCCGGCGTTTATGCCGACCGCTGGAACCGTCGCACCATGCTGCTCTGGACACAGACATTGTTGATGATAGAGTCGCTGATGCTGGTCGTGCTGTGGCTCAGCGGCGTGGTGCACGTGTGGCAATTGATCGTGCTGGAGCTCTTTGCCGGGTTGGTAAAGGCGTTTGACGCGCCGGCGCGGCAGTCATTTGTCGTGGACATGATCGAGCAGAAAGAGGATCTGGGCAATGCCATTGCCTTGAATTCGGCGATATTCAACGGATCGCGTCTGATTGGTCCATCACTGGCCGGGGTGATCATTGCAACTGCCGGTGAGGGAATCTGTTTTCTGATAAACGGGCTTTCCTTCCTGGCCATCATACTCGCGCTGCGAGCCATGACCATTGCCCCCCGGGAGCTTGCGGCGCAGACGACCCATGTTCTGCAGGAGCTGAAGGAGGGGTTCGCCTACATTTACCACCATGTCCCCATTCGCACGCTGCTCATCCTGGTGTCGGTGGTGAGCCTGGTGGGGATGCCCTATGTCGTGCTCATGCCCGTTTTCGCCAAGGAGATTCTGCGCGGCGGGCCGTCAACCCTCGGCTTTCTTATGGCCGCCTCAGGCATAGGCGCGCTGACCGGGGCCTTCTTTCTTGCGTCACGCAGGGAGTTTAATGGGTCGGGCAGGCTTATCCCCCTGGCCGCCGTCATCTTCGGCAGCGGCCTGATTGCTTTCTCTTTTTCAAAGGTTTTTATCTGCTCTTTCGCGGTGATATTAATGAGCGGGTTCGGCCTGATGGTACAAATGGCTCTGTCCAATACCAGCCTGCAGACACTGGTTGACGATGACAAGCGCGGGAGGGTGATGAGCTTTTACACCATGGCGTTCATGGGCGTGGCCCCCTTTGGAAGCCTGCTGGCGGGCGGACTGGCGCATCGCATAGGCGCTCCCCACACCCTGCTGCTCGGCGGCACCGCCTGTGTTGCCGGAGCCGTGCTGTTTGCCAAAAAATATCCAAGCGTTCTTTAGTCGCTGAGGGCCATTCAACCACAGTACGGAAAACGGCGATGGGTTTTGATGCTTAAATTATCCGCCGCGTCCATGGCTTTTCTGATAGCGGTTGGTTTCAAGCAATGGATGGTTCACCTTATGAAATGTTGGGCGGCACGGCATAAGCCGTCTCCTCACCCTTGTGGCAAGGCGACAATGGTGAACCAGAATTCCTCGATTGACCGCACAATCTTTTCAAACTGGGCCAGGCCAACCGGTTTAGTGATATAACAGTTTGCATGCAGATAGTAGGCATCGAGAACATCCTGATCGGCCTTGGATGCGGTCAATATCACCACCGGAATATGCTGCAATGCCTCATCCGTTTTAATTTCCTTCAAAACATCCAGGCCGTTCTTATTGGGGAGATTGAGATCAAGCAGGACCAGATCCGGACGGGCGGCATCCGCATAGCCGCCTTCACGTCGCAGAAAAGCCAGGGCTTCGACACCGTTGGTAATGACATGAAGCGTGTTGTGGATTTTAAATTCCTTGATCGCCTCACGGGTCAAACGGATATCCGCGGGATTGTCCTCCACCAGTAAAATCTCCACCGGCCTGCCGTGCATTACATGGGTCATGGCCTTTGATCCTCACGCCGACAGCGTAAAGTAAAAGGTTGCGCCTTTTCCCAACTCACTTTCCAGCCATATTGCGCCTTTATGCAGCTCCACAATTTTCATGCAAAGAGCCAGTCCGATCCCGGTGCCGGCGTATTCGTCCCGGCTGTGCAGCCGTTGAAATATTTTAAACACCTGTTCTTTATACCGGGGGTCGATGCCGATGCCGTTATCCCGCACGGAAAAAAGCCATTCATTCTGTTTGGATTCCGCCGCGATATGTATCCGGGGCGTTGCCGTGCCGCGAAATTTTATGGCGTTGCTTATGAGATTTTGAAACAACTGGGTCATCTGCGATGCATTACAGGGTATGGTCGGCAGGGTGCCGCGGGTGATGATTGCCTGACTTTCTTCGACGGCAACGCGCAGGTTGGAAAGCGCCTGATTGAGCGGGTGGTTGCAATCAGTGGGAACAAAGCGGATATCGCGCGCCCCGACACGCGAGTAGGCCAGCAGGTCATCAATCAGAGTCTGCATCCGTAAAGCCCCGTCCACCGCATAATGGATGAATTCCCTTGCATCCTGATCGAGCCTGTCTTTATAGCGCCTTTCCAAAAGTCGGGTAAAGCTCGCCACCATGCGCAGGGGCTCCTGCAGATCATGCGAAGCAACATAGGCAAACTGTTCAAGTTCCTTGTTCGATTTCATGAGTTGCCGCAGCAATTGTTCGCGCTCTTCCTCCATTTGCTTGCGCGCGGTAATGTCCTGGGTGGTCCCGAATCCGCTCACAAGCCTGCCCTGCGGATCAAATTCCAGCTCAGCCTGCTCATGCACCCATTTTACCATGTTGCCCACGACCAGCCGGTGTTCGATATCATAAGGTTCGCCGGCAAGGGCCGTCTTCCACTTCCGGTCCACAAGCTCACGATCATCCGGGTGAACCAGTGCCAGAAACTTTTTATAGGTCACGGGCGTTCCCACGGGAATGCCGAAGATACGATAGCACTCCTCAGAACAGAGTAACTTACTGGTTTGAATCAGGAGCCGCCAGCTTCCAATACGGGCCACCGTCTGGGCGCGGTTGAGGTCCTCCCGGCTCTCGCGCAGCGCCTGCACTACTTTCTCCCGCTCGGTGATATCGCTGCATGTGCCGATCATTTTGTATGGGGAACCTTTTTCATCGGTGAAAGCTACCCCCCGGTCAATCCAGTAGCCATAAGAACCGTCTTGTTTCATAAAGCGGTACTTCACATGGTAGGGTTCGCCGTTTTTAAGGTGCCGGTCAAGCGCAGCCATCACCCGATCATGGTCATCCGGGTGAATCACCTGTTTCCATGTTTCGATTGTTCTCGGGAAACCGCCGGGGGTATGACCCAGCAACTCGTCAATCTTTCCAAACCACGCCAGGGTTCCCTTTACAATGTCCCATTCCCAGATCAAATCGGTGGAGCATTCGGCAGCGATGCGAAATCTCTCTTCACTGCTGCGCAGGACCTCGGTGCGTTCGATCACGCGCTGCTCCAGGGTTTCATTGGCCCGCCGCAGGGCCTCCTCCGCCTGCCTGATCTCGGTAATATCTATGCCTGCTTCCAGGATAAGCGGCGATCCGCCGGAATCGGTAAAGGGAAAATCAAAAATATCGTAGGTGCGGCCGTCCGGACCCTGCCACTGCCAGCGATGCGGGGCGCGGGTCTCAAGCACTTTATACGTTTCACACGATTCACAGGGGTCGGCTCTGCGAAACAGATACTCAAAGCAGCGCTGTCCGCGGTCCTCGCCGAAACGATTTCGGAAGAAGCGATTGGAAAAAGAGACGCGATGATCCGGCGTCAGGAGAATCACGTACACCGGCAATGT
>Ga0255347_1006937_pt1 | contig 12044 bp, 10 predicted proteins | sample wastewater_treat_2_FD_192479 | JGI IMG/M metagenome (GOLD analysis project Ga0255347, IMG submission 192479) | Wastewater microbial communities from Lulu Island WWTP, Vancouver, Canada - plant24 | ecosystem: Engineered > WWTP > Wastewater > Unclassified | place: Canada: Vancouver, British...
GATGCACCGCTACAACTGCGGCATTTTTCTCCATGTTTAGCAGGATAGTACTCGCCGCATAACGGGCAGAGAGCGGAAGGCCCGGACTTCCCCCGGGAAACAGTCTCCGGGTTCACCTTTATCTTCTGCATGCTCAGTATTGAATGGCCCGCATCCTTTATCTGGCTCATGAGCAGATCATGGTTCTGCTCCTTCTTAGGCTTCAGTTTGAGGAACCAGTTGTTCACCTCCGGCCAGTTTTTCAGCTTCTCTTTATCAAGAAAGACTCTGATTCCGTTGCCGCTGCTCTTGTCATACATCGTAATGGCGAACTTGCCGAAATCGAGTACCGTAAGCCACCCGTTGCCGGTCGTACAGGGAGTGAGAAGCTGAATTGCGTCAGGCAGACATGAGGACGTTTCGCAGATCGAATCAAAGAATTCACCCTCGGGAAGATTCTTTAAAGCAAGATCCACCATAAACCCGCCTATCATCAGGCCGGGGGCCGCGCTACCATGAAAAGATTTAACAAGCTCCGTATATTCTTCGTAAGAATGCGCGCCTATATTCATTATTAAACTCCTTTTACCCCGACCGTGTCCCTATTATACCTGAATTAGCGAACATAATGCATTATGTTATTTTTAACCAACCAAAATCAAGCCTATTTTATAGTTGTCATTTATGGCATAATAAATTTCCAGTCAAGAACTTTCGCATACGGCCATTCAGTCGATGAACGCCCTGAAAACAGATACATTCGTCACAATGATAACCGATTACCGGTGGGCCAATAAAGTGTTTTTTTTACGGTATTTTTTAATAGCATAATCAGTTTTTGTCTTGAAAAAATTTCCAGCATCTAAACACTTAACGGAATATACACGATTGTTTAGCTAAAAAAATATTTATATATCAGCTTTGAATATCAATCACAGATTTTTTGAAATAATTGAATAATGAACTAATGACTGTTAGATGATAATATGCTATTCAGGATATTCATGATTATGCCTGTGAATAAAACAATCATCCCGCAAGTCATTAACAATAATAAACATTGCCTGTTACTTACAGAAAAATATAAAAAAGGGAGATTGTTATGAACAAAATCCAGCTCACGATCGACGGGGTGGAGGTTACGGGAACACAGGGCCAGACAATTCTCGAAATTGCCCGAGAGAACGGCTTTGACATCCCCACACTCTGTTATCACCCGAGTATCAGTAAAACCGGCGCCTGTCGTCTCTGCATTGTCAGGGTAAACGGGAACATGATAAAGGCATCATGTACTGAACCCGCAACAGAAGGCGCGAAAATAATTACCGAGGATGCTGAACTAAGCGGCCTCAGAAAAGGCATTCTCGAAATGCTCCTCGCAGAAGGTGATCACAACTGCCTCTACTGTGAAGCGAACGGAAACTGCGAACTCCAGAGTCTCTGCTACAGATACGGCGCCGAGAATCCTGCGGGCGATTTTCCTAAGAACAAAAGACAGATAGACGTTACATCAAGCATGGGACTGCGCAGAAACGAAAATCGCTGCGTGCTCTGCGGAAGGTGCGTCAAGGCCTGCGCTGAAATTCAGGTGCAGAACGTGTGGCAGTTTGACGGCCGCGGATCGCGCGCGTGCCTTACATCGGACATGTATGAAAAACTCGGAGATTCATCATGCGTGCAGTGCGGACAGTGCGTTCAGATATGCCCGACAGGCGCGCTTACATTCCAGACAGTCCTTGGACGCGGGCAGGCATGGGAACTTAAAAAAGAATCAAGTATATGCATATACTGCGGCGTCGGCTGCAAGATTGATTTCTACACCAATAAAAAAGGGGAACTTGTCAAGGCAATAGGCCATCCCGACGGCCCTAACAGGGGACACCTTTGCATCAAGGGACGTTTCGGTTTCGACTTTGTCCAGGGCGACAAGCGTATAAGCAGTCCTCTTATAAAAAGAAACGGAAAGTTTGAAGAAGCATCATGGGACGAAGCTCTGGACTATGTTGCGAAAAGATTTTCTGATATTAAAAAAGATAACGGCCCTGATTCACTTATGGCCTTCTCTTCAGCAAAATGTACAAATGAAGAAAACTATTTAATGCAAAAATTTATGCGCGCGGTGATAGGCACGAACAATGTTGATCACTGCGCCCGGCTCTGACACAGCTCAACCGTCGCCGGTCTGGCGGCTACATTCGGTTCAGGAGCAATGACAAACTCGATCAGGGAAATCCCGATCACAGAGTCATTCCTTGTAATCGGCTCAAACACTACCGAAAACCATCCGGTTATCGGTTCTATGATTAAAAATGAAGTAATTAACAAAGGTAAAAAACTTGTTGTAGTAGACCCGAGAAAAATAGAACTGGCAAAATATGCCGACGTATTTCTGCAGATAAAGCCGGGAACCAACGTGGCAATCCTTAACGGTTTTGCCCACGTGCTTATTAAAGAAAACCTCTATGACAAAGAGTTCGTCAGGGAGAGATGCGAAGGTTTTGACGAAATGGCCAAAACCCTTGAAAAGTACACCCCCGAGCATGTGGCACAGATATGCGGACTTGATGATCCATCAAAGATCGTTGAAGCTGCGCGCATATTCGCGGAAAGCAAGCCTATGGCTCTGTACTACTGCATGGGTATTACTCAGTTTAAATCAGGCGTTAACGGCGTTAAATGCTGCGCTAATTTACAGATGCTCCTTGGCAACCTCGGTATTCCGGGAGGCGGCGTAAATCCGCTCCGCGGACAGAATAATGTACAGGGCGCGTGCGACATGGGCGCGCTGAATGCGGTTTATCCGGCCTATCAGCCTGTTACATCCGAAGAGAACCAGAAGAAATTCAAAGAGGCATGGAAAACTCCGCTTGAACTTTCAATTAAACCCGGCCTTACAATAGTTGAATCACTTAATGCGGCAATTGAAGGAAAGGTTAAGGCGCTCTATGTATTGGGTGAAAACCCCGTAATGTCAGACCCCAACCAGCACCATGTAATCGAAGCGCTGGAGCGCGCAGAATTTGTTGTTGTTCAGGATATCGTTCTTACAGAAACAGCGGCACTGGCCGACGTGGTTCTGCCGGGACGCGCTTTCCTTGAGAAAGAAGGTACGGCGAGCAACACAGAGCGCCGGGTACAGCCGATGCACAAGGTTGTTGAACCTCTCAAAGGCACGCAGGACGACTGGTGGATTGTCATGCAGATCGCGAACCGTATGGGCGCAGGCTGGGACTACACATGCGCAGAGGATATCTTTGAAGAGATCCGAAAGGTTACGCCTTCCTACGCCGGTATAACTTATGAAAGACTCGAAAAGGAACTCATCCAGTGGCCATGCCCCAACGAGCAGCACCCAGGGACACAGTACCTGCACAAGGATAAATTCAGCAGGGGGCTTGGACTCATGTCAGCAATAGAGTTTACACCTCCGGCTGAGGATGTTGATCCCGAATACCCGATGATACTTACAACGGGAAGGATACTCCAGCACTTCCATACAGGGACTATGACGCGTAATTCAAAGCTGCTTGACGAGTTAGTCCCCGAAGGATTTGTTGAACTCCACCCCAACGACGCAAGCAACTATAATGTCTCGGATGGCGAGGTCATCTCCGTCTCAACAAGAAGGGGCAGCGTCAGGATAAAAGCCCGTTTAACATATAAACCCAAGCCCAATGTAGTATTTATGCCGTTCCACTTTGCCGAAGCTGCGGCAAACAAACTGACCATTGATGCTCTGGATCCCACATGCAAGATTCCGGAGTACAAGGTATGTGCCTGTAAAATTGAAAAAGTGAACGCGTAAGGGGGCAGAATATGAATAACGAAATGATTACAAAAACAATAAACAAATACGGCAAAAGCCAGGAACACCTTATGCTCATACTGCGCGACCTTGAAACACAGTCGGGTAAAAACGTACTGGAACCCGCCGTACTCACAGAGGTAGCGGAACAGATGAACATACCGAAAAGCGCGGTTGCGGGTTTCCTCGGTTTCTATACCATGTTTAAAACAGAGCCCAGGGCTAAATACATTATACGGGTATGCAAGTCGGGCCCGTGTCATGTCATGGGATCAACAAATATCTTCCATGAAATTGAAAAAATTTTAGGAATCAAACCCGGCGAGGGCACAAAGGACGGAATATTCTTTCTTGAAAAGTGCGAATGCCTTGGAGTATGTTCGGTTGCACCGGCGATGATGGTTAATTACGACATTCACGGCAACCTTAACGCTGACAGCCTTAAAAAGATATTCAATAACTACAAAAAAAGCGAGCCGGTTGCCGGCGAGGCATGCGGCCCTGAAGTTGAAGGGAAAAAATGCATCATCGAAGGGACAAAGCAGACAAAGAGGCTCCTTGAGAACATGGGAGTTGTTGACCCGCTTTCGATAGATTCCTACGTCGCGAAAGGCGGATTCAATGCTCTTAAAAAAGCAGTCACCATGGACCGCGGCGAGATAATCCAGATCGTAAAGGATTCAGGACTCAGGGGCCGTGGCGGAGCAGGATTCTCGGCAGGCATGAAATGGTCTTTTGTTACAAAAGGCGGCATGCAGAAATACGTTATATGCAACGCTGACGAAGGCGAGCCCGGAACATTCAAAGACCGCATACTCATGGAAGAAAATCCCCAGGCTCTTCTTGAAGGTATGGCAATTTGCGGACACGCGATTGACGCCTCAATAGGGTACATCTATGTTCGCGGTGAATTCAGAAGATCAATAATACGCCTTCAGAAAGCGATAGACCAGGCAAGGGCAAAAGGTTTCCTTGGCAAAAACATCTTCGGTTCAAATTTCAGTTTTGACATTTTCATCAAGGAGGGCGGCGGAGCCTATGTGTGCGGTGAAGAGACATCGCTGATCAATTCAATGGAAGGGAAGCGCGGTTACCCGAGGTTTAAACCGCCATTCCCCGGCGGCGCTGGATTTATGAACAAACCGTCAAACGTTAACAACGTTGAGACACTGATGTCAGTTCCGCTTATCATTGAAAACGGCGCAGACTGGTACAAGTCCGCTGGACTTCCCGGATGTACGGGGACCAAGCTCTACTGCCTTTCAGGAAAACTTAACCGCACAGGACTTGTGGAACTTCCCATGGGAACAACGATGAGGGAGATCATTGAAGTTCACGGCGGCGGTCTTAAGTCCGGCAGCAAGTTCAAGTTCGCTCATGTGGGCGGAAGCGCGGGCGGACTTCTTGGCGAGGATCTGATGGACCTTCCGCTGGACATAGACACTACCACAAAAAACGGAGTGACGCTTGGTTCCGGCGTGGTTCTTGTGGCAGACCAGAACACATGCGCGGTCGACTACCTGCTGCAGATACTCAGCTTCTTTGAGCATGAGTCATGCGGACAGTGCGTACCGTGCCGTGCGGGAACACCACAGTTGCATGCGCTTGCTAAAAAATTCGCGCAGCGCACAGCATCGGTGTCAGACATTGACCTTATGGTAAACAAAGCCGAAATCATGAAAGCGGCTTCACTCTGCGCGCTGGGGCAGTCCCCCATAATGCCGATTGTCACGACACTTAAATATTTCAGAAAGGAATTCGAAGCACACTGCGACCATAATTACAAATGCGCGGCATGCGACGAATCATTAAAAACTTATTACAGCGCAAAAGGCCACTGAGGGCGTTGCGCACCAGTACAGGTATATAACTCCATGCCGGAGCAGAAACGCCCGGCATGGATTATATAAATAAGAACTCAAGTCAGTTCATATCATTTAACAATTTCAGGAGGGTCTTATTTATGGCGTTTAAAGCTCCAGCACAGATTGCAGAATCGTTCATAGCCGTCGGAAAGGCGAAAGGATCTCTGCCAATCGTGAAAATGCTTGTTCTTGGTATCCTTGCGGGCGCGTACATCGGATTCGGTGCCGAGCTCTGCACAATGGTTCTTACCGGCACAGCGGCCACCCTTGGGGTTGGCATGGCAAAACTATTTAGCGGCGCGGTGTTTAGCGTAGGACTCATACTCGTCGTTACCTGCGGGGCGGAACTGTTCACCGGCAACAACCTCATGACTATCGGTGTTGCTCAGGGTGAAGTGAAAGCTACCGCGCTCCTCAAAAACTGGGTGGTGGTCTATATCGCGAACCTGCTCGGCTCACTGCTGCTTGTGTACATCATGTACAAATCAAACCTCTGGCAAACCGGCGCGAAGATGGTTGAGGGAGTGTGCAGCGCGGAAGCTGGCGGATGCGCAAACACTGCGCTCGGCATCGCGATCTCGAAAGTCAATCTCACATGGAGCGAGGCTTTCTACCGCGGAATCGGCTGTAACTGGCTGGTATGCCTCGCTGTCTGGCTTGCCGCGGCGTCTGACGACATTATCGGCAAAATCTGGGGCATTTTCTTCCCGATCATGGCTTTCGTCGCTTCAGGTTTCGAGCACTGCGTTGCCAACATGTACTTTATTCCCATGGGCATCTTTCTGAAGGCTGACGCCCTCATGTCAGCTCAGGTTGCCAGCTTTGGAGCAAAGGCGGACGCTCTTACATGGGGCGGATTCGCGATCAACAACCTGGTTCCCGTAACCCTTGGCAACATCGTCGGCGGCGCGGTTTTCGTAGGACTTGTGTACTGGTTTGCGTACCTGAAGAAGAGCAAAGACGCGTAATCATCCACAGTTTTCAAAAAAAAGGAGTGCTTGTCGCACTCCTTTTTTCTTGATAAAAAATACGAGCCGCTGCATGATTGCCCATTATTGCAACCATAATGTTAAAGGGATATGCCATGAAACACAGGAATACAGTCACAGATTTCTCTCCATTCGCGGTTGACCCGAATGTGGACGCGACCGCCTTCATCCACCCCCTCGCGGCGGTCATCGGCAATGTGACAATAGGGAAAAAGGTCATGATTTCCCCGTTTGCGTCGATACGGGGCGATGAGGGGCAACCTCTGTTCATAGGGGACCATTCCAACGTGCAGGACGGGGTGATCATTCACGCGCTGGAAACCGAGATCGATGGCAAGGTGGTGGAAGCGAACTGCGTGACCGTGCAGGGCAAACGGTACGCCGTGTATGTGGATGAGAAAGTGTCGCTTGCCCACCAGGTGCAAATTCACGGGCCGGCGTTTGTCGGCAACAACACCTTTGTGGGCATGAAATCGCTCGTATTCAAGGCGCAGATCGCGCCCCGCTGCGTGATTGAACCGGGATGCATTATCATGGGAGTAACCGTGGCGGAAGGCAGGTATGTTCCTGCCGGGACCGTGTTGAAAACACAGGAAGACGCCGATGCTCTCCCGCTCATCGACGAGCAGTATCCCATGAAGGACATGAACAAAGGCGTGATTCACGTAAACGTCGCGCTTGCGGAAGGATACAAAAAGGACGGAGTGCAGTAAATACACTTCTGCCCTTTTCGGACAGGGTTTGGTTTATTGCCTTGATTTATGCCACTTATTATATTAAATGGTATAAGATATATAGACTAACATTGCCTCGTTACATACTTAATAATAAGGAGGATAAAAGGATGGGTGACAAAAAACTTGATTACCTTCTTGACGTCGCGATTAAAAATGAAGAGGATGCATATAATTTTTATATGGACCTTCACAATAAAATCGATGACAAAGAGGTAAAGGATACTCTCAAATTTCTTGCTGATGAAGAGAAAAAGCACAAGGAATTTCTCGTCAAGTACAAACAGGGCGGATTCGGAGCCGATGCTCTCAAACTCGACACGGTGATCGACTACAAAATTGTTGAACACGCCGAAAAGCCCGATCTACAGAAAGACCTTAATACAAAAGATGTATACCTTGTCGCGGCAGAGAGGGAACTCAATTCCTATAACTTCTACAAGTCTCTTGCCGATATTGAACCGGCTGGCGAAGTAAAGAACATGCTTATGAAAATGGCCAACGAAGAGATGAAACACAAAGAGAAGGTGGAATATCTTTACAGCAACACAGCATTCCCGCAAACAGCAGGAGGCTGAAAGTCTGCACACCAGTTTAACTCATGCCCGCAATGCGGGTATGAGTTAAATTCATTTTACCTGCTCCCAAAAATTTTAGCAACCACCCTGTTATACTTAACAGGCATAAGCCTCTGAAGCCTGTCAAGAAACCTCGCATCTGAACCTATGCGTATGCGAAGTTTTTTACGTTTCATACCATCTATTATTGTCTGAGCCGCCTCTGCAGCCGTAGTTTTTGAAATTTTATCAAATCTTTTAGCAAGCTTTTCTGTATCCTTTATAACAGCGCCCTCTTTTATGAAACGGGCGTTTCGTGCTATATTTGTTTTAATTCCGCCCGGTATGACGCTTATTACATTTACGGGAAACGCATGAAGTTCATCCTGAAGCGCTTCGGTAAATCCGCGTAATCCGAACTTGGTAGCGCAATAGGCAGACTGGTTGCCAATACCTATTACACCGAAAATACTGGCCACGTTCACAAGGTATGAATCATTCTTATTTTTAATTTCAGGGAGGAACGCCTTTGTCATATATATGCCGCCCCAGAAGTTTATGTTTACGATCCATTCAAAGTCTTTAAACGAAAAATCGTCAAATTTTCCGAACAACGTCACGCCGGCATTATTAATAAGTATGTCGATACTGCCGTGTTTCTTTTTTACATCCGCAGCAAATTTGACTACCTGACGGTTATCAGAGATATCAAGTTTATATCCGAAAGCCTTACCGCCCGCGCCCTTAATCATACTCACTGTTTCATCAAGATTTTTTTTATCATAATCCGCCGCGATTAATACACACCCCTCGCCCGACAATCTGATTGAAAGCTCACGTCCAATACCCGACGCTGCACCGGTAACTATGGCGACCTTACCATTAAATGAACTCATAAACACTACCCCTTGATTGATTTCTACCATCCAGGAAAAAGGCAAACATTAAAGTACGGTAATATATCGCTTGAATAAATCAAGAAAAAAAGACGAACATCCAACGGTAAACTTTTTAATCTTTCAGCTTATTAACCAGTTCCTCCAGCTTTATACAAGCCTCGCCTTCACTACGCCAGGCGTAACATGTATCCTTCAGGTATGAAAGCATGGCTGAGGCTTTATTGAAACGTTCCGATTTTTCACCAGCCTCTTTCTGATATCTTAGCGCAATGTATCCCTGGAATATTGCCGGCCCCGCAGCCGTGAGCAGCGTAACAAGATGGGTGCAGCCTTTAACTCCTCCGCAAAGATTTCGCACATTCGCAGTAAATCCCTTTGCTATAGAAAGCCCAATCAGCGGGTCCAGACTTTTAGTAACATCATTACAGTCAGCGCGCGGGACTGTCAACATTGTAACCTCTACATCCTCGATTACAAGGGATGGGGTTTTAATCAGTAACACCACCTCCATATCATGCAGAGTTCCGCCTGGAACGTTCTCCCCTGTGAGTTTGTAGTATTCCCTGAGCCTGACATCAGAAAGTCTGCACCTGGTTATAATGTGATTATCTCCAGACCTGTATGTAGTAAAGCTCAATTCGCGGGTATGCGCAGGTTCATCTGCAAGTTCCATAAGTCTTTTCATTACAATTCCTTCTGCGAATTAATTATCTGCTCCGTAAGCCCTGTCCCGGCCATCCTCTTTTGCGCGATACAAAGCCCTGTCCGATTTATCTTTAAGCTCCTCTGCTGTTGACCCATGGTCAGGAAGAGTCGCATAACCCAAACTGCACGTAAGCCTTATTTCGGGATGCTGAGCAAACCTCATATTGCGTACTTCCTCACATAGCGAATCGCATTTTTTCTGCGCGGTATGAGGCTCTGACCCCGGAAATATAAAAATAAATTCATCCCCGCCATAACGCACCAGAATATCCTCCGGGGCAAAAACCGACCTGAATACTGATGCGACCTCAATGATAAGGCCATCACAGAATTCCTGCCCGTACATGGCATTAAGTGATCCAAAACGGTCAAGATCGAACATAACAAGCGTTAATGGAGAACCGGAGGTCTTCGCTTTAGCTATAAGGCCGTCGAATGAGTCTTCAAGGTACCTGCGGTTAAAAAGACCTGTAGCTGGGTCTGTAATCGCCCTTTTGCGTGATTCTTCACCCCACTGAACCATCTGCGCGATAAATGCGCCGGTTCTCATGAGTCTTTCAACAATTATTGAAAGCATACGGTTCATAATCTTTGTCGAGGCTTGCGGCAAATTATGCATAATATGAAGGAAATCATCCGCATGCAGTTCGAGCAGATTGCAATCCTCAACAGCCCTGCAGGCGGCGGACCTGTGAGCCTGGTCAATAATAGACATTTCACCTACATAGCTTCCTGCTCTGACCTCGGCAAGAATCACCTCTTTGCCTTCATTATCCATTATAAACACTGTCACAGCTCCCTTTATCACGACATACAGCACATCGCCCGGATCTCCTTCGCGGAATATCATTTCCCCTGCATTATAACGACTCATCTTCATCTCAGAGGCGATCATACTGCGCTGTTCATCAGTCAATTCAGAAAAAATCGCAACATCTTTTAAAAGAGACCCACTTATTACATTATCTGTCATTTTGCACATCCTCAGGAAAAAGGATAGTATTCCCCCCCATAGCCCGGCCCGCAAGGGGAAGTTCATGCACTTTCAGAATTAATTCATCGGCCACGTCTGCATGATCGGGGAAAACGCCTGCTCCAATACTCATTGAAAGAAAAATATCATTGGTTTTTGTGGCAGAGGATATATCCAGTGTATTAAACATCTTCATTATAGCGCGTGCTTCGTCATAAACTGCTTTTCTGTCTTTCCCGGGAAGAATCACACCCAGCTCATTGCCCATATAGCGAAGGACCGTCCCCCTGTCAGCCATAAACCTGTTGAGCGCGCCAGCCATCAGCACAAGAGTATCGTCTCCTGCTTCATGTCCGAAAGTGTCATTTATCATCTTGAAATTATCCGGTTTCATAAGCAGAAGCCCGACCGGTTCAGACCTTTTTTTCAAAAGAGGGGGGAGCGTTTCTTCAAGATAGGTTTTATTGTAGAGACCTGTTAATTTGTCACCGTAAACCTGACGCTTAAGCTCCTGAACCAGGGCTGAATTATCGCGTACAAGAACATTGGCCTTACGCAGCCGGCTGGAAAAAACTTTTAGAAATTCATACAACATACCCGCTGCGACATCGGGATGTTCGTAAAGAGCATCTGCAAATCTGGATCCTTCGGCTGGTATGCGCAATAATGTCGCACCGTTTATAGTCTTCGCAGTCGCATTAAACCTTGAGGTTATGAAAAATTCAAGTTCTCCAAGTATGTCCCCTTCTACAAGTTCAGCGATAACTGTTGAGCCTGCATCCGTATTTTTTTTAACAATCTGCACATCTCCGGAGACTATAATATACAGCACACCGCCCTGATCACCTTCGTCAAAAACAGTCTGCTCTGACCCCAGTGTAAGGTATTCCGAATAAGCGGCTATAAGTTCCAGTTCCTTTTCGTGCAATGATGAAAAAATTTCAGTTTTTTTAAGCCATTCTGTAATGATTCGGGGCATAGGCTCTCGCAAAAATATTTAGTTAAAAAATTGTTCGTGTTTCAATCACCATAATCGGTTAAAAACAACAGGATGCCTAATAATTTATGAATCGGGTGATTTTTCAAGCATAAAATGATTGTAGCAAATGATAAAGCTATCTATACTATAGGGCTCTGACCCCGGGAACGGGAAAGGGGCTCTGACCCCCGTTGTGCAGCAAATACATCTTTTTTGGTTTATACTTGCTCTGACCCTTTATTCATTATTCACAAGCACACACGCATCTTGCTGTCAAAAACAAAAAATGCTCTGACCCCCGGAATGCACCGACTCCGTAAATCCGTAAAAAAATTACAAATTCAGCTCTGACCCCGGAAATTCTTTTAATCTTTTCTGCCCTGATAACGTATAGATATCAGATACTGATATTTTTTACGGAGAATTTTATGGCCAGACCATTAAGAAAAATAGTACAGGGTGTTACCTATCATTGCTACACAAGATGCCGCGGCAGGCGCGCACTGCTGGTAGGCAGGTATGGTAAAAAGTACTTTATTGAATCTGTAAAGATGTGCCA